>OIGD01002899.1_pt1 | contig 12404 bp, 8 predicted proteins | sample 1582211 | NCBI WGS metagenome assembly OIGD01 (sample SAMN04414078, study PRJEB24778) | human gut metagenome | material: faecal | host: Homo sapiens
TAAAAAGAAGCGAGGCTACCCGACTAAGTGGTAGCCTCGACTTTACCTTTTTTTATAGTGCAAGGATGCAGCGACGAAGTCTGCACCGGCACTTTGTTAGCGCAAAGGTAACGCTTTTATCTGACGTGGCAAAATTTTCAGAGAAAAATTCGCGCTAAAAAACTCATATCGTGGATAAATCAGGAATCAGTGGCTTCAAGTTGGGCGATTTAATACATAGTCTATTGTAGAGAGAACAAATCGAATTGCTCAATTCGGCGGCACGATTCGCGGATACTTGCCCCATGATATACTTAATAACGCGCAGAGCACCCACTATGTTGCCCGACTCCTGAGGTGTCTGTCTGGCAGGACCTCGATTGATACGCCGTGTCAATCGCATATCATAAAGCAACAGTCCGTGGGCACACACATTGCGGACTTGCCGGATGGTGCGCATATAGCTCTCGAAAGTAACGACCTGACGGATGCCGAACTCATGGGCGACGAAGATTTTGTCATCAGGATCTTTTAACTGTTCATAAAGCTTCATTACTGCTCCGAAGGTCATAAATTCGAGAGTCTTCCACGCCGGAGCGAAGCGGTCGTTGGGATTGTTCTGATGGTGGCGGTGAATAATCGGATTTCGCTTGAAGTCAGAAGTATAGACTTTACTCTCAAACTCACGTGCATAGAGACGATTGACGACTGCCGGACTCACAAACCATATCGGATTTGAATTATACTTGTTGGAGAGATTGTATATAAGCGAAGTGCGGAAAGCTATCTCGATTCTGTTGAGGTAGCGCATGAGCAACAGACGGAGGTCAAAATCGAAATAATAGAGATTTACCGCATCCTCGAACGATGCTCCCTTGATATACTCGTGTGTCCGGTTTCGGAGTTCGGGATATGATCTTTCAAAGGGAAACAGGTAAAAGCCAAGACGGTAATATCCGATATCAAGAAGGATTTCACGAGCCTTGTCAGCGTCGTTGACAGTAAGACCTCTTGATCTCAGGAGTTCGAGCTGTTGGTCTATTGTTGTTGCTGACTTCACCATGTACAGATTTGAATTATGCAAAATTACAAATAATCTGTGATATGAGGAAACATTCCAAGCAAAACAGCGTAAAAGTTCCGAGTATAACCCCGCAAAAGTACGTGATTAATGGTTCTTAAATGGTTCTTAAATGGCTCTTAATCGGTTCTTAACCACTTTTGTGATTGATATGTCGCGGATTTTTGTTAATTTTGCAGTTTGAGAAAAAAGCTTAAGAAAAAACGTAAGCAAAAGCTAAAGAAAAGCATAAGCAAAATAAAATGAAGACCAACGTAGCTGTATTTTTCGGAGGACGGTCGGTGGAGCATGAGATTTCGGTGATCTCGGCGCTGCAGGCCATCAACGCTTTCAATAAGGATAAGTATGAGATAATTCCTATCTACATCTCGAAGCAGGGCAGGTGGTACACCGGCCCGCAGTTGCTCGACATCCGCAATTACCGCGACATGAACGCGCTGACGGCGGCGAGCGAGGAGGTGTACATGCGTCCCGAATATGGTGATTACAATCTGTACAAGGCCAATCCGGGCGGCGGTCTGTTCGGTAAGAAGAATCCTGTCGTAACCACGCTGCATGCGGCCATTCCCGTGCTGCATGGCACCCACGGCGAGGACGGAATCTTTGAGGGCGTCCTGGAGACCATAGGCATCCCGTTCGCCGGTTGCGACACCCTCAGCAGCGCCAACGGCATGGACAAGATCACCATGAAGATGATACTGAAGTCGGAAGGTATTCCCGTGGTGGACTACGTATGGTTTACCGACTACCAGTGGCAGCAGGACCACGAGGCATGGCTGGACAAGGTAGAGAAGGAACTTGGCTATCCCGTTATCGTAAAGCCGGCCAACTTAGGTTCGAGCGTGGGTATCAGCAAGGCATCGGACCGCGCCGCGCTGACCGAGGCCATAGACAACGCCACCAAGTTTGCCGAGCGAATCATCGTGGAGCACATGGTGGAGCAGCTGAAGGAGATAAACTGCTCGGTATTGGGTGACGCCGACGAGCATCAGAGTTCGGTATGCGAGGAGCCTATCAAGAGCGGCGACTTCCTGAGCTACGAGGACAAATACATGGGCGGTACCAAGACCGACGCCGGTATGCAGAGCAGCGACAAGCGCATTCCGGCCGACCTGCCCGAGGCCGTGAGCGAGAAGATACGTCACATAGCGGGCGAGACCTTCCGCGTGCTGAGCTGCCACGGCGTGAGCCGCGTGGACGTGATGATCGACGAGAAGGACGGCTCCATCTACGTGAACGAGATCAACACCATACCCGGTTCGCTGAGCTTCTATCTGTGGGAGGCCAGCGGCATCAGCTTCGAGCAGCTGATGGACCGTCTGGTGCAGCTGGCGCTGAAGCGCAAGCGCCTGCAGGACCGCAAGACATTCACCTACGACAGCAACATCTTCGCCCTGGGCGGAGGCGTGAAGGGCGCCAAAGGTGCCAAGGGAGCCAAACGTTAACAAGACTGATATAAGCACAGCCATGGATAAGAAATTCAAGGAATACAGCAGCCAGTTGAATCTGAGCGATGTAAATAAAGAGGTGCTAGGGGAGTGGGACAGCCACAACCTGTTTGAGCGCAGCATGAAGGAGCGCGAGGGATGTCCGTCGTTCGTGTTCTACGAGGGACCGCCGTCGGCCAACGGCATGCCCGGCATCCATCACGTAATGGCACGTACCATCAAGGACATTGTGTGCCGCTACAAGACCATGAAGGGCTTCCATGTGAAGCGCAAGGCAGGCTGGGACACCCACGGACTCCCAGTGGAGCTCGGCGTGGAGAAGAACCTCGGTATCACCAAGGAGGACATAGGCAAGAAGATCAGCGTGGATGAATACAACGCCGCCTGCCGCCGCGAGGTGATGAAATACACCAAGGAATGGACCGACCTGACCCACAAGATGGGTTACTGGGTGGATCTGGACAATCCCTATATCACATACGATTCCAAGTACATGGAGACCCTGTGGTGGCTGCTGAAACAGCTGTATCAGAAGGGCTACCTGTATAAAGGCTATACCATCCAGCCCTACAGTCCGGCCGCCGGTACGGGACTGAGCAGCCACGAGCTGAACCAGCCCGGCTGCTACCGCGACGTGAAGGACCTGACGGCCACGGTGCTGTTCGACATCATCGACCCGAAGTCCGAGATGACCGGCTGGGGCCGTCCCTGCTTCCTGGCATGGACCACGACGCCCTGGACACTCCCTTCGAACACGGCCCTCTGCGTAGGCCCGAAGTTCGAGTATGTGGCCGTGCAGACCTACAACCCCTACACCGGCGAGAAAATTACCGTCGTGATGGCCGAGGAGCTGGTGAAGGCATACTTCAAGAAGGAGGGAGCCGAGGCCGACATGGAGGCCTGGACACCCGGCAACAAGGTCGTGCCTTATCGCATAGTCGGCAAATGGAACGGTACCGATTTAGTAGGCATGCACTATAAGCAGCTGATGCCCTGGGTGAAGCCCACTGAGAAATTGGACGACCATTCGCCCGAATACGTACGCAAGTATGCCGAGGCTCATCCCGACAAGGTTTACGGCGTGGACCGTTACAAGTTCGTGGAGCTGGAGAGCGAGGCGTTCCGAGTGATTCCCGGCGACTACGTGACGACCGAGGACGGTACGGGAATCGTACACATCGCGCCCACGTTCGGTGCCGACGACGCCAAGGTGGCCAAGGCCGCCAATATCCCGCCGCTGTATCTGATAAACAAGCGCGGGGAGACACGCCCGATGGTGGACCTGCAGGGACGTTTCTATCCCGTCGAGGACCTGGCCGAAAGCTTTGTCGAGAAGTGCGTTGACGTGCCTCTGTATTCGAATCATGCCGGTGCATACGTCAAGAACGCCTATGACCCGAAGTTCAACGAGGGAGGCAAATACGACGAGGCAGCCGCATCGGCCGCCGACGACCTGAACCTGGAGTTGTGCGTAGAGCTGAAGAAAGAGGGCAAAGCCTTCAAGACCGAGAAGCATGTGCACAACTACCCGCACTGCTGGCGCACCGACAAGCCCGTGCTGTATTACCCGCTTGACAGCTGGTTTATCCGCACGCCGGACGCCCGCGCGCGACTGATGGAGCTGAACGAGACCATCCAGTGGAAGCCCGCCGCCACCGGCTCAGGCCGCTTCGGCAAGTGGCTGGAGAACGTGCAGGACTGGAACCTGTCGCGCTCGCGCTACTGGGGCACTCCGCTGCCCATCTGGCGTACGGAGGACGGTGCCGAGGAGATGATAATCGGCAGCTACGAGGAACTGTGCAGTGAAATCGATAAGGCCGTGGCCGCCGGCGTGATGGCGGAGAATCCCGTAACCAAGAACGGTTTCGTTCCCGGCGACATGAGCAAGGAGAACTATGAGAAGATAGACATGCACCGTCCGTACGTGGACCGCATCGTGCTGGTGTCTCCAAGCGGCAAGCCCATGCGCCGCGAGCTCGATCTGATCGATGTATGGTTCGATTCGGGCGCCATGCCTTATGCTCAGATACACTATCCCTTCGAGAACAAGGAACTGCTTGACAGCGGCGAGGTATATCCCGCCGATTTCATCGCCGAGGGCGTGGACCAGACACGCGGATGGTTCTTCACGCTGCATGCCATAGCCGGCATGGTGTTCGACTCCGTGGCATACAAGGCCGTGATAAGCAACGGCTTAGTGCTGGACAAGAACGGCATGAAGATGTCCAAGCGACTGGGTAACGCCATCAATCCCTTCGACAACATCGAGCGGTTCGGCGTGGACCCCGTGCGCTGGTACATGATCAGCAACTCGTCGCCCTGGGACAACCTGAAATATGACGAGGCCGGAGTGACCGAGGTGAGCCGCAAGCTGTTCGGCACTCTGTACAACACATACAAGTTCTTCGCCCTTTATGCCAACGTTGACGGCTTCACCGGCACCGAGGCGCAGGTACCCGTGGTCGAGCGTCCGGAGATAGACCGCTGGATACTGTCGCTGCTGCACTCGCTGACAGCCGAAGTTACGGCCGACCTGGACGACTACGAGCCTACACGCGCCGCACGTGCCATCGACACGTTCGTCAACGACCACCTCTCCAACTGGTACGTTCGTCTGAACCGCCGCCGTTTCTGGGCAGGGGAGATGGATACTGACAAACTCGCTGCCTATCAGACGCTGTACGAATGCCTCAAGACCATCGCGCTGCTGATGGCACCCTTCTCGCCCTTCTACAGCGACCGTCTGTACGGCGACCTGATGGCCCCGGCTATCGGGCCGGACGGTTATGCGTCGGTACACTTGGCGAATTTCCCCGTCAGTGATCCCGCGCTGATAGACAAGGACCTGGAGGAGCGCATGGCTCTGGCACAGGATGTGACATCGTCGGTATTGGCACTGCGCCGCAAGGTGAACCTGAAAGTGCGCCAGCCGTTGCAGACGCTGCTCGTGCCCGTCATGAACGAGCATCAGCGCAAGGCCCTGGAGGCCGTAATGGACGTGATCCTGAGCGAAGTCAACGTCAAGGAAATGAAGATTGTGGACAACGCCGAGAGCGGTCTGGTGAAGAAGGTGAAGGCGGACTTCAAGAAGCTCGGCCCGCGCTATGGCAAGATAATGAAGGACCTGGGCCGCGCCATCATGGCGATGGACGCAGCCGCCATCTCCGAGCTTGAAGGCAACGGCGAGTATAAGTTCGCCTCGCTGCCAGGCGAGCCTGTGGTTACGCTCGACGACGTGGAGATCACCACCGAGGACATACCCGGATGGCAGGTATCCAACGCCGGACTGATGACCGTGGCACTCGACGTGACAGTGACGCCCGAACTCCGCAACGAGGGTATGGCGCGCGAACTGGTGAACCGTATACAGAACATCCGCAAGGAGAGTGACTTCGACATCACCAATAAGGTGAAGGTAGAGCTGCAGGACGTACCCGAGGTGCGCGAGGCGCTGAAGGAATTCGGCACTTATCTGGCCGAGCAGGTGCTGGCCAACGACGTTGTGCTGGTGGAGACGCTGGAAGGCGAAGGTGTAAATGAACTTGACATAGATGGCAGAAAGATCAACGCTCGCGTCACCCGCGACTGACAGCCGGGTCCGCACGTCGGCATGGGTGGTGACGGCCGTGATATTGGCCGTGCTGCTCGTGGATCAGATAATAAAGATATGGGTCAAGACCTCGTTCTATATGGGCGAGGACTTGCCCATCACTTCGTGGTGGCACCTGAAGTTTATCGAGAACAACGGCATGGCGTTCGGCATGGAGCTGTGGAATAAGCTTGTGCTGACATTCGGTCGCATCATCGTGGTTGGGCTGCTGATATGGTGCCTGGTGAAGATGGTGCGCATGGATGGCCTGCGGCGCGGCTTCTTAGTTTCAGTCGCGCTGATAGCGGCCGGAGCCGCCGGCAATATATTCGACTGCGTGTTCTACGGTGTTATCTTCAACGACCCTTTCCCGCCTGAAACGGCACAGCTGTTTCCGCCTGACGGAGGGTATTCCACATGGTTCGAGGGACGCGTGGTGGACATGATGTATTTCCCGCTGTTCGACTTCGTATGGCCTGACTGGATGCCGTTTGTGGGCGGCAAGTATTACGAGTTCTTCGCCTACATCTTCAATGTGGCCGATGCCGCGATATGTGTGGGCGTGGCCATGCTGATACTCTTCTACAGCCGCGACACAGGCGTAGCGTATGCAATCCTTACTAACGGTAAGGGAGTTGATAAAGTTGAAAAAGTTGAGAAAGTTAAGAAGAATGTGAATAAGGACGGGAAGCAGTAATTCCCATTTAACATTCAACTTTCAGAATTCAAAATTAATAGCGTGAAACTGTTTAAGGTAGGATCGATAGCCATGTTGGCGGCATGCATGGTCGTGATGGCCGGATGCGTGCGCCGTCCGCGTCATGTGATGAGCGACAAGGAGATGGCCGGCATAGTGGCCGACATGGAGCTTGCCGAGGCCTATCTGAACAGCGGGCAGCAGGATATAGGCAGCCGCGAGGAGATGCGCGAGCGCATGGTGGAGGGTGTATTGAAGCGGCACAAGGTGAGCCGCGAGGACTTCGATTCCACTTTGAGCTGGTACGGCCATAACGTCGACGCCTATTACAAGCTGGACGCAGAGATAAACCGTGCCCTGGCTGCCCGTCAGAGGGAACTGGCCAAAAAAAGCGGCAGCATGAAGGAAGTGGATGTGCAGCTTGACGACATCTGGCCTTACCGCCGAACGGCAGTGATATGGGAGAAGTCAGGCAGCAACGTGCTGCGTTTCTCGGTGCCGGTGGCCGAAGCCGACAAGGGCACTCAGTTGAAATGGATGATGCGTACCCGTACACCTTCCGACATGGGCGTAGTGATGGGTGTGGAATACACGGACGGTACCATATCATACGTGTCGCGCACGTCCGGCAGCCAGCGGAAGATAGAGGTGATATGTCAGACTGACACCGGCATGAAGCTAAAGCGAGTTTTCGGTTACCTCAACGCCCGCAAGCCTCAGGAACTGCCCGTTTTCCTCGACTCGATACAGTTGGTGAAGGAGCCCTACGACTCCACCACCTACTACCGCGTCAATTCCCAGCGCCGCCTCTCCAAGCCCTCGCGCCCGGCACCAAAACCTGCGGAGCCCGACACTGTCCGATAGTCGAGATTGTTATTCAAGCCGTCGGTGATTAGTAACCAAGGCTTCAGGGATGACAAGTGTCGAGCATACTTAAAATATTATATGCGAAAAGGACATCATGCAGCCCCAGACCTATGTTGTATGATAGAATTCGCTCGTCGTCGGAGATGCGTCCCTGGATTTTACCGCTCAATACATCCGACATTTCCCCGAACTGTCTGAACCGATCAAAGTATCTGAATCCATTAACATGCCCTTCGTCATCGGCAAATACCTTGTCGAAGACAAGGTCGCAGTTCTGAAATCCCCGGGTATGCACCGGCACTACAAGCACCCCGGGTTTGAAAAGGTTGTCATCCTCGACCAACAGACCGTCGGCATCGGTGATGCATGATACCACGACATCGGCATCCGACACCAGATCTGTATTGCTGTCGGCTATTTCCCACGTTACATTTTTGAATCCGGCATAACGATCCATCGTTTTCTCCGCGTGATCCTTGTACCGTTTAAGACGTACGGTAAGATCCTTGTCTCGGTTAGTGGCGAGAAAACAATCGAGTGTTGAATGTCCCATGGCTCCGAGCCCGATAAACGAGTATATGTGCGCGTTGCTGTTTCTCAGAGTGTTGATGGCAAGAGCCGCGACAGCTCCGGTACGCATGGCAGTAATCCAGTCGGCATCTATCAGGCATGTCATCTCGCCCGTAAGGGTATCGAACATCATCATCTTGCTCTTCAGTGCGGGATGAGTCCCTTTGACCCGGGACACTACCTTGCAGCCGAACGTGTGATACTCCTCGGGAAGAATGCAAGGCATTGTATTGATGAAATCCGAGCCACGCGGATGAAGCGAGATTTTTGGTGGCAGCATGGCGCGGTCCTTCATCAGGAATGATTCGCGGACCATATCCACACATTTTTCGGGCCGGATGCCGAGACTCATTATTTCGTTGTCAGTTACTATCCGCATATCAAATGGATTTAAGAATAGCAATCAGTCTGTCGTTGTCGCTCCGGGAGCGTACGGCAAGACGAATAAGATTTCGGTCACTCATTTTCTTTTTGCGTCCGCAGTTGCTGATCATCACGTCATGGTCAAGCAGAATCTGAGTCAGCTCTTTTGAAGTGAATCTGTCGGTGACTTCACACAGGAAATAATTGGCTTGAGACGGCATTACATGCAGATAGGGGATGTCCTGCAGCAACCCGAAGAATCGGTCACGTTCCGCTATGAACCTGTAACAAGCCTTGCGGTAGTCGTTTTCATACTTGCCGTAAATCTGCATGTAAAATTCGGCGAACGAATTGATGTTCCATATAGCCACATCTTTTTTCATGCATGCGATGACATCCCGGTCAGCTGTGGCGAAAACGCCCAGTCTCAATCCAGGCACGCCATAGCTCTTTGATATGGACTTCATTACCGACAGATTCGGATATGTTTCCAGTATATCGTTTTTCAACAAAGAATTGCTTTCGAAGCCTTCTGTGAAGTCCACGAATGATTCATCGACCAATAATGAAATATTCCGTTCTTTGCTCCACGCTGCCAGACGGATCACATTGTCGATGGAGATGAAATTTCCGGACGGGTTATCGGGATTTATAAGCATAAGCAGATCCAGGTCCTTGTCCGCATAATGTCTGATCAGGTCGTCGGCATCATAGCGAAAGTCCTCTTTATCGGATATAAAGGGGATGATTTCGGCATCGGGGAGCCTGTTGGGATATTCGTCGAAGGTTGGATATATCACACCGATTCTATCATGGCTATGCGCTTCGGCAAACGATTTGATCAGTTCGGCCGCGCCGTTCCCCACGATGATATAGTCCTGTCTGATTCCGAAATACTTGGCGGCAAGCAATGAATTCACCCATTGTCCCGAAGGATATTGCGTGAGCAACAGGTCAAAGCTCGATTTCATCTCGTCCATCATTCGTTTGGGTGGAAAGAATGGATTTACCAGATAGCAATAGTCAAGCAGAGAGGGGAACCTCCAGTATCCCCCGTATCTTTTATGATATTCTCCATAACGCACCTCATGGTCCGAGAATATCGCCGACGCTATGTCCAGATCCTGGATGTCGTCTATTTCATACCATTTTCCGTTGTCTACAGGCAATGCCTTTAGAGATGAGTTGTGAACCATGGTGATGACGCGCAACACCTGCTCATAGTATTCGTTGTTGCCCATCACTTTTGAATATGCCTCAAGGAAAGGAACATATTCATTACGCGAGAAGTCCCTGGAGAACTTATAGATGTTGACCGTCTTGTAATAGACGTCGATGTCTTCATACCGGAAAGCTGCTTTCGGAATGAAGTTAACGATTTCCCGGTCCTGATTGATGCTGACCATTGTGCCGTCCATCCATGATTCATATTTGGCTACGAGGGCAAGATTCGGATCCGGATGGCTGACAAGCATGTCGAGCAGTGAGTCCTCGAATATAAGATCGGATTCCAGCAGTATGGTATCGTCCTGACACAATACGTCTTTGGCAAGTGCCAATGAATATATGTTGTTGGTTCTGTCATATATGGGATTCTCGATATATTCGATATTCAATATATCGTCATATCGATGCCCGATATGTTCCTTCAGTCCCCGGCCTTTGTAACCTATCACAAGGACCAGGCGGTTGAGATTCAGTTTCGAAAGCTGACGGATGACACGGTCAATCAAGGTCATGCCATTGACCTCCACCATACATTTCGTATGCCCTTTGGTCAATTCTCCTAACCGACGTCCCATACCCGCCGCTAATATTAAAGCCTGCATAGGTTTGTCTTTGTTCCTTAGATTAATAACTACTTATGAGAAGTTGATCTTCTTGGAGTGTGTTTCCTTTTAACACGGATTAATACTTTGATTACAACTTCCAATAACAGTTATCTACAAATTTAACCAAAACCTTTCGATTCTGCAAGAGCATTTCAAAAAATATGAATGTCTGCGACTGTAGGAACTAAGTGCATGTCGCCTATAATCAATGAATGACGACCATATGGCCGTCATTCATTTAGAGTAGTAGCGCAGGCTGTCCTCAGCCGCGCATTCAACTCGGATCAAAGTCCTTATTTTTCAATAGATCTTTTTGCGTTTCTATGCGCGGCCGAGCACAGCTGGCTGCTACTCATTGAGCATTAATGAATCAAGCTTTGCTTGATTTGTTCCACAATGTAGCGGACATGGTCGTCGGAGACCCAGGGGCCGGCGGGGAGGCAGATGCCCACCTTGAAAAGCGACTCGCTGACGCCGTTGGTATAGGCCGGAGCGTCCTTGTAGACAGGTTGCTTGTGCATCGGTTTCCATAGGGGACGAGACTCGATGCCCGCGGCATCCAGCGCCATGCGCAGGGCCTCCACATTGTCGTTGGGCTGGCAGTCGGTGGTGGCCGAGTCCACGGTGTGCGTCACTCCCGCGGCGCCTCCTACAGCACCCGTTATAACCTTCCTGTATGCCATTTCCTGACCCTTGACCTTTAGGTCCGGATCCAAAGTGGCCGTGCAGAGCCAATAGTTCGAGTCGAACTCAGACGACGGAGCCTCGTGCAGCGTAATGCCCTTCACGTCTTTCAGCAGCTCGCGGTACAAGGCCTGCACATGGCGGTGATGGGCTATGTGCTCGTCGGCGATGGTCATCTGGCCGCGGCCGATACCCGCGCAGATGTTGCTCATTCGGTAATTGTAGCCTATGGATTCATGCTGATAGTAGGGGTACGACTCGCGCGCCTGGGTTGCATACCACAGAATCTCCTTTGCCTTGTCGGCATCGGGACAGATAAGCGCGCCGCCTCCGGAAGTGGTTATCATCTTGTTGCCGTTGAACGACAGTACGCCATACTCGCCGAAGGTGCCCAGCATCTGCCCGCAGAAGCGCGAGCCGAATCCCTCGGCGGCATCCTCGATGACGGGAATGTCATAGCGGGCGGCTATCTCCATGATGCGGTCAATCCTGTAAGGCATGCCGTAGAGGGCCACCGGGATGATGGCCTTAGGCTTGCGGCCTGTCTTGGCGATACGGTCCCTGATGGCCTCTTCCAGCAGATCCGGATCCATGTTCCATGTCTCCCGTTCCGAGTCTACAAATACCGGCGTGGCGCCAAGGTATGTGATAGGGTGGGAGGATGCGCAGAACGTGAACGACTGAACCAACACCTCGTCGCCAGGCCTGACACCGCAGGCTATCAGCGCCAGGTGTACTGCCGCCGTACCGGCAGACAGAGCCACAACCTTCTTGTGCAGATTAGTAGCGCAGGCTGTCCCAGCCGCGTCATTCGTTACTGGAGAAATTTTATTCACAAATTTCTCCAGGTCTTCTTCGAAGCCGTTTACGTTTGGACCGAGGGGCACGACCCAGTTCTGGTCGAACGCCTCCTTTATGAAATCCTGTTCTTTGCCGCTCATGTGAGCCAGGCAAAGCAATATACGTTCACTCATATATCGTGTAGTTTAAAAATTTACAAAGTTGAAATTACTGTAGGGACGTGCCATGGCGATCCACCGCGTCGGCGTATAGTAGCGCAGGGTGTCCCCGGCCGCGCATGGCTAATGACTAAAGTCCTTATGATAATTCCTCAATCGGCTTTTTGCGTTCCTGTGCGCGGCTGGGGACAGCCTGCGCTACTACTTTATGTTGTAGTTCAGCTTCTTGCTGACGTTCTTGCTGCGGCGGGAGGTATTGAGGCGAAAGGCCGTGCGCAACAGACGGCGCACTGTATGATGGCGCCGATGATACGCCGCGTATGTCTCTTGAGTCG
>OIGD01002903.1_pt1 | contig 12377 bp, 13 predicted proteins | sample 1582211 | NCBI WGS metagenome assembly OIGD01 (sample SAMN04414078, study PRJEB24778) | human gut metagenome | material: faecal | host: Homo sapiens
GAAAAAACAAATGAATTTATAAAATTAAAAAATAATGTTAAAAATATTCTCGAAAATGCATTGATAGATAATACTAAAAAAGAAATTATATTATCAAGATTAACAGACGATATTACAAGTATGATGTTTACTCAACTTCCTGATGAGCTTGATAATCTTGATATAATTAATAATATAAGAACAAAAATAAAAGAATATCTTTCATTTAAACAAGTCGAAGATGAACCTAATGCTTATTCAATTGGAAATGTTATAGTTAGAAATATATCAAAAGATCAAAAAGAAACTTTAGAACATATTTATAAAGCTATACCTGAAATTGTTGTATTATTGGGTAAAGAACAAATATCTCACGGTTTTGATATTGGAACTCATCTAATATCTGTTGGAAAAGAGGTAGTTAAAAATGACAAATTCAAATATTTATCAACAAACAATCAAAAACTTGTATTAATCGCTGCTTTAATGCATGATATTGCAAAAATAGAGGGAGCAGATGATTCTACACATCCACAAAGAGGAAGTCAGTATGCTTATAATATGCTAAATGGTGTCCTCAGCAATGAAGCTAGAGAAACTGTTTCAAACTTAATTTTTAATCATCATTTTGGTGAGAATATCGCAAAAAATAGCTATAATGAACAAGATATGTTATATCTGGGATATGAGTGTAGTGACAAAAATCCTAAATTTATAGAAATGCTTGAAATTTTAGGGGAAGCTGATCTGATGGGAGTTGAAGAAAGTTATAGAGTCCAGGATTATCTTGACATTATACCGCATAATATTTCTCTTTTAAGCACAAAAGTTAAACACATCAAAAAAATATTATCTAAACTTAAAGCATCACTTGAACTGACTCCATTTCCACAAAAAATTTATGATACAACAAACAATGCAAACGAAGAATATTATGAAGAGCCAAAGAATGGAATAAAACTTAGAAAACTAGATCTGGCCAAGTTGAAAAATTACCCTGCAGATATTCAAAATCAATATCTAAAATCTTTTGGTTTTCAGGATAATATAGACTATAACCAATTAAAATTACTTATACATGCTATTTCAGAAGGGAAATATGTTGAAGGAATTGAATATATCACAAGTCAATATAAATCAGATGCTATTTTAAGTACTTCACTTATTACAATGGCTAATACGACTATTTATAGTAATTATACATATGGATTTATAATGAATCCTGAAAATACAGGTATAGTATATGCCGATTCACAAAATATTGGCTCCGGATGTCATAAACAACGTTCATCTGCTGGTTTTTTTATGGAAATTCTAAATGAGAATTTGGATGATACTAAATATCTAGATACATTAAAGCGTGGGAATGAAAATGAAATAAGCGAAATTCTTACTATTGACAATGAAGTTGCTGCTATTTTTGTCAAAGATGGCGCTGAAAATGATATACCATTGAGACTTGTTCAATTTGCACATAAACATAAGTTACCGCTTATTGTTATACCAAATACGTCATTTTAACAAAATGTAAAGTTTTGTAACAGTTTTTATAAAATTTGAAATTGAATGTTAAATTTTTTGTTTATTAATATATAAATGATAAATACAAAAAATGAGGGCTCAAGAAAATGTCAAGCGGTCTAAATCCTTTTAGTTCAGGAGTACAAGGTGGAAACCAGGTATACCAGATAAACTTTGAACAATTAAAAAACATGCAAATGATAAGCCACGACAGCACGGTTAATGCAGGGTTCCAAGTATCACAGGATGTTGAATCAAAAATAGCAAGCCCAAATATGGAGATTGATTTCGATATAAATAGCGAAATGCAGAAGTTTATATAGATTTATAGTCACTTTTTATATTACAGTTTCATAATTCTCTCTTTCATTACAATTACATATAATAACATTGACATTACGAAAGTTTTTAATTTTCGTAATTTTTTTTATAAAAAAATAATTTAAATATATTAAGTTTTTTATATGAGATTTTAGTATAATTTAAAGTGTTGATATTATTAACCGTGTTATTAAAATATAAAAAGAAGGTATAAATGTCGGGGTATAAAAAAGTGAAAATTAAAATATTTAGTTTATTCATAGTATTTTTTATGTGTGTTAACTTATCTTATGCAGCACAGAAATCATATGGAAATATAGAATTTCAAATGAATGAAAAGTTGACTCCTGATTACATTGAAAATAATTTATCGAATTTGGATATTATAAAGTCAGGTAAACGGTCATCTTACACGCCACAAATACGTCAGGCTATAAAGTGTTACAAGGTAAAAAATTATACTTCCTGTCTTCAAATACTAAAAGAAGTTGAAAAAAAAGAACCTTATAATTCTGTTGTCACCTATTATTTGGGGTTGACGAATTTAAAATTAGGCAATAAAGATACTGCTACGAATTATTTCAAGTCCACTTCATTGCTTGACCCTGAGTCAATTGTCGGCAAATATGCTAAGCAGACTATTGACGGAATAAATAATCCTGAAGCTTTAAAGGATATAAAAATAGAAGATGATGAAATTACCACATTTATTCAAAGTGGGAAAAAAGTTGCTCCCGAGGTTGTAAACCAAATGACTCAGCAGCGTCTTAATGCTGAAAAAGAAGAAATAAACAGCGACATAAAAAAAGAAACAGAAGAGCTTAAACGACAAAAAAATGAGGAAAAAAGAAAAGATGCTCTTCCAAATAATGTTAATAATAATGTTTCTTCTACTTCTACAACTTATCCTACAAATGATGAAATTGCTCAGGCTGTTAAAACTTTTCAAAAACTTGGCTTGAATCCTTTTAATTCACAACCTAATTTAGCTTATAATCAAATGAACTCACAACAACAGCTACAAATGCAAAGTCTCAACAATGATATGATGCAATTAAGTATGTTAATGGGGCAAGCTAATAACAATTCAAATAATAATAACATGATGAACATGCTGCCATTTATGATGATGTCAAATAATAATCAAAATTCAAATTTCAAAATGACACCTGAAATGATTCAAACAATGATGATGTCACAAATGATGCCCAACTTGGATTTCAATATGAATAATAACAACCGTAATTAGCATATATAATATTAGACTTTAGAAAGCTATAGAATGAAAATACAAAGTGAAAAATTAGGTGAATTAGAAATCGATGAAAACTCAATAATCAATTTTGTTTCGCCTATTATAGGTTTTGATGATATAAAGCAATATGTAATTGTTAAATTAAGCCAAAATGATAAATTTAGCTGGCTTCAAGCTCTAGGTAATGAAGGCGTTACTTTTCCTATAACCGTTCCCCAGGCTTTTGATATTGATTATACTTTTGAAATTGATGATAATAATCAAAAACTTTTAAATCTTAAGGATGCAAATGACCTTTTAACCTTCAATATTGTTACTATCCCCTTAAACCGTCCTGAGGATGCAACAATTAATCTTCTAGCACCTATTATCGTCAATATTAAAGAAAATAAAGGTGCGCAACTTATACTTTCAGGTTCAAATCATTTGCCAAATAAAAGGCTTTTTGATGCTTAATAACAGAATTTAGAAAAGGATATTTAGTGTGCTTGTACTATCTCGCAAAAACGGACAAAAACTTATAATCGACGATAAAATTGAAATAGTTGTTATTGAAAGTTCCTATAATATGGTGAAACTTGGTATTGTTGCGCCAAAGGATGTTACCATCCTTCGCGAGGAAATTTATCGTGAAATTATTAAAAATAATAATGATGCTAAATTGACAAGTGTGCAATCCCTAAATGAACTGAGCACTCTATTTGAGAAAAAAAAGATTGTAAAAGATGGACTCAAAGACTAAAATAAAATTAATTTATTCTTCAAATAAAACTTATGCTATTGATATGTTTAAGAGAAAAAAATATCTCTATGAACTTGGGCTTTGTTATTTGCTTGAAGGAAACTTAAAAGAAACGAAAAAAATTTGGAATAAACTTGATAAAAATAAAAATTCCATGATTTATTTTAGTCATTCTATGCTTGGTTTTATTGAAAATAAAATTAGGGATTTACCATCTTATCTTCAAATTAAGTGTTATTTTGAAAGTTTTTTTGATATACTTTTACAACATAATCAAAACGATTTCTGTGATATGTTTATAAAAAATATAAGTCTTTTAGAAGATATAAATTGTGAGGTCTATAAATATATAGGCCGCTCCCTTTTAAATAATGGTTATGATGAACTTGCTATTGATTATCTTAATTATTCACTTCAGATTTCCTGTGATGATATTGAAGCCTTTTATATTTTAGGTGAATACTATTTAAAATATAATAAAATTGATAAAGCTTGTGAGTTTTTTCATAAAATACTTGCTATTAATAAGCTTTATTATCCCGCAATTAAGCAGCTTAACTTAATTATAAAATAGAAAAATTATGTATTTAAAAAAAGAGAGGATGAAATTATGAAAATTAAATTTAAAAAATTGCTTTGTTATTCTTTGCTTGCTTGTTCAACTTTAATTTGTTGTTCAAATTTGTCTTCTTATCAAGCAAATTCCTATGAGATTATCACTGAAAGTGGTGAAATTAAAAAAAATCAAAATTATGTTGAAAAAATTGGATATCGTTTGCTTAACGCCAATCGTATTGATAAACGGGTAAATTTTGTTTTTAGCAATAAAAATATAATTAATGCTACTTCAAATAGTATTAATCGTGAAATTACTTTTTATAAAGGGATTGCAAATATTTTAAAAACTGAAGATGAAGTTGCAGGTGTTTTGGCTCATGAAATTTCGCACGCTATGGATTCATATAACTATAATATGTTTTCTTATTTGTTTACATCTTTAACTGCTCCTCGAAAATATGAATACCGGGCAGATGTTCGTGCTGTCGATTATATGGTTAAAGCAGGATATGATCCTCTGGGTATGATTGTTGCTTTAAATCGAATATTGGATGAAAGTAGAATTTGGACTATTTTGTGCTCACACCCACGTGGTTCTTTGCGTTTAATGCATATTTATGAATATATTTACAATAAGTATCCTTATTTTTTAGTAAATTCTCCATATAATAATGATCCTATTTATCAAAATTTCTTGCTTACATCACGTAAACAACGTATAAAATTACAAAAAAAGATAATGGAAAAAAATGAGGCATTAAAGGATGAAACAAACGAAGAAACACTATAAAAAATACTTAGCTCTTTTATTGGTTTTATCAATAGTCAATAGTAATTTTGTTTTAGCTTCAAATGAAATTATAAAAGATGAACTTGTTGAAGCTACTTTAAAAAACAAAAAATTGAAAATTGAAAAATATGAAAAACCATATTTTAAAGATGAATTAATTGAGTTTTTAAACTATGTAGAAACTCCGGCAGTTAAAGATCCTTTTATTCAAAATGAAGACACTTTTTATTTAAAATCTGTTAAAAAACCATACATAAATAATGATATAGTAGTTGAAAATGAGGATATTAAAAATTTAAGTTATGATAGAATTGATATTTTGGATAATGTTAATAGGGCTAATTTTCAAGATACGTTAAGCGTTTTGACAATAAAACCAGTAAAACGAATCTCAGCAAACAATTGTCGCTTGGGGCAATTTATTGAGTTTCAAACGGTTGGTAATATTAAGTTTAAAAATCATTTAATTAAAGACGGAACACCTGTTATAGGTCGTATTACAAATATAACCCCCAACGGTTTTGCCGGAACTCCAGGTGACATTACTGTTGAAAGATTTCAATTTAAAGATAAATCTTCAAGAGGTAATATAAAACTTGAAGGAATTATTGAAAAACATGGCGCAAATAGAAGTGTCTGGGTTATTCCTTTAGTTACCACTGGGAATATATTTACAGGGCTTGGCGGTTATGTCTTTTACGTTGTAAAAGGCGGCCATGCTAAGCTTAAAGCAGGTGATAATTTTGAACTTGAATTAATTCAAAATTAAAACTTATTTGTTACAAGCCCTAAAATATCGTTAAATACAACGACAAGCATAAGAACTATAAGTAAGAGAAAACACGCATTTGATATCATATTGAGTGTTTTCTCGTTTACTTTTTGTCCTTTTATTTTCTCAATGGCTAAGAAAAGTAAATGTCCTCCATCCAAAGCAGGAATTGGTAGAATATTTACTATTGCTAAGTTTAAACTTATTACAGCTGTTAAAAGTAAGCCTTTAAAAAGACCTTGATATTCGATAATATCCGAACCTATTTTTGTTATTGCAACAATTCCATGTAAATCCTTTAATGGGACTTTTCCCATAAACATTTTTCCCAATCCATATAGCATCATATATGTGTTTTCATATAAATATTTATTTGTATAAATAATTTTATCTTTTAGCGTTTTTGTCTTTATATAATTTTCAACTATTTCTTTTTCAATCCCAATTACTCCGTCTTGTGTTGGAGCAATTGGTTTAATGTTTATTTCTTTACCATCGCGTAAAACAGTTAAGTTTATAGGATGATAATTATCGGATAATGCAATTGAAAGGTCTGTCATTGTATAATTACCGTCAATGGTATATGTTCTTTTGTTGGCTATTTTATTTCTAAGTTCAATAAGTCCTGGGGTCAATACTACATCATCGTTTGATTTATATTGCCCAATACCAAGTTTTATATCTTTTGTTAAATGTATTTCATTTTCCTTCTTAATTTCTGGCAAGATGACTCTTGTTCCTTTTTTTATTACACCTTCATCATTAAGTGTTGGATTAAGTTTTTTTATTTCGTTATAGTGATATTTTACAAGTTGTGAATTTGTTTCATTATCATATTTTTTACTTAAAGTTGCATAAAGATTTATATCACTTGGGTATTCAAGTTTTGCGCCATTAATTTTAATAATTTTATCTTTTGGTTTTAAATTTGTTGTTTTAAGTTCTTGGTTTACATCCGGTAATACTTTTGAAACATATATATCGTAGTTGTTTAGTGGAAGTTTGCCCCACATTGCGGCTGTTAAAAATACAAGAAAATATGCTGCAAGTACATTTGCTATTACACCTGATGCTATTACAATAGCTCTTTGATATATTGGTTTATTTTCAAAACGTAATGGTGAAAATTTTGGTAATTCACAATTTTCGTCATCATCAGGAAATGATACATATCCACCAAGTAAAAATGCGTGGATTAAAAATTTTGTTTCACCTATTTGTTTTTCATATAAAGTTGGACCAATTGGAAGCCCAATTCCAAATTTGTCTACTTTTATTTTGAATAATCTTGCTGCAAAAAAATGACCAAGCTCATGAACTATTATTAATACACTTATTAATAGTAACATTATTATTAAATTCATTTTCTATCCTCTACTTTTTTATATTAAGCTTTTTTCTTTACTAATTTTCTTCCCTATTATAATATTTATACTATGATTATGTTTTTAAAACAACTTTTAAATACAATTTTTAACAAAAGTACCCAATTGTATAATTTAAAAGTAAATAGTGAAGATATACAAAAAAGAGAAATTTGTGTAACTTGTAATTCTTCTTTATTTAAATTTACTTCGTATAGTGCTTTTTTATATAAAGATAAAATTCGAGAATTAATTCATTTATATAAATTTCAAAAAAAAGTTTATTTTGCTGAAACCATTGCAAAAATATTATATGATTTAATTTTAATGAAAATCCCTCAGATTAATCAAAATAAATCCGATTATATAATTGTTTGTGTCCCTTGTCATTATTTTAGGGTATTTACGCGGGGATTTAATCATATGCATTTAATATGTGATGAATTATCAAAACTTTTGAAGATTAAATTTGACAAAAAACTTTTAATACGTTCAAAATATACACCATCATTATTCAATAAGACCAAACTACAACGGGAAAAAATAATAAAAGACTGCTTTAAAATAAATAATTCTAAATTAAAAAATAAAAACACAAAAATAATTCTTATTGATGACATTTTAACAAGCGGTACAACAATGAAAGAATGTATTAAAACCCTAAATGATAACGGGTTTTCAAATATTTACCCATTTACAGTTGCTTCAACTTGATTTTTTTGTATATTTGCATTGATATAATTCCAAATAAATAATCAACACGCTTTTCTAAAATAAATCCTTTTGATTCAAAGAGTTTAATAAGTTCATTTGGAGAGTAAAAATCCTCTTTTGATTTAAGCAGATATTGATATGGCGTACTTTTTTTATAAAAAAGTTTCAATATAAAATTAACAATAAATTCAAAAATCATATTTATAAACCAATTTGATTTGCCAAAATCCAAATGCATTATTTTTCCATTTGGTTTTAATACCCTTTTTATCTCCTTTAAAGTCCTTATTTTGTGTTTTATATTCCTAAATCCAAAACTTAAAGTTATATAATCCAAAGAAGAATTGCAAAAAGGTAATTTGTTTGCATTTTGGTTAATAAATTTTACATTCTTTTTATTCTTAAATCTTTTTTTTGCAATTTTTAACATTTGAAAAGAATAATCAACACCTATAACTTTTTTTATTGTATTTTGCTTTAAAATATAACCAATAATGTCGCCTGTACCTGTGCATAAGTCAAGAATAGTTGTATTTTCTTTTATTTTTAATTTTTTTATTGCATCTTTTTTTATTAATTTATGGAGATATAAGGATATAATATTATTGTTTTTGTCATAATTTAATGCAAGTTTGTTAAATAACTCTTTTATTTTTATTTCATTTTTAATATATTTCATAAGATTATGCCAAAGATTAATAATATTTCATAAGCTATAGTTAAATTACGAGCTTTAATAAAGTTTATAATAAATTCATTTTCATTTGTTGGATTATACTTTTTCAGTGATCTTAAAAGTTTATAAGCTTGAGGTATTGTTAAAAATGTTAAAAAACCCCAATTGGAAATTATTTTATTTGATATTGAAAGTAAAGTTAGCAAATACCCTAATAAAATTAATAAACATATTGCAAAATAAGCATTTTGTTTGGAGTTTAAAATAGTGCATAGTGTTCTTTTTTTTGCTTTAATATCCGAATCATAATCCATAAATGCATGAACATCAAGAACAAGAATTGTAAAAATAAATACACACAAAGACAAAGATAAAATCTTGATGCTAAATAATTGATTTGTCATAACATAATTTACACAATAAAATAAAATCGGACCAAAAATCGTCCCGACAACCACTTCGCCCAGTCCAATATGATTTATTTTAGGATAAATTAAACATAAAACTCCGACAAATGTTGCAATTATCGGAATATTAATCCCAAGTTTTATTGTAAAGAATACGCCGATAATAAATGCTATTAAAAAATAAAAACACACCATCTTGAATATAGTTTTTAATTTAGTTTCTTGATTATCAATATAAGTTGACTTATATTTTTGTTTTGGCACATTGTCTTTAAAGTCAACATAGTCGTCAAAAAGGTTAGTGCCTAGATGTGCAAAGATGATACCAATTAATGCATAAATGCCATATAAAATATTGCCAGAATGAAATTTCAGGGAATAAACAAAAATAATAAGCCAGGATATTATGCTCATAGGAAGAGAATAACCACGTGAGGCTTTATACCAAAACAAAAAGCGTTCTTTTACTTTTGACAGGTAAGGCATTTTCATAGCGATTTTTATTATAACACGGTTTTTAATATTTTTATATTGTTTTAAAGGTGAAGTATTATAATAAAAATAAAATTACCAAAGAAAAACAGTTGACATAAAAGAAAATATAATTTATAAATAAGTTTATGGATAATTGTATATTTTGTAAAATAATAAATGGTGATTTTAACACAGATTTTGTCTATGAAGATGAAAAAATTGTGGCCTTTAACGATATTAATCCCCAGGCGCCTGTTCATATTCTTTTTGTTCCAAAAGTGCATGTTGCATCGCTCAATGAATTGGAAGATACTTTAATAATAAAAAGTATCTATGATGCAATAAAAAAAGTTGCAGGTGAAAATGGAATAAAAGATTATCGTGTTGTTTTAAACACTGGAAAAGAAGCCGGTCAGGAAGTTATGCATATTCATTTTCACATGATTTCAGGCAGAAAGCTTAATTGGCCGCCGGGATAAAATAGACTTTAAAATCAATATAAACCTGATAGTTATTATAATTCATTTGTTTTTAGTTTCAGATGGCGCAATTTACCATCACCAACGCTTATACTTTCAAGGTTATACTGTCTAGCTAAATCATGCTGCATTTTTCTTATTTCTTTTGACTGGGGTTTTAGTTCAATGTCGCATTTTAAATTAATGACTTTTTCTATTGCATTTTTTGTTTCATTTAAAGCAATTTCGGTTTCGTCGATATACTGGTGAATATCACTTTCGTTTTCCATTAATGCATCTTTTAAAACTTTTTGTATTTGAGCCTGGGAGTTTGTTTTTACATAAAATATCATAAGCCTAAATTCATTGGCACGTGATAATATTTTTTGCCCTTCGCCGCGTGAAAATGACTTGTGTATCAAAAGAATCTGTGCATCTGATATATTTTTTGTAAGCTCACAGTTAAGATTCAAACGTTCAATAGCCTTTTCCACAACTGACTTAGAAACGCCGTAAATATAGATTTTCTTAAATTTTTTAACACTATTTACATAATCACTTCGGGAAAAATCAAATTTAAGGCTGTCTTTATAATCACTTTCCAAATCAACATTTTTTTTCTGATTATTATTTATGTCATTAGAGGAACCTGTGTCAATTTTCCTTATAACAGGGCGTATAGGCCAGTCTCGAAGCATATAATCAACTGCTTGTGCGCTGTTTGGGTATATAGAAAAAGTATTTCTGTCGACTATTTCAATAATAACATCGAAGGAAGGCTGCTTAGCACGTTCAAGTACAACCTTTTGAGAGGCGCGTTTTTTTGCTTCATCATCGCCAAGCGTTACAGACTCAATTGACCCAATCAAATCTGAAAGTGTTGGGTTTTTAATTAAATTTTCAAGGCTATTACCATGAGCTGTTGCAATAAGCATAACACCACGTTCAGCAATAGTGCGGCAAGCCTGGGCTTCTTCTTCAGTACCGACTTCATCAACGACAATAACCTGCGGTGTGTGGTTTTGAACAGCTTCAATCATGACATCTTTTTGAAATTCAGGTTGAGGAACCATCATACGGCGAGCTTTACCAATAGCACGATGCGGTAAATCACCGTCACCACCTATTTCATTGGATGTATCCACAATTACAACACGTTTTTTTAAATCATTGGCTAAAAGTCTTGCAATTTCACGCAATTTTGTTGTTTTGCCAACACCAGGACGACCAAGAAACAGAATACTTTTTCCCTCTATAATTATATCACGTATACAGTCTATAGTTCCTGTAATAAACCGGCCAATACGCATTGTTAAACCTATTATTCTGCCACTTCTGTTTCTTATAGCACTTATCCGGTGAAGAGTGCCTTCAATACCGCTTCTGTTATCGTTTGTAAATGGCGGTATTTTTGATATTACATAATTTATATCATCAATTGTCACTGGTTCTTCGCTTATATATTCAATCTCATTATTTGAACGGCGAAGCTCGGGAACTTTCCCAAGATCCAACACTATCTCAATTGCATCGTTCAATCTTTCAAAAACAAGTTTTTCTTTTATACATTCAGGCAATACATCAATAAGTTTTGCTATATCTTTTTTCAAGCCGCAATCGTCCATATTTTTCCTTTATTAAACTATTAACTTTTAAATTATAATATTTATTATATTATTATTTTACATAATTTACGAAAAAATAAAACAAAAGCAGATGTCTATATGTTTTTTATCGGCAAAAACTTTATAAAGTTTAATATTTTTGCTGTTTTTTTATAATTTTTAACCACAGGATTTGACTTTCTTTTATTTTGTAAAACATAACTTTTACACTCATCCAAGGAGCCAACTGCTTTCTAACTCTGTTTTTAATTTTTTACTCTTCTTTCGGCAGTCCTTCTACCTCTACTCCCCATTCTTTCATTTTTTCCAGAAACAGCTCTTTGTTAATCTCATGCAACGCATCCTTCTCTCCATACATTTTCCCAAACACTTCAAAGTTTGCTACAAAGCTACTGTATGGGTGCAAAGATGCATAGCTGAAAGTTTCACTTGCAGAACTGCTATTCCCAGATTTTTTCTTGATGAATAAAACACCCTCTCCACAATGACTTTCCTCCGATGCAACCAGTTTTACTCGCAAATCCTTCCACAAATAACGTTTTGACAGGAAAAGAAACGTTCGGATACAGCCTTTTTCATCCATCTTTAAACGGTAACTTTTTCTGCTGGTGACTACCACATAAACTGGAACAAGAGCTATAAAAAATGGAATAAAGATAGCAATCAGTACTGGATTCTTCCAGATAAAGATTGGATATATGATAAAACTTAAAAGTAAAAT
>OIGD01002919.1_pt1 | contig 12310 bp, 9 predicted proteins | sample 1582211 | NCBI WGS metagenome assembly OIGD01 (sample SAMN04414078, study PRJEB24778) | human gut metagenome | material: faecal | host: Homo sapiens
TGCGCGCACTGGGACGCCAGCTGGGGCTGCCGGAGGCGCTGGTCAGCCGCCAGCCGTTCCCGGGCCCGGGACTTGGCGTGCGGGTGATCGGCGAACTGACGCCCGAAAAGCTGGAAATTCTGCGCGATGCGGATGCCATCTTCCGCGAGGAGATGGACAAACACGGTGTCAAAGCCGACCAGTATTTCGCGGTCCTGACCAACACGCATTCGGTCGGCGTGGTCGGCGATTTCCGAACCTACGACTATACCATCGCCCTGCGCGCAGTCAAAACTTCGGATTTCATGACCTGCGAGTACGTCCCGGTGCCGCATGAAGTGCTGGGGATCTGCTCGGCAAGAATCGTCAACGAGGTCAAGGGTGCCGGCCGCGTCGTCTACGACATCACCGGCAAACCCCCGGCGACCATCGAGTGGGAATAAGAAACTGCCCCGGAAAAGCGAGAAAAAACGAGCTTTTGCGAGCTTTCAAGAGGTCGGGTCAAAAATGATACCATTTTTGATACCACATAGCACCTCCAACCCTTTATTCTTGCGATCATCAAAAAAAGAGATAGCCTCTCTTGTTTGAATGCTTAAATTCAACAAGCGGGGCTATCTTTCTATTTTATCTTGTTTTTGTCCGATTCGGGAAACAGTTTTCTATCCAAGCAATATACTCTGCATCTGTGATCTTTCCGGTTGCACAATCCTCACGGCGGGAAAGCGCCCGAAATTTCCACTTTTTGAAATCCGCCTCCTTAATCTGCCGTGTGCGAATCCGTGCAGCATATCGCTTGTAGTATTTGCTGTATATCGTAAGTGCCGGATTTTCAGCTGCTTTTAATTTGTATTTTTCCTGTGCGGCGAGCGCTTGGCAGGAACGTGTTTGTCCTTCCTCTACTCGGTCGCAGTAGTTTGTATCGTAGTTTCCTTTCATAACAAAATATCTGCCGCATCGTTTGCACTTCCTGAATTCCAGATCCAGCTCCAACAGCTTTGTGAATTCCAATTCCAGTATTTCCGCAACCGAACGGAATTCATATCGGACAGTCATGCTGTGCGGTGTGCGCAGAAACTCGGTCAGCTTGCCGTGGCTGATTTGATAGGCTTCTTCAAATTCTGCAAACGATTTCGTTGGCATGGACGGAATCTCTGTAACATTTTCTCCGACCGCATTTGATGTTTCGGAAGGGTAAAAAGACACAATCTCGTTTCTGTTGGAGAACGTTCGTCTGTTGTGAAGCTGATTGAAAAGATGATATGGTAACTCTGCCGGTTGCCTGAGCGGCGAAAAGAAAAAAATCCGGTTTTCTATTGCAAAACCGCCCCGGTTGTGGTATGATAAATACAGACTCGGGGAGGTGTATGGCGATGGGCATGATTTACTATTACCGCGAATACGAAGGGGCAGACGCACGCATCCGGTGTGAACGGGGGGAGGATCTGCTGGGTATGACCGGCGACCGATACTATAAGAACGTTATGAACTGCTACCTGCGCAAGGAGGAAACATATCCGATCTACATCCATTATGCCGGAGAGGAATACGCTTCTCCCGACAAGGCGATTGTCAGCCTGATCGACTGGCGAACCACCTGGATGCATTTCGTTTGCGGCGGAAAGGGAATTTTCAACGGGCAGACCGTTCAGGCGGGGGATGCGTTTGTGGCATGGGTGAACGGCCGCAGGACGCTCATCAGCGATCCGGACGACCCGCTCCACTTCTATTGGATCGGTGTCAGCGGCATCAACCATCCGGAAATGCTGGTCAATCTCGGCTTTGAAAAGAACGACAGGGTTTTCCCGTGCCCGTATCTCGATGCCGTGCGGCAGTTTGTCGGGGAGATTGTGTACACCACGGTTTCCGGGCTGAACCCGGTTGGTTATCAGGTTGGCAAGCTGATGCTTCTACTGGCGCATCAGTCGCCTGCTTTTGAAAGCCCGGTTGGCATGGAGGAGCATTATACTGCGGCGGCAAAGCAGATTCTGCGCGACAGTCAGTATCAGATTCCGGTGGAGGATGTGGCTAAAAAGCTGGGTATCTCGCGCAAGCACCTGTGTGTGCTGTTCCGGCGGCAGACAAATGGGTCGGTACGGAATTATATTCTGGAGCATCGCAAGGATCAGGCAAAAAGCTATCTGCTGGAGGGCTACTCTCCGAAGGATGTTGGAATGTTGCTCGGTTACAGCGACTATGCGGCGTTTTTCAGCTTTTTCAAGAAAATCACCGGGCAGACTCCCAGCGAATATGTACGGAACAACCGCAACAAAAAAACGGAGGCAGAGGCCGCAAACGTTGCTGCGAAGGAGGCAAAAAACGAGTGACGGACATTGTAAAAAATGACGAATCAACGGTAACAAAATCACATAAAAAACACGACATGACAGACTTGTAATGACGCGTTTTTTATATTATAATTAAGTCATCACAGGACACGGTCTCTGCAGTGGAAGCGCATCGGTTCCCCGGTGTGACGGCGGAGTGTTCCGGGGGATGACACACTCCGGAAAGCCTGTGACCTTGGCGGATGGGATTCATTTTTTCGGGAATCCCTGAAAAATTTTCAAAAAATTACTTGACAAGGAGGAACAGGTCATGTACAATGCCTTGACAGACAGACAGACAGACAGACAGACAGACAGACAGACAGACAGACAGACAGACCTGGTTGCGCGGCGATCTGCAGATAGCAGGTCTTCTTGCTGCGCACTCCGGCAAAGCGATAGCTGTAGCCCCCCGGGCTGCAGCTGTCGCTTTTTGTCATGTAACACACTGGTTGTGATTACATAGAGCAATTCACGAAATCAGAAAGAAGGAGGCTTTTCTGTCATGAAGCACCGCAGGACTTTGCAGGGAAAGCCGCGGATGAGCGAATCCGGATCCCTGCAGGCGGGAGATTCTCCGCCGTGAGGCAGGGAGATCGTCCGTTCCCGCATCGGAAAAACCATCAGAAAAAGAAAAGGAGATTTTTTATGAAGAAAATGCATTGGATCCGTAGTCTGCTCTGCCTGCTTTCCGCTGTATTCGTGCTGTCCGCCTTTGCCGGGTGCAAGGGAAATAACACGCCGGACAGCGGGACAACCGAGGAAAATCGGGACCCGAACGGGACGAATACCGATGACAGCAACCGGTACGACGCCGAGGGGTATCTGAAAGATTCGCTTCCGTCGAATCTGAACTATGACGATGAGATCAAAATTCTCGGCTGGAACAGCGAGGTGACCGAATTTGAGGTGGAGGACACCAACGAACAAACGGTTGACCGCGCGGTCTGGCGCAGAAACAAGTCCACGGAGGATCGCCTGAAGGTGACCCTGAATTATACGGTGACCAAAGGCGATGTCAGCAACATCAACAATTTCAAAACCGTCGTTCAGCAGGCAGAATCCGGTGGTATGGCATTTGACGTGGTTGCGGCACACACCAGAAGCATCGCGGTCTGTGCGGCGAGCGGACTGCTCCAGAATTTGGGCGGCATTCAGGATTCCTATTTCGATTTTGATGCACCGTGGTGGAACCAGACCATCATTGATCAGACGATGATCGGCGATGTGTTCTACTATGTCACCGGTGACATTGCGCCGAGCCTTGTACAGATGATCTACTGTGTATACTTCAACGCCGATCTGGTGCGGAAACTGGAGCTGGAGTCGCCCTACAGTCTGGTCGACAGCAACGAATGGACGCTGGAGAACATGATGTTCATGACCGAAAACTTCTATCAGGACCTGAACCGCAACCAGAAGGTGGACGACAGCGACAGCATTCCGGTTGGCGGCTGGTACTACGACTGGCCCGCGCTCCTGCACGGCTGCGGCGTTGGGATGGCGGCGCGTGACGATACGGGGGAGCTGATCATTGATCCGAATCTCAAGGGCACCAAGGGGCTGAAGGTGATGCAGAACCTGCAGGACTGGGTGACGCTGGATAACTGCTTTGTTGCCGATTCCGGCAACCCGGTGCAAACGTTCCTGTCGCAGAACGCCATGTTCCTCCTGACCATGAGCGGGCGCGCGCTGATGAGCTTTTCGAACATTGAATTCGAGTATGCCTGCGTTCCGATGCCGAAATATGATTCCGAGCAGGAGAACTACATCTCCACCGCGCGTCAGCCGGTTTCGCTGTTCAGCATTCAGAAGGCTGTTGCCACCGATCGGCTTGCGATGGTAACCGCGGTGATGGAATGCATGGCAAGCCAGGGCTACCGCGAAACCACACCGGTGATCTTTGAAACGGTTATGCAGTATCAGAAGAGCAAGAGCCCGGACATGAGCCGGATGCTGACGCTGATCCGCGACACCGCATGGTTTGATTTTGCCCGTATTTATTCTTATGATCTCGATATGATCTGCGACCGCCCGGGCAGATACCTGGAGCAGAAGCAGTCGTGGTCGGGATACGTCAGCGGAACGATTCCGACGGTGGAAAAGAAACTGGAAAAACTGGTAGCGGATCTTGCCGCTCTGGCAGAAGACTGACCGGCTGCCTGTATTTGAAAGGAGAAGATTATGAAACGTACAGTATCGCTGATTCTTGCCCTGCTGATGATGTTATCGGTCTGCGCTCTGACGGTTTCCGCAGACGCGGTTTCCGGACGGGTTCTGACCGATGGCGAGACGCTTTCGCCCGGATCGCGGGTTTCCGCGTGGGGAACTCCGACGATTGACGGTACACGGGATGACACCGTTTATCAGCCGTGGGGCTCCGCTAAAAGCACGCTGGACGAATATGAGTCCGGCGCGGCGTTTGAAATCTGGTTTGCAAACGATGGAAATTATCTTTACTACTGGCTGAACGTGACGCTTCCTGCAGGCGAAAACGACAAAAAGGTGCTGGATAAGAACGATCTGACCAGACTCTACATTGATTTTGTGAACACGCATACGCAGGTCTACAAGGCAACCGAAAACGAATACCAGAAGCAGTATTTCGCGAGCGGAGCCAAGGAATATCACGGCGGACAGTTCCAGTATACGCCGTCCACTTCCGGCGTGGGAGGCTCCCGCGGCGCAAACCTTGGAATCGGGTCGGTGGCAAATGGGGATGTCGCGTTCGACATTCACTACAGTGATGCCGAAAAATCCAACGTCAGCGACTATGTCATCGAAGCGAGAGTGATTCTGCCGGACTATGTCAAGAGTGCGATTGCGACGAACAAGCAGCCGGTGATCGGTGTCGGCTACGAGGTACGCAACAATTCGAGCGACCCGAAATACAAACTGAGCTATGTCGACAGTGCGATTGCCGAGCCGTATGCGGACGGCAAGGTGAAGTATTTCTCCTGGATCTGGGCAGACTACACCGTGGCGCCCGATCTGGTGCTCTCCAACGGGTCCGACACGAACCGGACCGATTTCGGTCTGCGGACGGAGAACGTGGCAGATGTGACCGGCAAAACCGTGACGGTGGACGGCAGCATGGGTGCCGGAGAGGGCTGGAACGGTCTGCCTTACTACCTGCTGGACAAAACGACCCCGGACGGCAAGACGATTGGCAGTTCGGTGACCGGCAAGGCGTCTGCCCTGTGGGTCAGCGCGGATGAAGAATACATCTACCTCTATTACGAAACCAGTAATACCGACTGGAAGTGGCTTTACTTCCTGCTGGCGTTCGATCCGACGCTCACCACCAACAAGAGCGATCTGTTTGTGGAATACCGCATCGGACTGCTGAAGAATACCGACAAGAACGATTCCAATGCCTTCCGTGCGAAAAACGGAAACGGGACCTTCGGTGCAAATGACGACTATTTCAGCAAAGCCGACTACTGCCTGACCGCAACCGACGGAAAGAAGACGGTGGAGATGCGGATTCCCGTCCCGCAGGCGGCAACCGACGGGCGTGTGCAGGGGGACTATGAGATCCGGATCGGTCTGCTGGAGCGTACCAGCGATGCAAATAACGGCGGCGTGGTGACGTCAAACGGCTTTGACTGGAGCGTTGCGAAGAATCCGCTGGTTCTGCCGTCGGTGAACGATCCCGAGGCGAAGGATCTGCCGGAATGGATTGAAAACAGCAAGCAGAACGCCAACTTTGATTCGCTGAAGGAACTGACCGTCAACATCTTCGGCGACAGCTACTTTGCAGGAAACGGACTGCCCAAAGCGCAGGTCTGGCCCGCACTGCTGGCAACCAAATACGGCTGGAACTACCTGAACTACGGTGTCAACGGCAATATGCTCTCCGGCTTCGGTGATGCCGATGCAATGCCGATGTATAAGCGCTACCGCCAGATGACCAACAACTCGCCCGATCTGGTCATTCTGGACGGAGGACGGAATGACTACAACCACAATGTTCCGATCGGTACGATTGACAGTGAGGACACGAACACCTTCATGGGCGCGATGAACGTGATGATGAAGGGGCTGCGGAAGAAGTTCCCGAATGCGGCAATGGTCTTTACCACGGTCTGGAATTTCCCGGATACCAACAGCGAGAGCTCGCTGACCTATCTCGACTACGCAAAGGCAACCGAGGAGGTTTGCGAGAAGTGGGGCGTTTACTGCTTCAAGGCATATGACCCGGCGACCTCCGGCGTGGATATGCGGAGCGCGGAATTCCGGGCGAAGTACTGCATGTATCCGAACGACATCAGCCACCTGAATCTTTCCGGCATGAAGCTGGTGATGCCCACCTTCGAGAAGTATCTTGATGCATGCATGACGGACTGGGCGAAGAACAAGGATGCGATTCTGGATCGCATTGCGGCGAACACCGGGAATCAGGAAAAGCCCGGAACAACGGAGCCCGCGACCGGTGAGAATACCGGCGCCTCCGGTTCCGGAAGCTCCGAACCGGCGGTTACCACCGGAAAGCCTTCCGGCAGCAAGCCTGCGGACGACAAGGGGTGCAGCTCCGAAATCGGTTCCGGCACGCTCCTTGCCGTGCTGGTCATCGCGGCACTCGCTGCGGTTTCCCGCGGCTTTGCCGGCAGAAAGAAGAAGACAACCCGTTGAATCCGACAGCGCTTTCCCGGCTTTATGCCGGGGGAGCGCTGTAGAATGTAAAATATGGAGAAAAAGGCAATGAAAAAACGCAACCTGTTGACAGAAGATGCGACAGGCACCGCTTTGCGGAGCGATATGCAGATTGTCATTCCGGATGACGCAACCGTCCTGTGCCGGCGAAGTGCCGGACGGCTGGCGCAGGCTCTGACGCAGAACGGGCTTGAACCGGCGATTGTAACCGGGCAGGATGCGACCGCACGGCAGACCGTCCGCATGATCCTGGGAAACGGGGGAATGACCTACCGCGTCACGGTGGACGGTGCGGGCAACTGCAACCTGACCGCCGGATGTGACCGTGCGCTCCAGCAGACTGTGCTGGAACTGTGCAAAAGGGTGAGGGATGGGCTGCTGCCGCGGGTTCCCGCCCTTGAGGGCAGCGCGGAGAACGTGCTGCGCGTGATGTATTATAATGTTTACGGGTATGGAAACCTTGATTCCATTCCCGACCGGCTGGGGCAGCAGGCAGCGCTGATTGCGGATGCCGCACCGGACGTTCTGTGCGTGCAGGAATTTGACCGGCTGCACCGGGGCAGCGCGAAGGCCCTGCTGGAGCAGGCGGGGTACAGCGAGGTTCCGGTGACAGAGGACGGCGGCTTCCTCTATCCCGCCGGCAAGAACTGCGAGGCAATCTTTTACCGTGCCGACCGTCTGGAGCTGTTGCGCTCCGGAGGAGAACCTTATCCGGACCGCGTAGAGGTGGACGGCGTTGAGGTAATCGGCAACAACAGCAACACCAAGTCCACTGCGTGGGCGGTCTTCCGGGAGCGGGCTGGCGGCCGGAGCTTTCTGGTTGTCAATACCCACTTCATGTGGAGCGCGCCGGAACTGACCCGGGCGCAGGCGAATGCCGTGAGGGTGGACAATGCTAGGCGCACGATGGCGCTGATTGACGCAATCCGGGAGCTGGATCCTGCCTACGCGAGTCTGCCGGTCATCTTCGGCGGCGACCTGAACTGCGGCGCGGATTCCGATCCCTGTGCAGTCCTGAAGGCTGCGCTGACTCCGGTTTATGACATGGCGGATACTGAGCGCGACAACATCGGCTATTACGGTGTTTACGCAACCTACGATGAGACTACCGGGCAATACCATTACGGAGAGATTCCGCGTGAGGGCGGCGGGATTGACCATGTGTTTGCGGCCGGGCTGACGGTGCGCAACTATCTGACCGACACCGGCTTCCGCGCACGCATCACCTCCGACCACCTTCCGAAAACCGTTGACCTGATTCTGAACTGAGAAGGCTGCATCGCTTTGCCCGTGCCGGCTGCCGGATCCGGATTGGAATCGGGCAAAGTCCGGGACCTTCCTCGAACACGAAAGGATAACTTATGAAACGATACCGTATCGTTCTCCTGCCGCTGCTTGCCGCGCTGCTGTGCACGGTGCTGGCAGGATGCAGCAAACAGAACAATCAACCGCAGGACAGCGGAACCGGGCAAAACAGCGCCACGGAGGAACCGCTGCAGACGCTGACACTTGCATCGGACGGAAGCACGGAAATGACGCTCTGGCTGGCAAAATCGCTGTGGATCAGTGCGCCGGCAGTCAGAGAACAGCTGAGCGAAATCAGCAAGGCAGTTGAAAAGAAAACCGGAGCCGTTCTGCGGATCCGTTCGGATGCGGATGCAAAGGAATCGGACCGTTCCCGCCCGGGCATTCTGATCGGAAACACCGATTTTGCGGAAAGCAGTACACCCGATACAACCCTGCGCAATCAGGATTTCTGTGTGTCGCAGATCGGCAACAAGATCCTGCTTTACGGAGCATCGGCAGAAGGAACTGCGAATGCGGCGCGCTATTTTCTCAATTACATTGTTCTGAAGCAGAAAGCGGAAAACAAAACCCTGTATTTTCAGCCAGCCGATTGCTTCCGCTCCGCCAAGACCTATGACATTGCAAGCCTGCTCTGCGCAGACAGGGAAATCGGCGGTGCCTTCCGGATTGTCCTGCCCCGAAATGCGGGCGCCAGCGAGCAGATGCTGGCAAATCAGCTGCGCCGCCATCTGTCGGTTCATTACGGGTATGACCTGGAAATCGGAAATGACGGCAGCACCACGGATTACGAAATCCGCATCGGAAAAACCGCACGCACAACCAATGAGGCTGCCGGAACCGGGTTCCGGATTGCCGTTACGGGCGGGTCGATGGAGCTGACGGCGGCAACCGCGCGGGGATACGAAGCAATGACCGAATACCTGCTGGGAACGATGCTGGCTGCCGGTTCCGGCGCAGACTATTCTTTCCCGGAGGGGTGGAGTCATGACGGCACCGCACCGGGATCCGAAAAGGACGGGACGGTTCTTGCGGGACGCGCACCGGATGGGATCCGGGTGATGTTCTATAATGTTTACGGCTATGGCCAGAGCGGTCCGACCAATCTGCGCCAGCAGTTTCAGGCAGGACTGATTGCGGATTATGCACCGGACGTGGTGGGGCTGCAGGAATTTTCTGCTTCCTACCGCGCCACATTTCCCGCAATGCTGGAGAGCATCGGCTACCGGCAGGTTCCCAGCGGTAAGGACAACACGAACTTTACGCCGCTGTTCTACCGTGCGGACAGGCTGGAGGTGGTGGATTCCGGATATAAGCTTTATACCGGCCCGAACGATAACAACTCCAAAAGCCTGACATGGGCAATCTTTCGCGTCAGAGAAACCGGCAAGCAGTTTGTGGCAATCTCTACGCACTTCATGTGGAACCAGCCCGGTATTGACGGTGCGGCGGCGCGGCTGACCAATGCACGGGAAATGCTGGAACTGATTGCGACCCTGCGCTCGCGGGAAGGCTGTGCGGATATTCCGGTGATTTTCGGGGGAGATCTGAACTGCGATCCTTCCTCGGATGCCCTTCAAACCGTCATCGCAGGCGGGTTGACTGAAGCATGGAAAGCGGCAGCGCAGAAAAATGACACCAGCGGTTATCACCAGTACGCGACTTACGATGATACCTGGGGCATCTATACCCAGATTCCGCAGGTCAGCGGAACCCACGCAAACGCCATCGACCATGCCTTTGTTACCGCAGGCACACAGGTCAACCGCTTCTATGCGCTGATCAGTCCTTATACGCTGTACGCATCAGACCATATGCCGATCTTCATTGACATCGGAGTGGACTGACTGCCGGCCTGAAATCGCAGGGCGCAAACGAAAAAAGCATCCGAGAGCTGAAAGGCTTCCGGATGCTTTTTTGAGGCTCTTTGTCAATAGTTGGGGTAGAAAAATCTGACGAAATTGTAAGAAGCCGGTGAAAAGCATAGGGAAAGCGTCACGAAGCGTAGAGGAGTGACGCTTTCCTTAAAACATGGCTTGTGTTACATTACTGAGGATTTTATCGGCAAAATTCAAAGAAACCGCAAAAAGGGAAAGCGAAACACAAGCCTGCGCGATCAACACAAGCCTTGCTTTTTTCTTGCTGTTTAATTCAATCAAAAAGAAGCTGTTTGCAATTGCAATTGCTACAATCAGCAAGCCGGAAAGCAGGGAACAGATTCCGCAAAACACAAAGAAGCGGGTGTCCTCAGAGCCGGCAAAAGGGGAACCTACTATACAACAAAAGTTCAGAAGGCATTCGGTAAACCAGGCACCGAGCAAGCCTATTACAAAAGGGGAAAGAACCGGAATCGTCTTTTTCATATCTCAACACCTTTCACTGTTCGGCTATCCTACCGGCAGATTCACCCGCAGTACCGCAAGACCCGTCTTGCAATTCTCGTGGGCGGCGTGACCGACATCGCCACAGCCGGTGCGCTGCATCTTTTCATCGGTAGTCCTGCCGACTGGACCGGCACGCTTGCCCCGCTCCTCTGGCAGGCAGAAACGACCGTGCAGATCACGGCCAAGCGGGAGTGGGGCAGCGTTCCAAGGTCTTCTCCTTATTCTTTGTCCTCTTCCTCGAACATTTGCATTTGTTCGGCGGGAGACTGCGGGGGGCGATAGGGGATGCCGAGGTGTTCGTAGGCGAGACGGGTGACGCATCTGCCTCGGGGGGTTCGGCTGAGGTAGCCGATCTGCATCAGGTAAGGCTCGTAAACATCCTCCAGCGTGACCGCTTCTTCTCCAACGGTTGCCGCAAGCGTCTCCAGACCGACCGGTCCGCCGTCGTAGAAATCAATAATCGTCTTCAGCATCCGGCGGTCGGTGTTGTCCAAACCGAGCTCGTCAATTTCCAGCGTTGTCAGCGCATAGTTTGCAATCGCGGAATCGATCTCGCCGTTGCCCTTGACCTGCGCAAAATCGCGCACGCGTTTGAGAAGCCGGTTGGCAATTCGGGGTGTTCCACGGGAGCGTCCGGCAATCTCACGGGCGCCGTCGGGGGAGATGCCCATGCCGAGGATCCCGGCGCTCCGGGTAACGATCTGCGCCAGCTCGTCGGTCGCGTAAAGCTCCAGTTTCATCAGAACACCGAACCGGTCGCGCAAAGGGGTCGTCATCTGTCCGGCGCGCGTCGTGGCGCCGATCAGCGTGAACTTCGGCAAATCAATCCGCAGACTGCGCGCGGACGGTCCCTTGCCGATGATAATGTCCAGCGCGTAATCCTCCATCGCGGGGTAGAGAATTTCTTCCACCTGACGCGGCAGACGGTGAATTTCGTCAATAAAGAGTACGTCTCCCTCGGAAAGATTGGTCAGCAGCGCAGCCAGGTCGCCCTGCTTTTCGATGGCGGGACCCGAGGTGATGCGGATGTTGACGCCCATTTCCGCCGCAATGATATTGGCGAGCGTCGTTTTTCCCAAGCCGGGAGGTCCGTACAGAAGCACGTGGTCCAGCGGGTCTCCACGCTTTTTTGCTGCGGCGATGTAGACCTTCAGAATCTCCTTCGCCTTTTCCTGCCCGATGTAGTCATCCAGCAGCTTCGGGCGCAGGGAAAGCTCGGTCTCGCTGTCATCCGAGGTGTAACCGGTGTTCATAATCCGGTTTTCAAAATCGTATTCGTTCATATCCATAGCCGACCGTCACTCCTTCCGCGTCAGAACCGCATCAGATTTTTCAGCGCTGCGCGGATGATGGCTTCCAGCTCCAATTGGTCGGTGTCGACCGTTTTCAGCGCTGCCAGCGCCTCCGGGCGGGAATAGCCAAGCACCACCAGCGCGTCGACCGCTTCGCTGAGTTTTCCTCTTCCGGCAGGGGATGCCGGGGCAGCTGCGCTCATGCCGGGAATCTCCGGAATTGCGCCGCCGTTCTCCTTCAGCAGCTTGTCCTTCAACTCGAGAATGATGCGCGCGGCGGTCTTGGGACCGATTCCGTTTGCGCGGGAGATGGTCTTACGGTCATCGGTGCAGACCGCGAGCGCGAACTTTTCCGGGGAGAGCAGGG
>OIGD01002920.1_pt1 | contig 12304 bp, 10 predicted proteins | sample 1582211 | NCBI WGS metagenome assembly OIGD01 (sample SAMN04414078, study PRJEB24778) | human gut metagenome | material: faecal | host: Homo sapiens
CCATGGTGAAGCAGCAGGGCGCTCTGCTGGCCAAGGGCCGCCTGCTGGGGCTTCAGTTCGATGTTCTCTTCACGGATGACCTGTACCAGACCATCAGCCGGAACGCCATCGCCACGGCCAACGCCTTGAAGCAGGGGCTGGCCGCCAAGGGCTACCGCTTCTTCCTGGATTCGCCCACCAACCAGATCTTCATCGTTTTCTCCAACGAGCAGCTGGCGGCGCTGGAGGGCAAGGCCAAATTCGGCTTCTGGGAGAAGTTCGACGACACCCATACCGTCATGCGCATTGCCACCAGCTGGGCCACCCGGATGGAGGAGATCGACGGCCTGCTGGCCCTGCTGTAAGTGTCAAACATCGGTCCGTCTCTTTGTGCAGGATGCGGATTGCAATTTCCGGCACAGTATGATATCTTTATTCAGATGAAGGTCGCGCTGTGTGCAGCGCAGAAAGAAGGGTAATGATATGGGCTTTTTTGATAAGCTGTTCGGCGGCAAGAATGCAGCCGAGACGAAATTCAAGGGCGAAAAGAAGACGGTGATGATGCCGCTGGCAGGCAAGGTCATCCCGCTGGAGGAGCTGCCGGACGAAACGTTCGCATCGGCCATTCTGGGCGGCGGCTGCGGCATCGAACCCACCGGAGATACCGTTTACGCACCGTTTGACGGCACCGTCACTCAGGTGCCCGAAAGCCTGCACGCGGTGGGCCTGATGAGCGATGACGGCATCGAGCTGCTCATCCATGTGGGCATGGATACCGTGGAGATGAAGGGCAACGGCTTCACCTCTCTGACGAAGGAAGGCTCCAAGGTCAAGGCGGGCACCCCGCTGCTCAAGGTCGACCTCGACGCCATCCGCGCCGCCGGTCATCCCACGGCAACGGCCATCATCGTGACCAACGGCGATGACCTGTCCGAAATGTCGGTCGTGGCCTCCGGCGACACCGCCATCGGTGTGCCGCTGCTCAAGTTCAAGGCATAAGTGTTCCCACCCGGAAGAGCTTCTTCCGGGTTTTTTTTGCGGTCAACGCCTTAAAAGTATGACTATTGAAAGAAAATGCCGCATTTGGTCTGTTTTTTTCTTGAAGCGGGGGACGGCTTATGATAGGATAGACAAAGTGCGGGCCTGGGCCCGGTATCACCAAGGATTGTGAGGAAAGGTATTATGGAAACGAAAAAACCTGGTATGTCTTTAGCAAAACGAATGGCCATTTCGCTGGTCTGCGGCCTGGCGGCGGGCCTCGCCTTCATGTTCCTGCGCGAGAGCCTCATCTCCGGCGGGAAGAGTGAGATCTGGACCACGATCAACGATCTCCTGTTCCAGGATATCACCGCAGAGGGCGCAGAGCGCTCCTTCGGCATCTTCTATATCATCGGCCAGCTCTTTATTAAGGCGCTGCAGCTGGTCATCGTCCCGATGGTGTTCACCTCCATCGCGCTGGCCATCGGCAGCATTGCCGACACCCGCACCATGGGGCGCATCTCGGCCAAGACCCTGTTCTGGTTCCTGCTGTGCTCTTTCCTGGCTTTGCTGCTGGCCAGCAGCGTGGGCTACATCACCTTCTCGATGGGGCTGTTCAACACCCACATCGAGGGCCTGACCGAGGCCACCGGCTCCACCGGCTCCAACCCGCTGAACGTGGTGCTGAACATCATCCCCTCCAACATCATCACGGCCTTTGGCAGCAATGGTGCAGTCCTGAGCGCCGTCTTCCTGGCGGTGGCCACCGGCCTGAGCATGAATGCGCTGGGCGAGAGCCGCACCGCCACCCTGCGCCGCCTGCTGGGCGAGGTGAATGACGTAGTGGTCGTCTTCCTGAACTTCATCGTCAGCAAATTTGCTCCCTTTGCCGTCTTTGTGCTGCTCACCCGCACCTTTGCCATCTACGGCATCAACTACCTCAAGCCGGCACTGGTCTATGTGGTGGTCACGGTGATTCTGCTGCTGGTCTTCCTGGTAGTGGCCTACCCGCTGGTGATCGCTCTGGGTGCCAAGCTGAACCCCATCACCTTCATCCGCAAGATCGCCAATGTGGCTGTGTTCGGTTTCTCGACCTCGTCCAGCGCCGCCACCCTGCCCCTGAACATCAAGGTCTGCGAGGAAGAGTTCGGCGTGGATGAGAGCATCGCTTCCTTCGTGCTGCCTCTGGGTATGACCATCAACATGGATGGCACCGCCATCATGCAGGTCATCGCCACCGTCTTCATCGCGGGCTGCGCCGGTTATACAGTCACCCCCGGCCAGCTGGTGGTCGTGGCCCTGCTGGCTCTGCTGGCCTCGGTGGGCACCCCGGCTGCTCCCGGTGCAGGTGCCGTCATCCTCTTCACCATCCTGTCCGGCGTGGGCTTCGTCAACGACGGCGCTCTGCTGGCCTACTCCCTCATTCTGGCCATCAACCGCCCCATCGAGATGCTCGTCACCTCGCTGAACGTTGTCGGCGATGCCGTCGCCAGCATCTGTGTTGCCAGGAGCGAGGGCCTGCTGAAGGAAGAGGTCTACAACAAGTAATGGGATGAGGTTACGCCCCATCTGAAATCGAAAAAAGCTCCGTCCCCTTCGCTGCCTCAGCGAAACGGGACGGGGCTTTTCTTGTGGGTCGGTTACTGCACGCCGGTCAGTTCAGCGAGCTTGTGATAGATCTCGGTGTTGTCGAAGACGCCGCGGAACTTCTCCGCGCCGACGCCCAGCGCATAGATGTTGACCATCGCGCCGGTGTGGGCGTAGGTGGTGTGGTCCATGCCGGACTTGTGGTTGATGGTGTGGCAGATGGCCATGCTGAAGGGGATGTAGGTGCCGTAGAGCTCATAGTCCTGCTGGCTCATCTCCTTCTGGGAGGCAGCGCCGACTTCCAGCGTCCGCTCGTAGGCTTTGCGCAGGTTCTCCACCTCGTAGTCGGTCAGCAGCAGCTTGCCTGCACTGGCAGCATCGGGGTCGATGGGCAGGGTCAGGCCGAAGTTTGCCTTCACGTCGGCCATGGCGGCCTCGAAGGGAGTCTTGTTGGCGATGTAACCCTTCACATAGGTGGAGTCGAACTTGGCGTAGGACATCTTCTGGTGGGTGAGGTTGGTCAGGAAGGTGTCGTAGTTGGTGGTCTTGTAGCCGATGGCCATGCCGCCGGTCTCGTGGTCGGCGGTGACGAGGATCAGGGTCTCGTTCGGGTGGGCGTTGTAGAAGTCCACAGCGGCCTGCACGGCGTTGCTCATCTCCAGCACATCGTGGATGGAAGCAGCGGCATCGTTTGCATGGCAGGCCCAGTCGATCTTACCGCTCTCGGTCATGAGGAAGAAGCCCTTGGGGTTATCCAGCAGCTCGATGCCCTTTTTCACGTAGTCGGTCAGCTGCCACTCGCCTGCGGCGGCGTCCATGGCGTAGTTCATGGCCTTGCCGTCGGCCAGATTCTCGGCGATGATGAGGGTCTTGCCTGCACCGGCGGTCAGGGCTGCGGCCCCGGCCTGGGTGGTGACGACGTTGTAGCCGGCCTGTGCGGCAACTTCGTGGTTGTTGGGGCCGGTGCCGTCGCCGTTCACCTTCTGGAACTCGCCGCCGGCAAAGTATTCAAAGCCGGAGTTTGCCAGCTCTACGCCGATCTGGTAGTAGTTCTTGCGGGTCTTCTGATGAGCGTAGAAGGCGGCGGGAGTGGCGTGGTCGATATTGACCGAGGAGATGATGCCCACCTTGTAGCCCTTCTGGGCGTGCAGCTTTTCGGCAATGGTCTCATAGGGCACATCGCGGGTCCACGGGCACATATTGATGACACCGCTCTCGGTCTTGTGGCCAGTGGCGATGGAGGTTGCGGTGGAAGCGGAGTCCGGGCAGAAGGAGGTGCTGTCGTAGGTGGTCACGCTGCCCACGGTGGGGAAGCCGGTGAAGCTCAGGTCGGCCTCGGTCACAGCGCCGTTGTTGTCCACGGTGCCCTTGTAGAAGCGGGCAGACTGGATCTGGGCAGTGCCCATGCCGTCGCCGATGAACAGGAAGATGTACTTGGGTTTCTGGAACAGGCCCAGCAGGCAGTTCTCCTCGTCGGCTGCGGCATCCGCATCCGGCTGTGCTGCGTTTGCGGCAACGGGTGCAGCAGCCATCATGCCGACGGCAGAAGCAGCTGCGCCAAACTTGAGAAAGCTGCGGCGGGAGATCTTGTTTTCTTTCATGACGTGATCCTCTCTTTTCATTCAATCAAACATTGCGGGCCTGCCTCAGGCCCCGTTTTTCTTCTTGTGGGAACGCTTTTATTGTAGCGCACCGCCTTGCGGGGAAAAACCATGCCGCCGCAAAGCTTTGGTAAAACCGGTGCGGCTGCATCCGCGCCAACGTAAAAAGCCGGAAAGGGATGTAAAATCCTGCTCAAGTGCCACCACTTTTTCCACAAACGTCTCTGCAAGGGTTGAAAGATGATGGCTTTTCATTGTACAATAAGAGGGTAAGTGCTTTTTTACCTTTATATAAATTGAGAGGATTTTATATGGCAGAGATCAAAGTTCTGGCACTGGATCTGGATGGCACCCTGACCAACAGCCAGAAAGAAGTTACACCCCGCACCCGCGCCGCACTGGATGCCGCAATTGCGAAGGGTGTCACCATCGTGCTGGCATCCGGCCGTCCCACCGCGGGCGTGCTGCCGCTGGCAAAGGAACTGGGGCTGGATAAAAAGGGCGGCTGCATCCTTTCTTACAACGGCGGCAAGATCATCGACTGCCGCACCGGCGAGACTTTGTACCAGAAACAGCTGGATGCCCAGTACGTACCCGAGCTGTGCGCCTTTGCCGCCGCACAGAACGTGACCATTATCACCTATAATAAAGAGGGCGTTGTCACCGAGCACCCGGACGACAAATGGGCACTGCGCGAGTGCTTTACCTGCAAGCTGCCCATGACCGGCGTGGACGATCTGGCAAAGTATGTGGATTACCCCATCTGCAAAATGCTCATCACGCTGGACCCAGCCCGCCGGGACGAGGTGTGGGCCGCCGGCAAAAAGCAGTTTGACGGCCGCATCGACCTGTACCCCTCCAGCCCGTTCTTTATTGAAGCCGTGCCGCTGGGCGTTGCCAAGGACGGCAGCCTTGCCGCCCTTTTGGAGCACATGGGCCTTGGCCGCGAAAACCTGATGGCCTGCGGCGACGGCCTGAATGACCGCTCCATGATCGAGTACGCCGGTGTGGGCGTGGCCATGCAGAACGCCGAAGAGCCGGTAAAGGCCGTGGCCGACTATGTGACTGCCGCCGACAACGACCACGACGGTGTGGCCGAGGCTGTGGAGAAGTTTATTTTAAAGTAACGAGAGGAACACAAAACAATGCCGCACAATCTGGTTTTATTTGATCTGGAATGGAATATCGGCTACCAGCCGTATACCTTTAATTACCATGGCGTGCAGCAGACCTTCCGGGGCGAGATCGTGGAGATCGGTGCCGTGAAGATCGACGAGGATGCCAACGTGCTGGACACCTTTTCCATCCATCTGCGGCCCCGCATCTTCCGTAAGCTGCAGCATCACATTGCCAAGGTCACCGGCCTGACGCAGGCCGATCTGGACAAGGGTGAGCCCATCGTGCAGGGCCTGCGCCGCTTCATGCAGTGGTGCGGCCCGGACGCCGAGTTTGCCGAGTGGGGCATGGATGACGTGCCGGTGCTCAAGCAGAACCTTTTCCTCTGCAATCTCGACGAGAGCCGCCCGACGGTCTGGTACGACCTGCAGCAGCTCTTTCTGCGGGAGTACCCCCGCAAGGAAGGCGAGGGGATGAAGCTGGAAAATGTCGTCACCCGGATGGGCATCCCGCTGGAACGCCCCTTCCACGACGCTTTGTCCGACACCCTCTATACCGCCGACCTCTGCCGTATGCTCGACCTGCGGGCCGGACTGGCCGCTTACCCCAGCGAGGAGGACACCCTGCGCCAGAGCCTTTGCCCCACGCCGGGCGACTACCGGGATTTCAGGGTATTCCGGGGCTATCTGGACCAGTCTATGTGGAAGCTGGACCCCGTCATCGGAACGATGGCCTGCCCGGTCTGCGGCACGGCCCTGCAGCCGGATGACGTCTGGCTGAAAAAAGGGAGCAGCGGCTGGTACACGCTGTCCCAGTGTCCCGTCTGTAAGGGCCGGGGCGGCGAGGCAGGCCGGGGCGTGTTCCAGAAATACCGGATGTCGCGCCGGGACGGCCTGCACTGGGCCTTCGCCCGCTGCGTCCAGATGCCGGACGATGCAAGCCTGGTCCGCTGGAAAAAGCAGAAAGCCCAGTATCTGGAGCGTCAGCGCCTCAAGGCCGAACGGCAGGCCGCCGAAGCAGAGGCCGCCCGGCACATCTTCTGAGGCAGAAGAATAAAATATCGTGCAGGAAAGAACGACGTTGTTTCGTATTGGAAGGAGAAACAGGAAGAATAAGGCAAAAATGCTCAGATTTTGTTCATATCCCGGTCATAGATGCTGGATATACTAAGAAGGAACATCAGGCAGAAACGAAAGGGATGGTACGAGCACGATGGAAACGATGCTCATCGACTGGCTCCACCAGCTGGGTACGCTGGAATTCTGGGAGGCATTGTTAGAGGGCTTTGAAGGGCTGGGGCCGTTGGTCCCTATCCTGCTGGCGATGGTGGAATCCATTTTTCCGCCGCTGCCCCTCATCGCCATCGTGGCCCTCAATATCGCGGCCCACGGCGGATTTCTTGGCTTCGTCTACAGCTGGCTCGGTGTGGCCGCAGGCGGCACGGTGGTGTTCCTGTTCTGGCGGCGGGTGGTCAAGCGCTTTTTCTGGAAGCTGGCCTCTCGCTCCGAACAGCTGAAAAAGGCCCAGCAGTGGGTCAGCCATGTGGACACGGCCAGCCTCTTCATGCTGGCCGTCCTGCCCTTTACGCCCACATCGTTCCTGCATCTGGCCTTCGGCATCTCGGACTTTGACGAGAAGCGCTATCTGCTCACCCTTCTGGCGGGCAAGGCCGTTATGGTGGCCATGATGGCTCTCTTCGGCCAGTCGCTGGTCAGCGCGCTGAAAAATCCGGTGTATCTCATCCTCGCCCTCGCCATCTGGGCCGGGATGTACTGGGTGAGCAGGAAGTTCTGTAAGAAGCACGATTTGGATCGATAAAATTGCGAAGCGCTTGACTTTTTTGCTGAGAGTGCATATAATAAAAGCAATGAAAGAAGATATTGCTTCATAGGTTTTCACCAATGAGCAGCAAAACGCCCCACGGTACTGCGAATACCGCGGGGCGTTTTGCTTACTAGGGGTTAGTGCTTACCGGCCTTGCAACAGCGACGACCGCCGCCAGTGGCGGAAACAGGGAGGAGCTGTTGGGGCCGCGGCCAGCAGGATGCGAGCGGCAGCGAAGCAGACGCTGGGAGCCGCAACCCGGGCAGTGTCACCGAAGGTGACGGAGAGGGAGGCAATATGTCCAAAAAATCTCTCGAAATTTTGGAAGATAAATCTAAAAGCATTCTCACACAAGTCTGGAAAACTGTGCTATAATCATAATTATGGACGAGGCCGGGGCTGCGCTGCCCTGACCGAAAATAATGAAGAAGGAGGCGAGCCTTATGGCACAGTTCCGCTCCAAGCCCTTTGGTGTGACCAAAAACGGCGATAAGGTGGATGAATACATCATCTCCAATCCCGGTGGACTTGAGGTCAGCGTGCTGAACTATGGCTGTGTGATCAAAAATCTCTTCGTCCCTACAAAAACGGGTCTGGTGGATGTGGTCGTCGGACACGACACCCTCGCCGACTATGAGGCGGATTTCAACTCATCCGGCAGCACCTGCTGCGGTGCGTTCGTGGGCCGGTACGCCAACCGCATTGAAAATGCGGAATTTTCTCTCAGCGGCAAGACCTACAAGCTGGAAGCCAACAATGGCAAAAATCACCTGCACGGCACCTTCCCCCGCAAAATTTACGATGTGAAGATGTTCGGCGACACCCTTTTGATGGAGACCGAAAGCCCGGCGGGCGAAGACGGTTTCCCCGGAAATCTGAACCTGAAAGTCACATACACATTGACGAATGACAATGCCGTCGATATCAAATACGAAGCTACAACGGACAAACCGACTGTCGTGAACCTGACGAACCATAGCTATTTCAACCTTTCCGGTGTTCCGGGTTCTCAGATTTTGGATCATTCAATTATGATTGCTGCAGATACTTATGTTCCGGTTGATGAAACATTGATCCCGACCGGCACGCTTGATCCGGTAGAAGGAACTCCGATGGATTTGCGTACGGCTGTTGCCGTAGGCGCACATATCGATGATCCGTTCGATCAGTTGGTAAGAGGCAAAGGCTATGATCATAACTGGGTGTTGAATAATAATTGCGACATCAATGTGTTGGCTGCAAAGGCTGTTTCTGCAAAGAGCGGTATCGGCCTTGAAGTGTACACAAACGAGCCGGGTATCCAGTTCTATGCCGGAAACGCAATGACGAAGGATGGAGATAAAGGAAAGTTAGGTGTGATTTATCCGCATCGCGGTGCTTTGTGTCTCGAAACACAACATTATCCCGATTCTCCCAACCAGCCGAGCTTCCCAAGTGTGGTGCTGCGTCCGGGCGAAAAGTATTTCAGCGAGTGTATATATAAATTCACGGTTGAAAAGTAGGATACGTATTATTTTTAGGGAAACTTTCCGGTAATCGGAATGCTTGGAGGGGCGGCTGTAAAAGGCCGCCCTTTTTTTGTTTCCAAAAATCTTTGATTTATATCTGTTAATGTTTCTTCGTAAACAATATGGTTTGCCGTTTTTCACTATCTTTGCGATTGACATAGGATTGTCGAAGCTTTGACTTTTCGGCTGTTCTGTCGATGGATAACGTTAAGCGTTTAAGATATTATCTTTGGAACTGAAAATCGCCAACTTTCCAGTCGGACAAAGATAATAGACAACTGGACGCTCACGCTTGTTATATATACTTGTGTATATAGAATAAAGCGTGGGCTGTTGTTTATTATTTGTCCGATGGGTGTTTGGCGATACCTCAGTTTCAAAATAGTAGATTAACAGTTCCCACGCTTTTTAATTAATATAGATGCCAAACATAGGGGAGCAGGGCGGCACCATAATTTGAGTATGAGCTCAGAAGAATCGGAAAGAATTGCAATCTGTTGCGTATTATTGGATATTGTGGAAGCTATGGGCACAAGTGCCGACATAAAGGGCTGCCGACATTATCAATCCTTGAGAGATAAAACGGATATTACCGATTCTGACTTTGAAGGGGCACGCTCCGTTTCGGTATTGTCCAGTTTGGTTACTTTGAAGGGGATGCATTATAATAAAAAGATGTTGCTTGCATTGACTGTATGTGATCTTTATTCCGGACACACCCCTGTGTCTCTTAATTTAAGGATTGCATTCGAAACATTGATGAATGCAATCGAATGGCCGATATCGTTTTCTGAGATATTGACGATCAGCCGGACGGAATAACTCTATTCATGTTTGGATGATACATATAGTCTTTTCTTGTCGGATAAGTATCTTAATTACAATTAGTCAGTATGAAAAGACTCTGTGCATCCGGGTGTAGCCGTCCCGAACATCCGGATGTAGAGAGTGGCAACATCCGGGTGTAGAAAGCCGGAAGATGGGGGTGTTTCTGAACATTTCTGCTTGCTTTCCGCTCTTTTCCTGCTTGTTTTCTGCAAAAAAGTATCTTATGTTGACGAAATAACCTTCTTACAAATGTATATTGACATGTTTCCTTCCGTGTTTGAAACAATACCGGCTATCTGTTTCAATGTCAAGGAGAGTGATACAAGTGTGACATAGGAGTGATACATGGATCAGGCATGTATCACTCTTGCTCTTATTGTTTATCAATGCTTACGAAGCAAAATGTGATAGAGTGATAGAGAATCTTGGAAAAACGATAAAAAGGAATCGGCCGTTTTTAGTCGTATTCAACATATTGCGGTCGGAATCAACAGCAATCATATAATGGGGATGGGGAAATGTTCGGATACAAAAAAAGGCTGATGAATCTGATTCACCAGCCTTTTTGTATATCCAATATAATAGTTAAAACATCCCTTTTTCCAAATCAGCAGCTTTTACGCGGAAGATGTATCCGTTGCGCGAGAAGACTAATTCACCGTCTTCTTTCTTTTTCTGGTTTACTAATCGCTGGAATGCGATATTGGCACCTTTAACTATATTCTCTTCAAATTCTCTAACTTCTTGTTCACTCATGATGCTCAAGTTTTGTATAAATATCCGAATTATATATCTCTTTTTTATCACTCCTGAAACCTTTGGCGATTACTTCCATCGGTGACATGGAGTTGTCTGCAATCATCCAATAATCACAAATGGGGATATATAGTTCAAAGAGATTGTGAATACCTGCCTCGTAACGACGGCGGATAGTACTCTCCGGAATGTTATGTCCTCCGGCGGCTACTCTCATTTTTACTCGCTCCACTGCCAGATCCGGTGTGTTCAGCCAGAAATATAACAATGTCACATAATACCCTTCCCTTTGTGCTTCCCGAATCAGGTTTGCGCCTGAACGGGTGGCCAGTGTAGTTTCCATAGCAAACGTTTCGCCTGAAGCGATTAGTTCTTTAATGCGTTTATACATAATACGACTGGCTTCAACGGCTACCGCGATACTATCAGAATTAAAAGGGGAAAGCCCCTTGGCAATCTCGTCGGAATTTACGAACTCTTTACACTTCAACATCTCTGGAAGAATTGTGAAGGAAGCTGTCGTTTTTCCTGCTCCGTTGCATCCCGATATTATGTATAGATATGGCACTACTTACTGTCTTTTGTTGGGGCAAATATAGATAATAGTTTAATATGTTGGTTAATTTTATTCTCAAAAATAGTAAAAATGTGCAGAAAATGTACGGATAACCCCTCAGTTCGTTGTAAAAACAGGCGGTTTGGTGTAATTTAATGGCTTTGTCAAATGTCTGCAGCATACCTTTATACCCATAAAAGGTCGCTCATTATGCCGTCTGAGATGAAAATGCCTTTTTTCGAGAGGGTTAAAGTGTCGTTTTCACGGATAAGCAACCCTTGACGCAAATAGGTAGCTGCCTGCTGTTCGAGATAGGTTTGCTTTTCTTCTCCGAACCGCTCCCGGATATCAGCTGTCCGGATTCCCCACATTGTGCGTAGTCCGGTGATGATGAAGTCGTTGTATTTTGTGTTGATGTCCAATTCTTCTATCTCTATATCGGGAATGCCTGCCTTGATCCCTTGTAAGTAGCGGGGAAGGGAAGATATGTTCCATTGCCGGCTTTCTCCATCATAGGAATGGGCGGAAGGTCCGATGCCTATATATTTCGTGCCGGTCCAATAGGAACTGTTGTGCCGGGAAAAATAACCGGGACGGCCAAAATTGGAAATCTCGTAATGGAGATATCCGGCTTCGGCCAATCTATTGATTAAGGTGGAGAAAAGGGTGACACTCAAGTCTTCTTCTATAGGAGTCACTTTCCCGGCTTCCATCAATTTATATAGGGCTGTCCCTTCTTCATATATTAAGTGGTAGGCTGATATATGGGGAATTTCCAGACGGATCGCGTCATCCAGATTCTCTTGCCACTCTTCCAAGGTCTGTCCGGGCAACCCGTATATCAAGTCGATGCTTATGTTTTGGATGCCGTTTTCTTTGCAAAGCCCGACTGCGCGCAAAGCCTGTTCGCGGTCATGGCGCCGGTTCAGGAAACGGAGGTCTTTTTCTTTGAAACTTTGTACTCCCATACTGATCCGGTTGAAGGGCAGGTTGCGGAGGGAGGCGACGTATTCCGGTGTCATATCGTCAGGATTGGCTTCCAGCGTAATTTCTGTGCATGAGCTTGTGCCGAACAAGCGGTCCGCAGCCTCGAATATCCGTTCGAAGTCGACCTGTTGAAGTTGGGAGGGCGTACCGCCTCCGAAATAAATGGTGTCAAGAGGTTCCCCTCCTATATATTCCTGACGTAATTCCATCTCCCGGATAGCTGCATCGATATACGGCTCTTTGAACTTCATATCCGTATTGGAAAAGAAGTCGCAATACAGGCACCGTTTGGCGCAAAAGGGAATATGGATATATAAACCTGCCACTTAGTTCTGCTTTTTAACGATACAAAGATAGCAACATTTTATCTCTATCTGTCTTTCTTTCCGCTCTTTATCTTTGAACTGTTAAACAACATAGTTCTCAAACACCGGGTTTGAAATTGTTTTTCTCCTTTACAATCTCTAATTTGCGGTCCCGTGAATGAAAAGGGTTTTCGGGGCAATCTTTATTGTTAAACACAAATTAATACCTTGATATCATGAAAGTATACCAAACAAATGAAATTAAGAACATCTCTATCT
>OIGD01002922.1_pt1 | contig 12300 bp, 7 predicted proteins | sample 1582211 | NCBI WGS metagenome assembly OIGD01 (sample SAMN04414078, study PRJEB24778) | human gut metagenome | material: faecal | host: Homo sapiens
CCTCAATTTGCCCGAAGTCAAATTCAGTTCTTTCACCCCTCCTTTTAAAGAACTGATATATAAACAATTGTATGCCCCTGATACTATTTTACTAACAACATCATCATTATAAGTTTCTTCATTATCAACAGGTGACAGATAGGGGTGAAGAGTTTTCAAATTATCTTTCGAATAAAATAGTCCATCTCCGTAGAATCCAATCCATATAGTACCGCTATTATCAACTGTCAAACATTTCACGTTAGTAGAAACCAATGAATGTTCAGTCAAAATATAGTTTCGTAAACTTTGTTCTTTTAAGTCATAACAAAATAGATTTTGCGCCTCTGAAGCTATCCAGATACGTCCTTGTTTGTCCCCTGAAATCATGGCAACAGCCCGTTCTATCCTTGTATTTTTATCACTTAATTCTACGAAATGACGAAAAGTATCTTTTTCAGGATAATATATATATACTCCTACATCTGTCCCTACCCATATATTTCCCTCGACATCTTCATAAAGAGAAGTCACAAAATTATTGCCGAGACTTCGCGGATTGGTTCTATCATATTTAAAATGCCGGAACGATACGCCATCATATCTGTCCAATCCATCTTTCGTGCCAAACCACATAAAGCCTTTCGAATCCTGCAAGATAGCACTTACTGTGTTTTGCGACAATCCATTCTGGCTACTAAGACTTTTAAAATAATAATGTTCATCTATCGTTTGTGCACGGCAAATAAGTCCAATTATCAAAGCAACAAACGTTATAATAATTTTCTTCATATATTCAGTTTTATAAGGCTCCTTTATTCAACTAATCAAATGTAGACAAAATAACAACTGAATAATAGAAAATATGTCCCAATGAATAGAAAAATAGTCCTATTTTTCTATTCGGATACGCGCATCCACCGCTATAACCGCCTTCTCAGTGGCCAGGAGCGGGTTTATGTCCATTTCTTTGATTTCTGTTGCAAACCGGAGCAAGGTAGACAAACGAACGATAATTTCAGCAAATTTATCCTCGTTTACTCCCTTTTGTCCACGGGTTCCCTGGATAATTTTATAGGCGCGTAAGGAGCGAATCATTGAATAAGCCTCCTCATAAGAAAGGGGTGCCAAGCCGGAAGATACATCTTTCAGGACTTCCACAAAAATGCCGCCCAAACCGCAGAGTACCACGTGCCCGAACTTTTCTTCATATTTTGCACCAATAAAAAGTTCTGTGCCTTTGAGCATAGGTTGAACCATGATCGCTTTTGCATCGGGAATCTGCATCATACGGTCAAATTCAAGTGCCAGATGCTGTTCCCCTTTAATGTTCAGTACTACACCACCGACATCCGATTTATGCACAGGACCTACTACTTTGGCTACTACCGGGAATCCACATCGACGGGCAAAATCCACGACTTCCTCCTTTTTATTGGAAACATATTCATCGACCAATGAAATACCGGCTGCGTGCAGCAATGCCTGCACATAATGAGGTTCGATATATCCATTCTCCGGGATGGAATCAATGATACGACGGATTCTCGGTACATCGACTCCGAACAGTTCAATCTCAGGCACCGCCGGTTTCGGGGCGTTGACAATGCGAGACAGTGCAGTTCCCAAAGTCACTTCGTCGGAAAAGTTCACGTGTCCTTTGGCAAGGAATGCCGCCACTTCCGCTCCTGCTGTATTGATGGAGGGAAGAACAGGGAATATAGGCTTGTGACAGGTCTGCATCTTTTCATGAAGGACATCGTACATTTCAAACATGGTCACCAGTCCGGGTGTGCCGAAGATAGCCAGGATAGCATCTATATTGTCTAATTTTTCTTCGCAATAGTCGATGCAGATACGCAAATGATCCGGTGTACCGGTGGCAAGGATGTCAATCGGATTTCCTACGGAAGCTCCGGGAAAGAGTTGGGCTTTCAGTTCTTCCGCCAGTTCACCTTCCAGCTTAGGGACATTCAGTCCGCCTTTGCTCAAAGCATCCGTCAGCATTACTCCCGGACCTCCGGCATGAGTAATGATAGCAAAGTTCTTCCCTTTCAGTTCGGGGAGGGTGAAGATACAACCAACGGTAGTCAGCTCTTCGCGGGAAAAGCAACGCACGATTCCGGCTTTACGGAACAGCGCCTCTACAGCCGAATCGGAACTGGCAATCGCTCCTGTATGTGAAGAAGCCGCCCGACTTCCGCTTTCCGAACTTCCTGCTTTTATCGCTGCAATCTTACAACCTTTCCTTATTAATGAAGAGGCATGGAAGAGCAATCTGTCCGGGTTGTGAATACTTTCAATATAGAGTAACTTGATACGGGAATCTTTCTCTGGATCAAAATTCTCGTCCATAAATTGCAGCACATCTTCCACACCAATCTGCTTGGCATTTCCTACCGACCAGACAGAATTGAACTGCAATCCTTTTGTCACCGCACTTTCAAGAATAAAGACCGCCGTAGCACCGGAGCTGGAGATCAGATCGACTCCTTTTGAGTTCAAGTTCGGAATAGGCTGGCTGAAGACGCTATGATGCCATGTATTCATCAGTCCGATGCAGTTCGGACCAATCAGTGAAGCACCATATTTGTTGACAGTTTCCAGTATACGTTCTTCCAACAACGCTCCTTCGCGTGTCTCTTCACCAAATCCGGCAGAGAGTATGATAAATGCCCGCGTCTGCTTCTCGCTTGCCAGTGTCTCTACTATATCTGGACACATCACAGCCGGAACAGCCAACACAGCCAAATCGGTATCAGGCAATTCTTTTACATCTGCAAAGGCAGGAACTCCCTGCACTTCTGTCTCCTTCGGGTTCACAGCCCGGAGTTCTCCCTGATAACCTCCGTTTATCAGATTCTTCAATATAGCGCCACCCGGCTTATGTACATTATTCGAAGCCCCTACTACAACTATACTCTCGGGACGAAGCAACTGGGTTGTTATCATATCATACACTGGTTTTCGTTTAAACTAGGATACAAATATATTCTTTCCTGCGAGAAAAAAGAAAGAAAAAGAGGAGAATTATGGGTGGAAGTTTTTAGAAACAGAAGAAAACATTTGGGTTATGCTATCATAAGCTAACTTTTTGGTCAGTTCATGTTCATTCACTACAATCCTGTTATTTCCATAGCTCTATCTTGATATCAATCAATTACTGTTTTTTTCTAAAAGAAAAGAAGACAATATCAAGGTTCAATATAGTTGTTATTAAAATGAAAGACAGCACTAGTAGAATTAACTGAAATGCCCTAATATAGTTAACTTTATTTAGCCAATCCATATCAGGGCAAACAGAAACGGCATAAACTTTACTTATACAAATACGATTGAGGCAAATTAGTAACAAATTGAATCATTTGCAGATTTCGGTTTAAAAGAAAAGTATCCAAAGCACATCCTAGTTCTTTAAGGTAAATATTTTCCTTAATCTTATTTTTCGAGGGATAATATAGCTGATATCCTTTAATTCTATCAAATCTCAGGAGACACGTGTGAAATTCACTCCACAATTAGTATCTGGTACGCATTTATCACGTACTTCCTTTCTTATTTTTTGAAAATCTTCTTCATAGTCAAAATCCAGACTGTAATTGCCTTGTGTATCATAGAAGTAAGCAAACTTATAACCATTATCAGCTATCATCTCACCTAAATCAAACTCAATTTTAAACCATTTTTATTCTTCCAAAAAACAAACATTGCTCCTTTCTTAAATTGGAACGAAATTTCCTTTTTATATAAAGATAAATGCTGCAAAATATTCCGCTATTCCTGACATTTGAAGAACTTTTTCTCCACGCGATTGTCTTGTAGAAGTTGCAACTGCTGCCGGAATCTTCTTTTCTTCCAAATAGGAAAGGAGATCCATAAGCCCCTTCTTCCAAAGTTCATTCACAGTAGGGTACTTCAAATTCGCACGAAAATACATCTTTACTTGACTGTATAAATCAAATTTAAAGTCATAATCAGTAGAAGTATCATATAAAGCTATACTTTTACAACTATATAGGACTAATAATAGTACGATTAATAAAATCCTAATTATCGGTTTCATTTATGATATAAATTAAAGATTTATAGGAATATTGCAAAATCTAATATACTCTCACTAAAAATCTTCTTCAGTTGTTGCTTCGCACTATTCTTCAAACCATTTATAGCGATGCTTATCCATCGCATATCCAGCTACTTCACCATTAGGATATATGTCGTATATACTGTCATTTACAAAAAAATGATACCAGCTACCAAAAGGGAAATATGCTGTAAATTCTTTATTCCAAACAATCCCTTGAATAGTATCAGGCATTTGAATAGTAGGTGCAGGCACATAACAAATGGAGTCGTAAAATAAATCATATAATTTGTGAACATATTCATGTGGAGACGTATCTTTCAATTTAATAGGTTGTTGTGCAGTGCTAAGATAAAAACTCATTCTTCCATGAGGAGCAATGAAATATAAACCGGGAGAATATTCATGAAATTCACCAAAATACCTATTGACTTCTACATCTGCCATAAGTGGCATTGAATATTCTCCGTTTTTTATTATAAAGCTACCATATAAATCAGGATTCAATCCTATCAAAAGACTAGAATCCGATTTATTATAGACAGACATATTTAATGAAATCTTATCAGGCGAAGAAAACTTTTCAGACTTCCCTTTTTCTCCATGAACACTTATATCATAAATTGCAATATCAATTACAGCGGAATCTTTATCTCCACCATTAAAATATCGTAAATTAGGATATTCCCAAATTTTAGTTCCATATTCAATTTGCTCAAAAGCAGATTTACCCGATTCCTTGTCTTTTACATATATCCAAATCCGTTGATCAATTTCGCGAGAATCAGGCATATCATCCTGAGACGATATGCCTAATAGTCTACTAATTTCCTTTTCACTTAGTCTCTTTTTACCTTCCAGATAAAAAAGAATATATTTATCTTTATATCTCATAGCATTTGTAGGCAAAATTAACCTAAGTTCATCCCCATTTTGACCAGTATCAAACCAAAAGCCACTTTGCTTAGGCCACATACTATATACATGAGTTTTTCTAGAATCAAACTGAGAAACTTTTAAAGTCTTCCCACAATCAGGATAGAAATCTATCACTGATTTTACATGTTCCAAAAGTATAGGATCTATACTATCGTCATTTGCCCCCTGACAGGCAACTGCCAGGGGAATAGTCAATACTATTGATACGTATATCAAAGAAATAATCACTTTTTTTCTCATTATCATCTTAATTGTTGAAATATATATCGCATTAAATCATTCATGGAATTAACTTTAATAGAATATGTGCTATTGTTTTGATCAGTATAATTAATAATATTATCTTTATAATAAATACCATATCGTATATCTCTCAGCAATCTAGCATTATCCATATCCTCAGGTGAAGCAAAGGGATTATAAGGATGAGAATGGATATCTATTATTGGTATAAAGGTAGGAAATAAAGCCTCTTGCACTTTAGTTAATCCATACATACTTGAAACTCTATTCCTATTGTTATTTGTACCTAATATAAATGTTCTCTTTCCATCCATATAACCTCCCTTAAGAGTCCATTCCACACTTGTATTATCCGCAACAAATAAAAAAACATTAGCAGCATTATATACCGAGTTTGTCGTAGTGTAAAGCTTACGATCCCAATAGTCTCTCCCCTTTTCCCCTTTACTCGCCGTTAATCCCTGCAACATAGATTTATCAAACACCCGAATACTTTTCCAATTTGGATCAGGCTGCGTCGCTTTTTGAGAGGAATTAATACCACTTGCATATAAAACATCTACTATCCTATCAGTCTTACGCATCAAGTAAACTGCTCCATTTGCATTTACAACATAATCATCTTTTCCATCAGGGTCAATTCGTATTATTGGACTATTTTTACAGTAAGCATATAACCCCAAAGCAGGATATTTTTCTCCTGAAGGATCTACTGCATGCCATCTTCCCAACGAAGCATCATACATTCTCGCCCCATAATCATACCAATCCAAACCATTATCTCTGTTCAGTTCCTTGCCGTTATACTTATAAGGCTGAACATTATTAGACAATGATGAAGAAAGCAACCCTCCGAATGGATAATAGTCATTCACTTCCTCCACCGTACCATTTTGAGCGACAACCACACGATTATTACCTTGATGATCCTGAATAAAGTAATGAAATTGATTATTCGAAACGGTAATGTAACCATCTTCTGTCAACACCTTTATCAACACACCATTTTCATAGATCGCATTGCCACAATAGTCTGTTATGGTAGTGGCGTTTCCTGTCTTATACGTAGTACGGAGTTTTGTTCCATCAGCCGCGTAGAGGTAAGAAATACTGTTACCACCTTCAAACTGCACCTTCTCCGGCAAATTTAAACAATTGTATTGAATGTCAGCTATCTTTTTATTCAAATCTTTCGTCAAATTACCATTTACATCGTATTCATATTCTATCTCTTTACTTGCGCCATCCTTGAATTCCATACCGTTACCGAATACATGGCCCGTAGCATTGTCGTTGACAGACTCCAATTGGTTACCGTTGTAAACCAAGTTTAAGTTATCAATCAAGCCATAGCTCATTGTATTGGTTTGCCCGTAGCGGAGTAAACCGAGGATGTTTCCGTTCTTGTCATAACCCGTTACCTGTTCATTGAAACGATTCAAATTATTGCTTAATTGCTCTCCTTCACCGTAAATGGCATCTTTCAAGCGAGAAAAGCCGTCATATGTAAACTTATAGCCACGTAATCCGGCCTCACTTCCCGAATGCCAGATCATACTACTGATATTGCCATTATAACAGGGAACACCTACTCCATCAACATAGTGTAACGTTTGAGAAAAGTGCTGACTTTCGATTCCAGTCAGCCAGCCACGGATATTATAGGATAAACTCTCAGACACCTTATCACCATAATTCCTGCCAGTCAGACGCCCCAATGCATCGTATACATAAGTGATTTTATCGGTAAAACGCCCGTTCCAAGTATTGGCTTTCGTTAGTAACCTTGCACGATCATCGTACGTATAAACGGTTTCAAGGATATCCGTACCAATGTTATCCTGCTTTCTCAAGACATTACCTGTGAAATCATAAGCTGTATGACGATATCGCAAACCCTTTTCAGGATAATGACAGAGCGTTTGAATGACACGGCTACGATCATCGTAGTAGATTGTCTCTGTCAGCCAGTCATCTGTGCCAAGCAAACGTGTTTTCGTACTTGTGGTCAACCCCGAAGGATACAGAGTATACGGCGTATCATAGCCAACGGCTGCTACAAACGGATGAGCAGTCACATTCTCCGTTGGTTTGTAATTGTCATATACCGTATATTGCAATGGAGTGCGAGTTCCCGAAGGAAGATAATGCTCATTTTCCCAAGCGGCCAATTGCAGTTCGCCGCACGTTTGCTCTGCCGATAAAAGTATTTCACCGCTTTCTATTACACGATCATGAGAATCATAGAGAAAATAGCTCCATTTTTTTGTATCGGCAGTCCGGCGTGTTCCGTCCTGGCTCAAAACCAGACGGTCACGACAGTCATAAACCATATAAATGGGAGCGCAACCCGGGAGACGTTTGGAAATCATCCGGTTCAGTTTATCATATTCATAGCTGTATGCTAAGCTATGCAGCACGGAGATATCCGTCGTACCGGCCTCCGCCAGCCGATGGCTGGCTTCTGGAGGCAGTACATAACGGAGACAATTGCGGTCATCGTACACATAGTAGGTTGCCAAGCTATCTTCACCGTTGACAGATACAGTCAGAAGAGTTCGTTCATTGGAGTCGGTATAGGTTTTACTCCGATGCCCATCTTCGTCTGTTTCAACAATGACTTCCAGTTTCCCCGCTCCATAGAATCCTGAAGCGATCAATGAGCCGCTGGAAGAAACCTTATAGCACCTTACCTCATTTGTACTGTTCATCCCGTAAGTCACACGGACACTCTTATCACTGGTATGCCACGCCTTGCCTGGTCCCATCTTCCGGGAAACACGCATCAGTGGACTATCCTCATATTGAGTCAGATTATAAGCATATGCCTGTTCTCCCGTACCGTAGACACTCCAACGCTCCGGGGAAAACTTATCAAAGGCACCGTTGTTACCGGTCTTTGCATACGGAAGGTATTCCTTCTCTACTTGACCCATCATATTGTAGGTATAAGAAAGTACCAGATCCGCATTACCCCCAGGACTGCCGCCTACCTGTATCTCCTGTTCTTTACGGCCAAAACAGTCGGTATAGACAATATCACTGACAATTCGTGCCCCACCGCTACCCGTTTGGCTACTCGCATCCATATAAGTTCGCTCTGCCGTATAATTACGTGTTTTCGTATAACCTGTCGCTTGCTGCCCGTTCATGAAAAGGGAAAACGACAGCAGACAGAGTATTGACAAAGTTCGTTTCATCTCTATTGTTTTCATATTCTGTATCTTGTTTTATTAGTTATTAAGCTTGTTGTACTCATACGTTTTTAAAATATTACCATATTGGTCTTCCACTTTGATAACTCGTCCGGCAGCATCGTAAGTGTAATACTCTACATTTCCGCTCTGGTCAAATCGGGCATACACCGTACCGTCAGGATTATAAGAAGTGGCCTTAAAATTTGCTCCTTCAGGGACCAATGCCATATAAGAACCTTGAGTATTGGCAGTTACAGAGGTTATGTCTGTGTATTTACTTAGGTCAATATCATATATTTTCAATTTAGAAGAAGAAACGCTCTCAACGGTATATGGAACCTCACTTCCTGCATGGGTGATGCTTCCTGAAGCAGTTGCATTTCCGTCCAAAATATACAATCGCAAGTTTTTCATACCGGAAGCCGGAGTTAATTTGGGGAGATAAGCAAATTTGTATTTATCTACTTCACCATACAATCCGTACAAGTAATCGAATAATGATAGTCCATCAAATTGCATCATTGCCTCCATTGCACTTATAAATTGTCTCAAAATCTCAAACTTTGGATAGAGTCCTATCATCCGTTCATATTCTTGTTTAAACACATTAAATAAATCATAACATACAATATGTTCATAATAATATCTCGCCTGACTCAAATCCGGCTTACTTTTCACTATTTCTTCAGCAAATGAAGCTATAAAGGAATGGTCTTGCGAGTTCAGAAAGCGAAGAAAATGCTGATTATCCACTTCTTCTTTAAGTACTTCTATTCCTGACGCAAAAGTCCGTTGTTGTTTTCTCAAATAATTGATAGCAAATTTAAGATCAGCCTCATCTATCGCCTTTCCCACTCCCTTATATTTATCACTTGCCGTAGTTCCTATTACATCACACTCCAGTAACAGTTTCCCATAGCTGTCGTAAACACGGCTCTTCCGTTCTGTCCTCCCGTTGGTTTCCACCCACATCTTTGAGGCATATCGATAAGAAGCTTCTGTAGTATAGTTACTTTCCCCATGACTAAACAGTATTGTATCAACTACGCTCTGAGCATAAGCTTCCGGCATATCAGGAACATAAGTCAATACCTCAACTGGAGCTATGAAACCAATTTTTGATTCTCTGTCAACCTGATAGCGACACACAGTCTCATGTACTAATTTTTCATCAACAAGGATAAGTGACTTCACAACAGGCGAAAGAAAATTGGCTTCTTTCATCATAACAAAGACAGAATCTGCAGTGTCTGCCATATCCATCGCACGCTTCAGAACTTCAGTCCGTTCAATACCATCAGAGCCAATACGAATGACACAGGTGGGATACATCGACATCGGATTATCATAATAATATTTCGTCCGAGAATACGGAATATTTTCGTCACTTCTGTATTCTACTTCTTCTTTTAGAGCAGTTCTCCAGCCATATTGCAGATTGTAGAACTTGTCAGTATTAGTAGGAGATAATCGTGGTTTGATATTATACTCATAAATCTCTTTTCCTGTAAGATACGAAGTTCCCTGATTTCTATAAAAAGATTCCAAAGACTTCCCATCTAAATAAAAATCAGAGGGTTGCATTTGCGGAAGTTTATCTTCATAGTTGACATCAGTTTCATAAATGTATTGAATTTTCTTTAGCATCTCTCCATTAGTATCATACACTGCTTTCTCCCTCAACAAACCATTCTCCCAATATGGATAATCAGATTCGTTCACTGACGTAGGAGGAGATACTTGATAACTATAGACAGTAGAACCCCTACCGGATATAGTCTCCGTCACACATGAATAGTAAAGACCGTTATTACCCATATTTATCACCGGATAACCTTCCTGTATCACTCTGCTATACTCAATCCAGTCCGTGCATTCTGGATAAGAGATACTGACAACATTAGATAAAGGCTTATACACACTCACGCCTACTCTCGGATAACCGTAAGAAATGGTATCACTACGTCCATTTAATTCGTTACTGAATACCAATGACTTCAAACGAATTCCTCCGACTATACCCTTTCTCCCATAGTTTCTTTCATATTTGACTTCGATTTTCCCTCCATCCGATAAGACTATATTTTTCAGCGAGTTAAGAGTAGCATATATCTCATAATCTGTACACTCTTCATCCTCATCCTCCGCATAAGGATATCCCCACAAATCTACTCCTGTCTCCTTCCAAACTGGAAAATCAGACTTTTCATAATAATTGAATTCAATACCGGATGTTTTCTTGCCGTTTTTATCACAGAAAGCCAATCCTCTCGCTAATGCTCCTCCCGTGGACGAAACAGACGAAATTAGTTCCATATTTCGGTTGTACAAACTGATAGCAGATAAGCTAGAGGAAGACGAAAAATAGGCAAATTTTACAATATATTCAGGAAATACGATTCTGTTGAGCAATGGAGAATGAACTTTATAGCTTTTTCCTCCCCATATCTCTTTTGTTTTAACGTATTTAACCTCAGATAAACAGGCGTATATATAGTCTGCTGCTTCCTCCAAATACGAGAACTATCGCGAATTGAAGCAGATAGCCAGCCATATCCGCATTAAATCCGCCTATACGTTTACAATATGCAGCGAAACCTCTCAGACTTTCTCCCAATTCTTTTGATACACCATTCATTTTCGAAATGTTGGACAATACACCGACAATTCGATTGTTAGTTTTTATATATTCACTTTGTAGAGGTTGAATATTTATCCGGCTATATCTTTCAAAATCTTTTATTTTAGAGTCCACATTTTTAAAATCCAGCAAAAGAGAACACATATTCAAATAGTTTTGGGCTACCTCAATAGCAGAATAAAACCGAGATTTATACTGGTCAAAATCAAACGGTTGTTCTTTCACAGATTGACCATAGTGGTAAATCATCTTATATGAATCATAGATTTTCATAGTATGGATACTATCTAATGATAGATTTCCAAAATCTAAATCCATTACATCACCTTTATAGCAGAAATCAATCGGTGCTCCATTGTATGGAAGAATACGGGTAAGATGCCATGCCGAGGTATAACCGGAATCTGAAATAGCATTGGAAGTGGAAACATCCACATACTCAACATCTGCACATATTTCTCTCTGCCGGTAGATATAACGGTCACCATTATTATCTGTAATAGTCCAGCCTGTTATCTCTGTGGAAGTCCCTTCACACTCAATGCGAACATCTGTCTGTCCCAACGGCAAAGCATATATCTGTCTTTTTTCATTCATACGGATGATAAAATCCACCTTCTTCCCATTGAACACGACAGTAAAAATATCGCTTTCCCCATCCCGTTTACGAAGCCCCACAGTCCTTGCATCCTGTTCCAATGGAGTAACAGCATTTTCTGTCCACAGGTAGCCGTAACCTGATTTCTCATCGGCAAATCCACCACGCATTGTTCGGGTAACTATACCACCAACGTTAAGTGTCCAATTTTGACCTATTAAACCTTCAGGATCACTCACCTTCACTCCCTTTGCAATATAATCCAATGAAATAGGTAATTCATAATCACCTGACTTTAATTGATACAGAGGTACGGTGTAGTGGAACAATCCTGTTGCATAGTCCACCGTTACGTTCTTTCTTTCGGTCAGGTTCTGGGCTTCCGGACCAGGATTGAAATCCTGTGCCTTTCCGGATATAGTCACCAATAAAAAAATAATAATGTATATAGTTTTTCTTTCATAATCATTTGTATTTAATATCTCTAGTTTAGTTTTTCCGTTTGCCGGATCGCTAATCGATACCGGCAAACGGATAGTAGCTGCCTTACAAACTCATCGCATTAGCCCCCAAAACGCCTGCCACAGCTGACGCTACCGCGATAACCACCTTCAGGATC
>OIGD01002924.1_pt1 | contig 12296 bp, 9 predicted proteins | sample 1582211 | NCBI WGS metagenome assembly OIGD01 (sample SAMN04414078, study PRJEB24778) | human gut metagenome | material: faecal | host: Homo sapiens
AAGCCTGCCCCGGCTCCGAAGCCCGCTGTTGAGGATGACGATTTCGACGATATTCTCAACATGATGAAGAACGCAAGAAAGAATCAGTAATACCGCCTCCCCGGCTGCCGCTCTGGCAGCCGGGGTTCCTTTTTTTGCTTTTTGTCTATAGTTGGGGTAGAAAAAATCTGACGAAAAATTTTTTGGTGGATTCGGGTGGCGCAGAGGATAAAGAGAGAGCGGCTATCGCACGTTGGGGGTGTGATGGTGGCTTTTTTGTTTGAACTGGCAGAATGTTGGAGGAGGAGTGGAAATAAGGGGTGCGGTGGTAAAATTCACGAAAAAATCAGACAGCAGAGGATGTTTTTCTGACGCATTCATGAGGGGTTCATATTTGCGTGGTAAAATAAAAAGGTGTAAACTCTAAGACTGTGCCCGGATGGGTGCGGGGGAAAGGAACTTTCTGCTTTATGATCAAAATAGAACATCTTGTCAAGAATTACGGTGCGAACTGTGCCGTTGATGACATCAGCTTTGAAGTGGGGGAAGGGGAGATTGTCGGATTTCTCGGACCGAACGGTGCGGGGAAGAGCACGACGATGAACATTCTGACCGGGTACTTATCCTCGACCTCGGGCAAGGCTTTTGTTGGCGGCATTGACATTCTTTCGGACCCGATCGGTGCGAAGAAGCTGATTGGCTATCTGCCCGAGCAGCCGCCGCTGTATCTGGACATGACGGTTGAGGAGTACCTGAACTTCAACTACGAGCTGAAGGGCTGCAAGCTGGACCGCGAGGCGCATCTGTCCCAGATTTGCGACACCGTCAAGATCAAGGACGTATACAAGCGGATCATCCGCAGTCTGTCGAAGGGATACCGTCAGCGTGTGGGCATTGCGCAGGCGCTGGTCGGAAATCCGAAGGTGATCATTTTCGACGAGCCGACGGTTGGTCTGGACCCCAAGCAGATCATTGAAATCCGGAATCTGATTCGGGGGCTGGGAAAGGCGCACACGGTCATTCTTTCCACGCACATTCTGCAGGAGGTTCAGGCGGTCTGCGACCGGATTATCATCATCAACAAGGGCAAGATCGTTGCGAACGAGAAGACCGAGAACATTTCCGGCGCGGTTGACCGCTCCCGGCGGTTCAACGCGAAGATCTGCGGTCCGCAGAAGGAGGTTCTGGCGATGCTCCGGTCGCTGCAGGGGGTGGCGTATGCCGAGGCGCTGGCAGAGCGGGACGGCGATGCTTACACCTACATGATTGAGAGCGATTACGGTGTGGACATCCGCAAAAAGCTGTTCTTTGAGCTGTCTGCCCGGGGCTGGGCGCTGGTCGGGCTGGAGGCGCTGGGCATGAGCCTGGAGGATATCTTCATTTCGGTTGTGGACCACTCCGAGGAACGCCAGCCGCGCGGCGGCACGCAGCGTGTCTCCCGCCGTCAGAAGACGACGGAGAAGAACACGCTGGAGAAGGAAGTCGGTGCGTCGCTGGTTGAGGACGCGAAAAAGCAAAGAGCCGAAGCCGCCCTGCACGATACCGAGGACGACGATTGATCAGGAAAGGAACATAACACTATGCTTGCCATTTACCGCAAAGAAATGCGTTCGTATTTCATTAACCCCATCGGGTACATTTATCTCGGTGTTTTTCTCGTATTTTCGGCGCTGCTCTGCTGCTACACGACGCTGATTTCCGCGAGCTACAGCACCTCGTCCTACTTTACCTATCTGATGTTCTCCTTTATCATTCTCATTCCGATTCTGACCATGCGTCTGTTTGCCGAGGAGCGGAAACTCCGCACCGAGCAGCTGCTTCTGACCGCGCCGGTGACGATTACCGGCATGGTGATGGGCAAATACCTGGCGGCGCTGACGCTGTATGTGGGCGGCATTCTGCTGTCCTGCGTCAACTTTATTCCGCTTTACGTCATCGGCGCGGCTGAGCGGGCAGGCGAGAGCGACTACGCGCTGACGCACATCGGTCCGGTGACCGGCGAGATTGTCGGCAGCGTGATTGCGATTATCCTGCTGGGCGCTGCGCTGATTGCGGTCGGAACGCTGATCTCTGCGCTGACCGAGAACCAGCTGTCGGCTGCGGTTATCACCGTTGGTGTCATCGCAGTGATGGTGCTTCTGAACGTGCTCAACCTGCTGACCGACAGTGACGGACAACCCATCATCGGCAGCTACGCCGTGCGTTTTGTCATCGGCTGGGTGTCGGTGATGAGCCGCTTCTCGGCGTTCAGCCAGGGCATGTTTGACTATTCGGCTCTCCTGTACTATTTCTCGCTTGCGTTCATTTTCCTGTTCCTGACGGTACGGGTCTACGAAAAGCGCCGTTGGGGCTGATCGGATGCCGCACGGAACAAACGGAAAGGATAGAAACATATGAGGAAACGAATCATCCGCTCCAAACGGGTGCGCTACGGCGGAATGACCGTGCTGCTGACGGTCCTGCTGGTTGCGGTCGTGGTGCTGGGGAATGTGCTGGTCAGCACGCTTGCCAAGCGCTACTCCTGGTATACGCCGATGACAGGCAGCGCGGATTACCGGGTGACCGAAACCTGCTACAAGCTGCTTGGCGCAACACTGGGGCAGCAGGAGAAAAAGGTCCGCATTATTTTCTGTGATACGGCAGAAAATGTGGAGGCAAGCTCCACCACATCGTATGTATACCGGACCGCGCAGCAGATGCAGGCACGTTTTCCGGAGAAGATTTCGATTGAATGCCACAACATCTGGTTGGATCCCGACAGCGTGCGGGAATACACTTCCACGCTGGACCCCTCCACAGCAGAGACCGTGCAGACAACGCTGAAATCCACCAGTGTCATCATCGTTGGAGAGGATTACTACCGCGTTTACGACCACAGCTCTTTCTTTGTGTTCGAAAACGGCGACACCTCCAATCTGTGGGCATATAACGGCGAGCGGAAACTGGCGGCAGGCATCCTGCATGCCATTGAAAAGGACGCGCCGGTTGTCTGCCTGACCACCAATCACGGCGAGGTGTTCTACGATTACGAGCTGTTCTATCTGCTCGACGATGCGGGCTACACGCTGCGCTATGTCGACCTGTATAAGGACCCGATTCCGGACAACTGCCGGCTGATTATCAGCTACAACCCGAACTCCGACCTGACGGTGACGGACGGAGTTTCGGCAACCTCGGAGATTGACACGCTGAATTCGTTTTTGGAGACCTCCGGCAACTCCTTCCTCGTGTTCCTGGAAGACGGAACGCCGTCCCTGCCGAACTTTGAGGCGTTCCTGCAGGATTGGGGCGTGGAAACGCTCTATTCCGAGGACACGAACGGCAACCGGTTCCGCTATATGGTGCAGAATTCGTCGCAGTCGCTGACATCGGACGGCTATACCATCTACGGAGAAGCCGCAAGTGCCGGGCATGCCGGGGAGCTTTTGCAGGGGCTGAACCGCAAAGCGGTCTTCAAGAACGCAACGGCGCTGCGTGCCGCAAACGGCTTTGTCAGCGCAGGGGACGGCAGCTATACGAAGGATAACCGCACGCTGTACGGTCTGTACGGCAGCGGTTCGGGCGCGGTCGCCTGGGCAAACGGCAAACCGGTTGACGCGGCGCGGTCGATGCTGATGACCCTGACCGAGCAGACCAACGCCTCGGGTGGGAAATCCTATGTCGGCGTTTGTGCATCGGTCGACTTTGCAACCGAGAGTTTTCTGCAGTCGGCGGTGTATGGCAACACCGACTCCATGATGCGCCTGTTTACAGACCTCGGCAAGACCAACACGCCGGAGGGGCTGACCATTAAGCCGTTCCAGTCCAAGGGAATCAGCACCATTACAACCGCGCAGATGTGGCGGTGGACCGTGATTCTTGCAGCCATTCCGGCAGTCGTCTGCACGGTGCTTGGCGTTGTGATTCTGGTCCGGCGCCGCCGTGCCTGAGAGGAGGAGCCATCATGAAACAGTTGAATTCCGGAAAGATCCGGCATGGGATCTGCGCAACCGCGATCACCGCGATTGTGATTGTTGCGGTCCTTCTGATTAACGTCGGCTTCGGTGTGCTTTCCGACCTCAGACTTTGGATGATCGACCTGACCAGCGAGAAAATGTACACGCTGACCAACGAAACGGTTGAAATGCTGGACGGTACTTTCCGGCAGGTCAATGAAAAGCGCGCACAGGACGGGGAAGAGAACGTGCAGGTGGACATCATCTTCTGCGCTGACCCGGACCTGATTAAGAGCAACGAAAAGATGCGGTACATCTATTACACCGCCCGCGCGTTGGAGCGGAAGTTCCCGAAGAGCGTCAAGGTTTCCACGACCAACGTCTGGACCAACCCCTCATCGGTTGACCGTTACCGCACCAACTCCTATTCGTCCATTTACCAATCCAACATCATTGTGGCAAGCGGCTCCGAGTTCCGCATGACCTCCATTGATACCTATTACACCTACAACACCGACACCTCGACCGACTCCGAGCCTTGGGCATTCAACGCCGAGAAGAAGTTCACGCAGTCGATTATTGCGGTGACCAAAGCCGAGTCGCCGATCTGCGGCATCACGACCAATCACGGCGAGGCGCTGGCAACCGAGGAGGGCAGAGCGGAATACAGCGAGCTGCTGAACGTCATCCGCAATGCGGGCTATGAGATTCAGTATCTGAATCTTTCGACCGATGTAATTCCAGAGAACTGCCGCCTGATTCTGACCTTTGACCCGCAGACCGATTTCCTGGGCAAGAAGGATTCCCCCACGGGCGTCTCCGAGCTGTCGCAGCTGGACACCTTCCTCGGGAAAGCATACTCCTACATGATCTTTGTGGACGCAGACACCCCGGTGCTGACCAATCTGGAGGAATTTCTGTTGGAGTGGGGCATCAGCTTCAACCGGCAGAAGGACGAAAACGACAACTGGACCGGCAACTGGCAGGTCAAGTCCAACACCTCGCTGGATGCGGACGGGCTGTCGGTCATCGCCGACTACGAGAAAGAGGCGCTGGGCGGCAATATCACCAAGGATATGCGCGAAAAGGGCGGTTCCCCAAAGGTGGTATTCGGAAACGCGATGCCCATCAGCTATTCTCCCTCCTATGAGCTGACCTATCAGCTGCCGGACGAGGAGAACGACATCGGCGCCTTTACCTACGGCTCCTATTACCGCAACAACCACAGCCGGGCGATTTACGATATGTTCCGTGCTACGGCAGAATCGACCGCCTACGGGCTGATGAACGGCGTGCGGACGGCTGACCCGATTGACACCCTGGGCAACTATCGCCTGATGACCCTGACGCGCGAGAGCCGCACGGTCGGAGAAGGCAAGGGGTACACCAATGTCAACGACTCCTCGTATGTCTGTGCAGTCGGCTCCACCGAGTTTGCAAGCAACAAGCTGCTGGGCTCCAATGCCTACGGAAACACCGATGTGCTGCTGGAAACGCTGCGGACAATCGGGCGCGAAGTCGTTCCGGTCGGTCTGAGCTTCAAGCCGCTGTACAGCGCGGAGATGACGCAGTCGTCCTCTTCGTCCTCGGGCAGCACGGCAACCGTTTACTACACGCAGGCGGGCAACGTAGCGTGTACGGTTGTGCTGGCGGTCCTGCCGGCGGTTGTAATGGCAGTGCTCGGCACGGTGGTGCTGGTCAGACGGAAATTCCGCCACTGATGCAAAGAAAGGATAACGGCACAAACCGATGAGAAGCGAAGAAACTGTAGTCAATATTCTGTTCGACGCGGGGAAGGGAACCACACCGCTGACCAGCCGGGAAGGCACGGTCGGCGCCCCGCTGGGCGAACTTCCGGTGCCTTCCCGGAGCGGATACACCTTTGCCGGGTGGTATCGCGGGGAGGTCCCGGTCACTGCCGCAACCCTGATTGAGGGGACAGCGGATGTCAGACTGACCGCAAAGTGGGAAAAGGTCAGCGTGAAGGAACGCAAAAAGACCGTGATGTGGAAACAGAAGGTCACGGCAGCCTGCCTGGCAGTTGCAATCGTGTTCCTGACGGCGGCAATCCTGATTGCGAACCAGATCGTGATGATCTATCACCTGACCGACGAATATGTCGACGCGGACGGCGTGAAGCACTCCGACCGCTACACCATCAAGAAGGAATCCGGCGTTTACAAGCTGTTTGACCGCGGCGGCAAGCTGATGGAGACCACCGAAAACGGATACACTTCATCCTCCGACAATGTGCGGTATGAGGTCTATGTCGCGGAAAAGAGCGGCAACCAGTACCTGATCAATACCGCGAGCGGCTCCTATGAAACCTACGCCGTCGTTGACTACGATGCCGGCAGCGGCGAATCGCTGGGCGGCACGGTCAAAAACAAGCGCGTGATGATGTTCCCGCGCGTGGGGCAGGATAACACCTACTCCATCTCGGTTACCAATCAGTACGGCAGCTTTACCTTCTATCGCGACAAGGTGGAGAACACCGATTCCTCCACCGGCAAGAAGTACACCACAACCGTGAACGTCAAGAAGGGTGACAACCTGATTCTGGCGTCCTATGACCCGACGCTGTTTGCAAGCCTTTGCGTCAGCTGCGGCTACACGCTGACCATGCAGAAGCTCGACCTGACGGACGCAGAAGCGCCGCGAAAGGCAGACGGCAGCATCGACCTGAACGCATACGGTCTGGTGGACCGCTACGACGAAACCGGAAAGGTGAGCTATTCCCCGGCGGTTTATACCATCGTCAAGGGCGCTTCGCAGGCAGACGGCTCGATGACCGCAACCGATGAAAGCTATACGGTCAGAGTCGGCGATGCGATTCTTTCCGGCGGCGGCTACTATGTCCAGCTGGAGGGGCGGGACGCGGTGTATATCGTCAGTTCCTCGATTTCGGAGACGGTTCTGCAGCCCGTTGAGGCGCTGGTCACTCCGGCGCTGGTCTACCCGATGACCGTCAGCACCTATGTTATGGTCAACGATTTCTTCCTGGGCACGGTTGCGGATATGTCCAAGATTGACCAGGACGATGAGGACGCAAGCAAAGAGAATATCAACATCATAACCTCCTTTGATTTTGTTGATCTTGCCAAGCGGCAGGATTAGCTCTATTCCTCCACGCCTTATTGGCGAACCAAGGAGCACGGCGCAACGATGGCAGACGGCTTTGTGCTGGACAACGACAGCGTGTCGACCGTGCTCGGAAACCTGTATCAGATGGAATTTGTCGGCTGTAAGGTGCTGAACCCGACCAACGATGACCTGCGGCAATACGGGCTTTACGAAAACATTTTCCTGCTGCGGTTCAAGTACGACCCGAAAATTGCCTCGGGCGGCTCGGACAAAAAGGATTGGGCTGACAACTGGGTTTTCATCAGTCAGAAGACCGAGAACGGCACCTACTACGCCTATTCGTCGATGTACGATATGATTGTGGAGGTCGATCAATCCTACTTCTCCTTCCTGGAGTGGTCGGATAGCCATTGGTACAACAAGTATTTCTTCCAGCAGAACATTTCGTATGTCAAGCAGATGACAATCAAATTCGGCGGCAAGCTGTACGACATGACGATGGACAACTCGCTTTCCTATGTCTACTACGACAAGGATGAGGACCTCGGCCTGGCAAGCGGGACCGTCATGGACCCGATGAAAGGGGAACTGACGCAGCTGAGCAACGGCAACTACCGCTACACCGATTCGGACGGCAAGAAGTACACGCTGCTGTCCTCAACCGTCAGCAAGCAGTACAACGAAAGCGGAACCGCAACCGGAAAGTACGTCTATACCAAGACCGGCACGCTGATTGACCTGAAGACCGGCACGCTGAGCGAGGACGGCACGACCTACACCGTTACCAAGACCGGGCGGACCTATCACGTCTATTCAATCGACATGAACGCGACGACCGTCAAGACCTATTACACCAACAACGGGACCAAGACCTCCTCGGTCATCTACCGAGACGAGCGGGGGACTGAGGTGACGGTCAGCTCAGGCACCAACAACCTGCGGGTCATCTGCAACGGCACGCGGATGGATTACCGGATTGAGGAAACGGTCACAACCGACACCGGCAAGACCGAAACCAATTCCTACACGGCACTTGACAACTTCCGCCGGCTCTATTCCAAGCTGCTCTGGTACTCCATTGAAGGCGATGTGAACGAAAACGAACTGGGCGCAAGCGTGAAGGACTACGTGAAGGACCACGAAGCAACGATGGAGATTACAATCCACGTTGAGGACATGGCATCGATCCTGAACCGCGACAACTACACCGAGAACAATAAACAGAGCCTGGTAATCCGCATCTATGAATACACCGAGCGGAAAGCGCTGCTGACCGTTGAAGTCCTGGCAGACGAGAACGCAACGCCCGACCCGACCAAGATCACCAAGGGCTTCTATGTGCTCTCCAGTGAGATGGAACTGATCGGTCAATACGTGCAGGACTTTGTCAACGGCAAACTCCTGCCCAAGGCAAGCTGAATAAAACAAAAGCCCCCCAAGGCGCACCTGCGATCAAGCAGGCAGCCTATGGGCGGTGCTTGGGGAGACGGCATGGCAGATTGATTCTGCTGTGCCGTTTTTCTGTCTATCCAGCGCCCCTTACGCCCGCAACCGCTTCAAACCTACCCATATCATTGCGCGGCAGCCCCCAACCGCCGCACAGTCGACCCCGTAGGGGCGCCAGCAGGCGGGATCTCCGAACGACAGAGATGGTGAAACCGCCACTATCTAAGACGGATAAAAAGAGTATCATCTACATTTCGAATAGCCCACCATATCATTGCGTGATTCATACCGCTTTTGTCCGTCTTAGATACTAATTGACTGGCTTACCTCTTCTACCCCTCGGAGATCCCGCCTGCTGGCGCCCCTGCGGGGTTCGACTGCGCGGCGGTTATGGGCTGTTGTGCTTGCTGTTTCGTCCGTCTGCGCCGCTCCGCTCAGGATGACACAGAGGGCTATTCGGGGCGTGAGATATATGGTTTATATCCGTCTTAGATACTGATAGACTGGATTACCTCTATCGTTCGGAGATTCCGCCTGTTGGCGCCCCTGCGAGGTTCGACTGGGCACCGAAGGTGCCTTGCTCTGAGATGACACAGTGGGGTATTCGAAACGTGAGTTGTACAATTTATATCCGTCTTAGATAGTATTGTTCACCACCTACCTAACAATGCCTGCAAGCCGACCGACAGCGAATTTTTGCCCGGTTGGCAAAAAGCGGTTATCGCCCACCTAACGTGTGCGATAGCCGCTCTTTTTATAAAATTTTAACCTACCCAGACAGACCCAAAACTTTCCTCAGCCGGGGTTTGTCCCCCGCCCATTCGTCGCACCGCGTCTTGCCGCGCAGCACGGAAAGTTCAGAAGCACTGTATACAAACCCCGGCTGAGGAAAGTTCGGGGAGGATGAGGGAGGTTTGGAGGGAGAAGGGACCCCACCCGAAAGGGGGTCCCTTCTCCCTCCAAGGTCTTCCTCCTTCTCCCCTCTACCCTTCGCGGAACATCCGGTCCAGACGCTGGGCGAGGTCGGGAGACGGTTGCACGAGCGGGAGACGGTACTCCGGCAAACAGAGGCCGAGACAGGACGCAGCATATTTGACGGGGATCGGGTTGACTTCAGCGGAGAGCGCCTGCAGAATCGGGCGAAGCTCCTGTAAACGAAGCGTGGCGCGGCGATAGTTGCCTTCGGCGCAAAGCCGGCAAAGTTCCTGCATCCGACCGGGCAGAAGATTCGACGCAACCGAAATCACCCCCAAAGCGCCCAGCTTCATCGCGGCAACCGTCTGATGATCGTTCCCCGTGTAAACATCCAAATCATCCCCGCATTCCGCAACCAGCTGCTCCAAAAGCCCAAGGTCGCCGGACGCCTCCTTGACCGCGCAAACCCGCTCCAGCTTCGCCAACTCCCGGTAAACAGGCAGCGTCAGCGTCATGCCGGTCCGAGCCGGAACATTGTAAACAATCACAGGCTTGACCGACGCCTCGGCAATGGCACGGTAGTGCGCGAGAATCCCGCGGTCGGATGCCTTGTTGTAGTAGGGTGTAACCGCAAGAACCGCGTCTGCTCCGGCAGAACAAACCATGCGGGCGAGTTTGACGGCGCGCTCCGTGCAGTTGGACCCGCAGCCAGCCAGAAGCGGGACCCTGCCGGCAATCGCCTCCGCAGCCACGGCGGTCAGCTCGCGATGCTCGTCAAAATCCAGCGTGGCGCTCTCGCCGGTCGTGCCCGCAACCAGAATTGCCGCAATACCGCCCGCAATCTGCTGCTCGATCAGCTCCCCCAAAGCCGCGCGGTCGATCTTCCCCTCCCGAAAAGGCGTGATCAGCGCGGTCGCAGCGCCGGAAAAAACAGTCGGCTTGTGTAAACTCATCCGAAAATTCCTCCTTTGATCGACAAAAGACTTGCAATCCGGGCGATTTTGGTATATAATATAGGGTACGGACCCGAACGGACCCAACCGAAAACCGCCGTTAGCAGCATATGCATGCCCGCGCGGTTTTGCGAAAGAAAGGATGTTTTTCCGATGAGCGATTTGATGACCAACGAACTGCCCGCAACCGACCTCCGGACAGCGGATTTTGACTATGACCTGCCGCAGGAGCTGATTGCACAGCACCCGACAGAGCGGCGCGACGCCTCCCGCCTGATGGTGCTGGACCGCAAGCAGCACACCATCGAGCACAGGCACTTTTCGGACCTGACCGACTACCTGCGCCCCGGCGACGTGCTGGTCGTCAACGATTCCAAGGTCATCCCCGCGCGGCTGTACGGGCATGTCAAGGACCGTCCCGAAGCGGCAATTGAGCTGCTGCTGCTTCGACAGCGGGAGCTGGACCTTTGGGAGGTGCTGGTCAAGCCGGGCAAGCGCGCAAGAACCGGCATGCAGCTGGTGTTCGGCGACGGCATGCTGACCGGCGAGGTCACCGACATTGTGGAGGAAGGCAACCGGCTGATTCGGTTCGACTATGACCGCGCGGAGCATGCGAATATTTACGACATCCTGCACAGAATCGGTCTGATGCCCCTGCCGCCCTACATCACCGAGCAGCTGAAGGACAACGACCGCTACCAGACCGTTTACGCGCGCGAGGAAGGCTCGGCGGCGGCGCCGACAGCCGGGCTGCACTTTACGCCGGAGCTGCTCGACCGCGTGCGCGCAATGGGCGTTGCGGTCGTGCCGGTAATGCTCCATGTGGGACTGGGGACCTTCCGTCCGGTGAAGGAAGACAACATCCGCGACCACATCATGCACACGGAGTTCTGCTCGGTCAGCGAGGAAAGCGCAAGGATGATCAACGAATGCAAGCGCGCCGGAGGGCGGCTGATTTGCGTGGGAACCACCTCCTGCCGGACGATTGAAAGCGTGGCGAACGAGGACGGGACCATCCCCGCCAAAAGCGGCGATACGGGCATTTTCATCTACCCCGGCTACCGTTTTAAGGCGGTTGACGCGCTGATTACCAATTTCCACCTGCCGCAAAGCACCCTTCTGATGCTCGTTTCCGCCTTCTACGACCGCGACCATATCCTGGAGGCTTACCGCACCGCAGTAGCGGAAAAATACCGGTTCTTCAGCTTCGGCGATGCGATGTTTATCCAATAAAATCCGCATGATATGCGCATTCGATAGCAATAATATGCGCATTCTATATTGACAAAACAAATAAAATGTGCTATACTGTTTGTGAAAGGAGTGGATTGCATGTCAAAAGTTTCTACCAACATTAGCCTGGATGCCGAAACCAAGGCAAAAGCGCAGGTCATGCTTGCTGACCTGGGGCTGGACCTTTCTACCGCTGTCAATATTTTTCTCCGGCAGATGCTCTATGAGGGCGGGATTCCGTTTTCCATCACAAGGGAGATTCCGAACCAAACGACGCTTGCTGCCATGAAAGAAGCGCAGGAAATGGTTCGCTCGCCTGAGCAATACCGGAAATATGACAACGTGGACAGCATGATGGAGGATATTTTGGGAAATGTATGAGATCGTTCCGTCAAATCAGTTCAGAAAAGACCTGAAACTCGCGCAAAAGCGCGGATACGACCTGAGCAAACTCAAAGTGGTCATCTCTACCCTTGCAAGCGGTGAAGCGCTGGAACCTCGCTATCGCGACCATCTGTTGACCGGCAATTACGGCGGATTTCGGGAATGCCATATCCAGCCTGATTGGCTCTTGGTATATCAGATAGACGGCGAGCGCCTGTTTCTGTTTCTGGCACGCACCGGAACGCATAGCGATTTGTTCTGATACCCCGGATGACTTTCCCTAAAATAAAAAGATTCCCCTTACCGCAAGTTCTTTGCACAAGTCCGTTAAAAACGGACAATTGAAAAAAAGAGCCTCCTATGGTAG
>OIGD01002928.1_pt1 | contig 12284 bp, 9 predicted proteins | sample 1582211 | NCBI WGS metagenome assembly OIGD01 (sample SAMN04414078, study PRJEB24778) | human gut metagenome | material: faecal | host: Homo sapiens
ACATGCCGGAAAAACTGCTTTTACAGGAGGCGGTTTATCAGCTTGGTGTGTCGATGGAACAGCTGATGGATTCTTTAGAAGAATTGGTATATGATAAATCCGTGATTGTGACTGAGGAGCGGGATGTTTACCTGCCGTCCTTATATTATTCGGAAATGAACTGTGCCAGAATGTTATTTGACCTAAATGTGCCGGTGGAGCGTCCGACGAAGGCTTTGGATGAACTAATCTCGCGTGTTGAAAAAAGTCAGGAAATTGTACTCGATGACCAGCAGAAAATCGCGGTGAGAGAAGCTCTCACCAGTGGATTTTTAGTAATTACCGGTGGACCCGGTACCGGTAAAACAACGACGATTAACACGTTGATTGCGTGTCTTATGGAAAAAGGGTTGTCGATTTTGCTTGCGGCCCCAACCGGACGTGCCGCTAAGCGAATGGCAGAGGCAACCGGTCAGGAGGCACAGACCATTCACCGTCTGTTAGAGTATAATGGAGCGGCGGCAGAACAGGAAAATGTGAGCGAGGAACGCTCGGATTTATTTGGCAGAAATGAGTGGAATCCGCTTGAAACCGACGTCGTAATTATTGATGAGATGTCGATGGTAGATATTTTCCTGTTCCATAATTTATTGAAAGCGATTGCTGTTGGAACCCGTCTGATTTTGGTGGGTGATGTAAACCAGCTTCCGAGTGTGGGACCGGGAAATGTGCTGCGGGATGTAATTAATTCTCACTGCTTTAATGTTGTGAGGCTGTCTCATATTTTCCGTCAGGCAGCGGAAAGTGATATTATTGTAAATGCCCACCGCATCCATCGCGGAGAAGAGATTGCGCTGGATAATCAGAGTAAAGATTTCTTTTGCTTAAAACGGGATGACAGCCATGGTGTGCTTGAAGTGATGCTCTGGCTTGTCCGAGACCGGATGCCAAAATATACGCATTGCACGCCGTTTGATGTGCAGGTCTTGACCCCGATGAAAAAGGGAGAACTGGGAGTTCACCGATGTAACGAAGTTTTGCAGCGGTATTTGAATCCGGAGGCACCGGGGAAAAATCAAATGGAACTTCACGGTGTTTTATTCCGTGAAGGTGACAAAGTCATGCAGATGAAAAACAATTACCAGATTAAATGGGAAATCCGCGGGTACAATCATATGATGATTGAAGAGGGGAGTGGCGTATTTAATGGCGACTGCGGAATCATTACCGAAATTGATACATTCAATAAAGAGGTGACGGTGCGTTTTGATGATGAAAAATATGTCACTTATCCGCAGGGAAATCTGGATGAACTGGAACTGGCGTATGCCATTACCATACATAAGTCGCAGGGAAGCGAGTATCCGGCAGTTGTGTTGCCTATTTTATCGGGACCACGGCCGTTAATGAATCGAAACATTTTGTATACAGCGGTTACACGTGGCAAAAAGTGTGTGACGATTGTCGGAAACAAGGATACTGTGCGTGAAATGATACAAAATAAATCCGAGCAGATTCGCTATTCTTCGCTGTGCCGCCGTCTGCAGGAATTGGAGCAGGAGTCATTGGAAAAGTAGTAAAAAAAGGATGCAAAATGAGGAAAAATTTGCTATGATAGAAGAGGGGGAGGAGTGCCTTTGAATCCATTTGGATTTTTATTTCCACCGGCTTGTCCGATTTGTGGAACAGTATTGAAAAAGACAGAGAAAAAGGTTTGTTTATCCTGCCGCAGAAAATTGTCTGAAGCGCGTGTAACAGAACCTGCCTGTGCCCGGTGCGGAAAGCCGTTAGAGGAGATTGAGACTGAGTACTGCGTAGACTGCGAAAAGAAACGCCGGGGAAAGTATGACTTTCTACGTCAAGGGACAGCGTTGTGGGTTTATACGGATTCGCTCAAGGAAGCAATGGCGTCGTTCAAATACGAAGGCTGTTATGAAAATGCAGCATTTTTCGCGGAAGAATTTATTCGATTCCGCAAAGAAAAACTGCTGGCATGGAAGCCGGATTTTCTGATTCCTGTTCCGCTGCACAGACACAGAAGGTGGTTTCGCGGTTATAATCAGGCAGAGATTCTTGCGGAGGAAATCGGGAAGCGGTTACATCTTCCGGTAGAAACCGATGTCTTGTGCCGAAGTCTCGATACGAGTCCGCAAAAGCAGCTGGATGATAAGGCGAGATACCGGAATATGTCAAGTGCTTTCTATGTTCCGGAGAGTGCCGGTTATAAGTTAAATGGCAAGCGGGTTGTATTAATTGATGATATTTATACAACCGGTTCAACGTTAGAAGCGTGCGCCGGAGAATTAAAAAAAGCCGGTGTTAGTGAAATATATTCTGCCTGCCTTTGCATTGGTAGAGATTATTAGAGGAGGAAGTTACAATGGAAATTGTTTCTTGTAAAGAATGTGGAAAATTATTTAATTTTATACGTGGGCAGCGAGTCTGTCCGGCGTGCTCCCGTAAATTAGAGGACAAGTTTATGGAAGTAAAGAAATATGTCAGAGAGCATCCCAATGTAGATGTAAAGGAATTGTCGGAGGAAATGGATGTTTCTGTCCGTCAGATTAACCGCTGGGTGCGTGAGGAGAGACTGGTATTTTCGGATGATTCACCGGTCGGACTTCCTTGCGAGAGCTGTGGCGTAACAATTAAGACCGGACGTTTCTGTGATAAATGTAAAGCAGAGTTAGCGACCGGATTCCGCCATGCGGCAGGACAGGATAAAAGACCGGCACCGCAGCCGGCACCAAGAAAAAGCGTCGCGGATAGCCGTATGCGCTTTTTAGATAACTAATTTATTAAAATTAAATACGTTCAATTCCGCTATCGGTCAGTTTGATTTTTCCTTCCTTTAACAGCCGGCCGATGGCTCGTTTGAAGGCGGCTTTGCTGATTTTGAATTCACGCTTGATAATCTCCGGAGAGGTTTTATCGTGGAATGGCAGGAAACCGCCTTCTTTTTGTAACCTCTCGTAAATAAGTTCAGCGTCTTTGCCCATTTGCACTTTTGTCTTTTCCTGTAAACTTAAGGTCAATTTTCCTTCTTCGGTAACTTCTTTGATGCGTGCCTTCACGACATCGCCGATGTGAAGTTCTCTTGTCATTTCGTTGTGTGGAATTAAAGCGGAATACTGATTGTCCACAGCAACAAATGCACCAAAAGAATCCAAAATTTCATAAATCAAACCTTCTACGTGATCCCCTTTCTGGTAAGGGCTGTCACAGGAAAGATAGTCATACACCTTCATAGTTGCACATAAACGGCTGCTTTTGTCGATGTATAAAGCGACTAACACGCGTTCGCCTGGGTGAACTTTTTTTGTCTGCTCCTTAAAAGGAAGCAGCAAATCTTTGGCAAGTCCCCAGTCTAAGAAAGCACCAATGCCGGTTACGTCTTTGACTTCCAAAACCGCAGTTTCACCGAGTGAAAGATACGGTCTTTGTGTGGTAGCAATTAAGCGGTCCTCGGAATCTTTGTACAAAAACACCTCGTAAAAATCGCCTTTTTCGGTCCCTTTTTTTACCTGGTTATTCGGGAGCAGTACTTCCAAATCTTTTTCTTCAAAAGAGCGAAGCATCACACCGAATTTTGTGATTTTTGAAACATACAATCTGGCAAATTTGCCAAGAACTTTTGATTCGTTCATATTATTCTCCATTCTTTGTCGGGGTAAATTCGCTGAGGAAATAAGGATTTTCCTCTTTGTCCGTAAAGACTACATAAAATTTGCCATTTTCACTGGCTGTGCGAATGTACATGGTGTCTCCCATTTTGGCAGCCAGACGAAATTCGGCACGGAATTCGGAAACTTCAAAATCAATTGGCAGAACATTCACAGCCAGACGAATATACTGTCCGTTGTTTACATGGTGGTTTGTGTCAAGATAATTCTGGCACACATCGACTTCTTCGACAAGTGTCAAGTTTTCCGGACATTTTACCTTTCTGGAAGAATATTCCATGTCGTAAGCAGGTTCTGTCGGATAGGCGGCCTTTTCACTGTCATCAATTTTTGTTGGCTGACCGGTAGACGGGTCAAAATAAAACCATCTTGAATCGGCGTAGGCAAGAACCTCTTTGTCCGGCGTTTCCATTAAAAAATTACGACATCCGAAAATGCCTTTAAACTGATACGGCCATGTATGCACCGTGAAACGCTCGCCCATAACCGGACGGCGTTTGAATACAACGTGCCATGCGCTTACTAACCAAGCGCGGTTTTTCTTTAATAAATCTAAGGCAGAATGTCCAACGTCCTCGCTATGAAACAGGCAGCAGTCCTGCATTGCATTTACAGTGTCGGAGACACCGAGCAGTCCATCCTTATCAATTCTGCTGTAAGATACTCTATCATGATAGGAATACATACGATTTCCTCCCTTCGTTCAAACAGTTTCATTATACTACCCTTACCCGAAAAAAACTAGTGAATTTTTTTTGAAAATGTGGTAATATCAGCTATGAAAACAATGAATAGAAAGGTTGTGTTTTTATATGAAGAAAATTATTTCAACAGATAAGGCACCGGCAGCAATTGGTCCTTATTCTCAGGCAGTAGAGGTAAATGGTCTTGTATTTACATCAGGTGTGATCCCGATTATTCCGGAGACCGGTGAATTGGTTGAAGGCGGTATTGAAAAGCAGGCGGAGCAGGCAATCGGTAATCTGAAGGCGCTGATTGAAGCAAGTGGTGCAAAAATTGAGGACACGATTAAAACAGTTGTCTTCATTAAAGATATGAATGATTTTGCCAAGGTAAATGAAATTTATTCCCACTTTTTTACGGGAGACTGCCCGGCACGTTCCTGCGTGGAAGTGGCAAGACTGCCAAAAGATGTTCTGATTGAGATTGAGGCGATTGTTGCGAAATAAATAGTCGAATCCTGTAGAATAAATGTAAAATTAATTTTCTCGGTAAAATTGTGGTAAAAATTAGTAGAAACAATGAGTTTACAAAGGTTGACAGATGCGGACAGAGTTGTTATACTGAAACAAGTATTTAACAAATTTGTAACATTTAGAATGCCGGATGAGTTTGAGGCCGGCAGATGAGTGACAATGGAGGGAAGAAAAGTATGCAACACACAAGGCTTGTGAAATGTGCGTTGGGGGCAGGACTTGTTTTATCCTTTGGAATATTTGGCAAGTATATGGTTTCATCTTCAACTACGATGGGTTCTGAGACGGAACTTGCCGGTATGGCTTATATGTTAGACCAATACTGTACGATTCAGGTTGGTGCAACACAGTCAAATCCGGAAGCAATTGTAGCGTTTGAGGATATGCCGGGTAACACCAATAATGGGACAAGCGCAGTAAGTGGTTCTGCTGTCTCGAATGCAACACCGGAGCCGACGAAAGAAGCGACAGCGACGGCGACACCAAAACCGGAATCGGAATATGCCAATGTTGGTATTTCCATTGCGGCAGATTATGTAAATATTCGTAAGAAACCAAATACGGATGCGGAAATCGTTGGTAAATTGTACCGTGGAAGTGCGGCTACGATTGCTAAGACAGAAGGTGACTGGGTATACATTAAGTCCGGTTCGGTTTCCGGTTATATTATGAAAGATTATTTGGCAATCGGCTACAGTGCAGAAAAACTGGTAGACCAGTTTGGTACGAAGTGGGCGACAGTTACCACGGAGACGCTTCGTGTCCGCGAGAAAGAAAGTGAATCGAGTAAGATTCTTGACCTTTTGGCCGGCGATGAAAGTTATGAAGTGCTAAAACATGAATCCGGCTGGGTAAAGGTTCGTGTCGATGGCGATACAACCGGTTATGTCAGAGATGATTATGTAAAAATCTCAGTTCAGTTTGAAAAGGCTGTATCGATTGAGGAAGAACGCGAAGAAGAGAGAAGAAAAGCGGCAGCAGAGGCAGCGGCAGAAAGTGAACGTCCGGCGAAGTCTTCATCGAATTCAGGAAATAGTTCGTCAAGCAGCAGTTCTTCAAGCAGCTCAAGTCATAAATCGTCATCAAGCTCAGGAAAGAGTTCTTCGAATGGTGGCGGTGGAAGTCATAAATCAAGCAGTGCATCCTCCAGTAATGGCGGCGGTGGTGCGAAAGGAAGTTCCGGCGGCTCCAGTAACGGTTCCGGTGGCGCAGGTGGAAACAGCAGCTCCGGTGGATCCAGCAATGGTTCCGGTGGTGCAAGCGGTGGTTCCTCATCGTCCGATGGCGGCAGCACATTGGGAAGCGGTGACGGTTCTGCAATTGCTTCTTACGCTTTGAAATTTGTTGGAAACCCATATGTATACGGTGGTTCCAGTTTGACTCATGGTACGGACTGTTCCGGATTTACCATGTCAGTATTTAAGAAATTCGGTATCAGTTTGCCACGTACTTCCGGCGCACAGTCGGGAGTAGGTAAGAAAATCAGCCCATCCAGCGCAAGAGCCGGTGACTTGATTTTCTATGCAAGTGGTGGACATGTCAACCACGTTGCACTTTGCATCGGCGGCGGCAGGGTTGTACACGCAAGTAACCCACGTACCGGAATTAAGACAAGTAATATGTATTATCGTAAACCATATTGTGCGAGACGAGTTCTTGGTTAAATCTAAGAAGTCATACAACTCGAAAACGAACGCCTGTACGCAGACAATTGTAGTCATGTGTGCAGGCGTTATTTATCAACAATTAAAACAACGAAATTGCGATATTTGTTAGTTGTGAACAAAGTTATAAACATTGTCAACAATTTAAGTAGACTTATGTAGCATGTTTTTGACTATAAGACAAGTTAATTAATTGTATGACAACTTGATGGCACAAGGTTAAAATGTTTATCTGATTTATGGATTTTTATGTTGCCGAACAGAGGTTTTTGTTGTATAATATGATTACGAGATGAGCCAATGGACATCTTGAAACTTATGGGCAAAGGAGCTGATTAGTATGAACTTAGTAATAAGTGGAAAAAACATTGACATAACGGAAGGATTGCGTGCAGCAGTTGAGGAGAAGATTGGAAAACTCGAGCGGTATTTCAATGATTCAACAGAAGTTCATGTTACATTGAGCACAGAGAAGAATCGTCAGAAAATTGAAGTTACGGTACCGATGAAAGGAACCATTATCCGTGCAGAAGAAACAAGCACCGATATGTATGTATCGATTGATTTGGTGGAAGAAGTTATCGAACGCCAGCTTCGTAAATATAAGAACAAGCTGATTCAGAAAGAGCAGAACGTAGCACAGTTTAGCAAAGGATTTGTTGATGAGGACACATATGATGAAGAAGAAATTTCTATCATCCGTTCTAAAAAATTTGCGATGAAGCCGATGGATCCGGAAGAAGCCTGTGTACAGATGGAACTTCTCGGACACACGTTCTTCGTTTTCCGCAACTCGGAAACCGACGAAGTAAATGTTGTTTATAAGAGAAAAGACAATACATACGGTTTGATTGAGCCGGAATTCTAAATGAAAAAATAATAATCACCCCCGGTGGTAAGCAGGATATTTGCTTCGCAAATATAGCTTCCCCCGGGGGTGATTTTACTTTTCGCGAAAAAGGAAGAGAAGAAACGGGAAAAGGGAAGAATCTCTTTCTAAAAATGTATTTTTCTATTCTTTTCGGGTTTTAATTTTATTTGTTGTCAGATTTTTGCTTAAAGTTGCTCAAGATTCCAGTAATTTAGAAGAAATGCTTTGTGGATTGTGGGTTTTGAGTACGTCGGTATGTGGCACTGGTAGTTTCAGTGCCCATACCGTTACGCACTCAACAAGCGAAAGCGCCCACAAGACGCAAAGCATTTCTTCTAAATTACGGAAACTGAAAAAATTAAGCGAACATCTGTCACAAACAAAGACAAACCCTGAAAAGAAATAGAAAAGGTTGCATTCTCCCCCGACTAATGATAAAATACCATATTGAGACAGTAACGTCTCTTGTTAGGATGTATGGCATGTAGCAGCGAGAAAATGCTAAAAAAATAATTGGAGAGTGACAAAATGGGATTATTTAGTAAGGTTATAGGAACACATAGTGAACGTGAAGTGAAACGTGTGATTCCGATTGTTGACAAAATTGAATCACTTGAACCAGAAATGGAGAAGTTATCTGATGAAGAACTTCGTGGCAAAACGGCAGAGTTTAAGAAACGTTTAGCAGATAAAGAAACTTTGGATGACATTTTACCGGAAGCGTATGCGGTTGTACGTGAGGCTTCTAAGAGAACCATCGGACTGAGACATTTTCGTGTACAGTTGATTGGTGGTGTCATTTTACATCAGGGACGTATTACCGAGATGCGTACCGGTGAAGGTAAAACGCTCGTATCTACTCTCCCGGCTTATCTGAATGCGCTCGAAGGAAAAGGTGTTCATATCGTAACAGTAAACGACTATCTGGCAAAGCGTGATGCAGAGTGGATGGGGCAGATTCATGAATTTCTTGGTCTGACAGTCGGTGTTATTTTGAACAGCATGGACAATGACGAGAGAAGAGAAGCATATAACTGTGATATTACAAATGCGACAAATAACGAACTGGGATTTGATTACCTGCGTGATAACATGGTTATTTACAAAGAGCAGTTAGTACAGCGTGATTTACACTATGCCATTGTCGATGAGGTTGACTCGGTATTGATTGACGAGGCGAGAACACCTCTTATTATTTCCGGTTCCAGCGGAAAATCGACAAAGATTTACGAGGCGTGTGATAACTTAGTGCGCCAGTTGAAAAAAGGTACTGAAAAAGAATTGTCCAAGATGGACATTATCATGAAAGAAGATAATAACGAAACCGGTGACTATGTTGCTAATGAAAAGGAAAAGACAGTAAACCTTACCGAGCAGGGTATCAAAAAGGTAGAGCGTTTCTTCCATTTGGAAAACTTAGCCGACCCGGAAAACTTAGAGATTCAGCACTGCGTAAACTTATCACTTCGTGCACATGCGTTGATGCACCTTGATAAGGATTATGTGGTAAAAGATGACCAGGTACTTATCGTAGACGAATTTACCGGACGTATCATGCCGGGAAGACGTTATTCGGACGGTTTACATCAGGCAATTGAAGCAAAAGAACATGTAAAAGTGAAGAGAGAGAGTAAAACTCTTGCCACAATTACATTCCAGAACTTCTTTAATAAATATGATAAGAAATGTGGTATGACCGGTACCGCTCTCACAGAGGAAAAAGAGTTCCGTGAGATTTACGGCATGGACGTTGTTGAAGTACCGACAAACCTGCCGGTACAGCGTGTTGACCACAACGATTCCGTATATAAAACAAAACGCGAGAAATTGAATGCGATTGTTGAGGATATTGCGGCAAGTCATGAAAAAGGCCAGCCGGTACTTGTTGGTACGATTACGATTGACGCTTCGGAAGAATTGTCACAGTTGTTGAAAAAACGTGGAATTCCACATAAAGTATTGAATGCGAAGTTCCATGAACTTGAGGCAGAGATTATCGCAGATGCCGGTCAGATTGGAGCAGTTACGATTGCGACAAACATGGCCGGACGTGGTACGGATATTAAACTGGGCGAGGGTGTAACGGAACTTGGCGGTTTGAAGATTATCGGTACGGAACGTCATGAATCCCGCCGAATTGATAATCAGCTGCGTGGTCGTGCCGGACGTCAGGGCGACCCTGGTGAATCGAAATTCTACATTTCATTGGAAGATGATTTGATGCGTTTGTTCGGTTCCCAGAATCTGATGCAGATGTTTAATTCGCTTGGTATGCCGGAAGGCGAGCAGATTCAGCACAAGATGCTGAATAAAGCGATTGAGCGTGCACAGAAGAAGATTGAGAGTAACAACTACGGAATCCGTAAAAATTTGTTGGAATATGACCAGATTAATAACGAGCAGCGTGAGATTATTTATGCAGAGCGCCGCAAGGTACTCGATGGCGATGACATGCGTGATACCATTATCAGCATGATTGATGAACTGGTTGAAAAATATGTCAATATGGTAATTGGCGATGACCAAGGACCTTCCGAGTGGAATTTGAAAGAGTTGAATGAAATTCTCATTCCGATGATTCCGGTTAAACCGATTACCGGTGAGGGCTGCGGTTCAAAACAGGAATTGATTCAGAATTTGAAAGAAGAGGCTCTTCGTCTGTATGAGACAAAAGAAGCAGAATTTCCGGAGCCGGAGCAGATTCGTGAGATTGAGCGTGTCATTATTTTGAAAGTAACGGACAGCCGCTGGATGGATCACATTGACGATATGGATCAGCTTCGTCAGGGAATCGGACTTCAGGCATTTGGACAGAGAGACCCGGTTGTCGAGTATCGTTTACAGGGCTATGATATGTTCAACGATATGACAGAATCCATCCGTGAAGAGACGGTTAAGATGCTGATGCATGTCCGCATCGAGCAGAAGGTTGAGCGTGAGCAGGTTGCTGAAGTGACAGGAACCAATAAAGATGATTCGGCAAATGCACCGGTTGTCCGCAAATCGGAAAAAATCAGCCGAAATGCACCGTGCCCATGTGGTTCCGGTAAAAAATACAAATATTGTTGTGGCAGATAAGCAGTGAATAACTGCGTTTGCATATAAAAAATTAAGGTGGTGATTTTGTGGTTGAATTGGATAACATCCGAATCGAATTGAGCAGTTTTGAAAAACCACTTCTGGAAGTAAGGGATTCACTTTAACTTAGCAGAGAAAAAGTTAAGGATTGAAGAACTTGAGAGAAATATGGAAGCACCTGACTTTTGGGACGATGCCGAGAAGGCAAGTGCGGATATGAAGGAATTAAAGGACTTAAAGAGTATTGTTGAACGTGCCGATGCACTCAGCATGGCGTATGACGATATTATGACGCTGATTGAGATGGGGAATGAAGAGGCGGATGAGTCACTGGTTCCGGAAGTTGAAAATGAGATTGTGCAATTCCAGAAGGAATTTGAAGATTTACGAATTACAACAATGCTTACCGGTGAGCATGATGCCGAGAATGCGATTCTTACCCTGCATGCAGGAGCCGGTGGCACAGAGAGCTGCGATTGGGCAAGTATGTTGTGCCGTATGTATGAGAAATGGGCAGACAAACGCGGCTTTACCGTAGAAGTTTTAGACTCACTGGATGGTGATGAGGCAGGACTGAAATCCGTCACATTGGAAATTCAAGGAGATAATGCTTATGGTTATTTAAAGAGTGAGCACGGCGTTCATCGTCTGGTGCGTATCTCACCGTTTAATGCGGCGGGAAAACGACAGACTTCGTTTGTGTCGTGTGACGTCATGCCGGATATTAAGCAGGATATTGATATTGAAATCGCAGATGATGATATCCGAATTGACACGTACCGTTCGAGCGGTGCCGGTGGACAGCATATCAACAAAACGTCATCGGCAATCCGAATTACCCATTTTCCAACGGGTATTGTGGTACAATGTCAGAATGAGCGTTCACAGCATATGAATAAGGATAAAGCGATGCAGATGCTCAAAGCGAAACTTTTGATTTTGCGTGAACAGGAAAATCTTGCAAAAGAATCCGATATCCGTGGTGAAGTCAAAGAAATTGGCTGGGGCAGTCAGATTCGCTCTTATGTTATGCAGCCGTACACGATGGTAAAAGACCATCGGACCAATGCAGAGACCGGAAATGTTTCTGCGGTATTAGATGGTGATATTGACATGTTTATGAATGCCTATTTGAAATGGATTAACAGTTAGAAGGGGATAAGGTATGAAAGAAGTCGTTACATTTTTTTTGAGTGGCAAAGAATACGGAGCAGATGTTTCCGAGATACAGGGAATTGAAAATTACGTGGAATACGCAAAGGAGCCCGGGCTTTCCGATGGCTTTTTAGGCATTGTTTCAATCCGTGATGAGTGGGTTCCTTTGCTAAATCTGAAAAAGAAACTGGTTCTGCCGCCGGTGCCCGTAACAGGGGAGACCAAGTATCTGGTGTTTCAGCTGCCGCAGGGGAAAGCAGCCGTTTTAGTGGATGGTGTTGCGAATATTATTCAGGCGGATGGCGATGAAATACAGGATTTCCCGGCACTTGTGCACACGAAAAAGACGGCGTATGCCGACTTTGTGGTAAACCACAAGGGACGGTTGATTCTTAGTATTAATCCGGGAAGCCTTCTCACAAAAGAAGAGTGGCAGGAAGTTGATAAAGTGCTGAAAAGCAAAAGTGAAGAGTCTAGCGAAGAGTAAGACTTTTGATTTGGAAATGGAGGAAAAAATGATTCGAATTGCAGTGTTAGGTTATGGAACGGTTGGTTCCGGTGTTGTTAAGGTGATTCAGACAAATGCAAAAATTATTGCAAAGAGAGCCGGACAGGAAGTTGAAGTGAAATATGTATT
>OIGD01002939.1_pt1 | contig 12235 bp, 10 predicted proteins | sample 1582211 | NCBI WGS metagenome assembly OIGD01 (sample SAMN04414078, study PRJEB24778) | human gut metagenome | material: faecal | host: Homo sapiens
AAGTTCACGGAATATGTGCCGGATGAAATGCTCTGTCCGCTGATGTGCGGTGCGCTGGCGTTCGTATTCCCGTCGATCTATGAGGGATTCGGGATGCCACCGCTGGAGGCAATGGCGTGCGGCGTTCCGGTGCTGACCACCCATGCGGCATCGCTGCCGGAAGTGGTCGGCGAGGATGCTGTGGTGACAGACCCCTATTCGCCGGAGGACATCGCCGCCGCCCGCAAGGAGTATTTCACCGTCCATATTGACGAGAAAGTCGGGCCTGCGTGGAATATTGCGTGGTTCTCTGACCCGGTGATGCTGGGGCAGTACCCGGCGGATGGGCTGGTCGGCTACGAGCAGTACCTTCCTGACGGCTGGCAGGAGGACTTGAAGACCATCCATCAGCCGCTGGACTTCTACGGGCAGAACATCTATCAAGGGCAGTGGTGGCGCAGGGGAGCGGACGGCAAGCCGGAGCATGTGCGCTACCCGGCGGGTCATCCGCATAACGCCTTGGAATGGCCCATCAATGAAGACGGGCTGTACTGGGGGCCGCGCTTCCTCTATGAGCGCTATCATACGCCGATTCTGATTACCGAAAACGGCATGGATGCCCACGATGCGGTCAGTCTGGACGGCAAAGTGCATGACCCGAATCGGCAGGACTACATGCACCGCTATCTGCGTGCGCTGGGTCAGGCGGTAGCGGACGGTGTGCCGGTGCTGGGCTACTTCTATTGGAGCTTCTTCGATAATTTCGAGTGGGCGCATGGGTATCAGGAGCGCTTCGGTCTGGTTTATGTGAATTATCAGACGCAGGAGCGCATTTTGAAGGACAGCGCATACTGGTATCAGCAGGTTATGGCAACGAACGGAGAAAATTTGTAAAAAACGCGAAATTAAGCAGGAAGGACGATCCTTATGAGCGAAATTAAGATAATTAATGGACAATCCCTGCCGAATATCCCGTGGCAGGAGCGCCCGGCTGACCTTGAAGAAGGTGCAGTGCTGTGGCGCTACACCGAAAACCCCGTCATGGGGCGCAATCCCACGCCGAAAATCGGGCGTATTTTTAACAGCGCGGTCGTCCCGTGGCAGGATGGGTATATCGCCGTGCTGCGCGGCGAGCAGGTCAATGGCGTGCCGCATGTGTATCTGGGACGCTCCAAGGACGGCATTCACTGGAATGTAGACCGCGAGCGCGTGCAGTTCGTGGACGAAAACGGCGTGCCGTGGATGCCTAACTACGCCTATGACCCGCGTCTGGTGAAGGTGGAGGATACTTACTATATCATCTGGTGTACGGACTTCCACGGCGCGGCTATCGGCATGGCGAAAACGAAGGACTTCGAGCACTTCACGCGCATGGAGAACCCGTTTATCCCCTATAACCGCAATGCCGTGCTCCTCCCGCGGAAAATCGGCGGCATGTACAAGATGCTGTCGCGCCCGTCGGACTCCGCGCATACGCCGTTCGGGGACATCTTCCTCTCCGAAAGCCCCGACCTGATTTACTGGGGACGCCACCGGCATGTGATGAGCCGCGGCCCGATGTGGTGGGAAGCGGTGAAAATCGGCGCGGGCGCGTGTCCGATTGAGACGACCGAGGGCTGGCTGATGTTCTTCCACGGCGTCGCCAGCACCTGCAACGGTTTTGTGTACTCCATGGGCGGCGCGATTCTTGACCGGGACGAGCCGTCAAAGGTGCTGTACCGGTGCGAGAATTATCTGCTGACGCCGGAAATGCCCTATGAAGTCAGCGGCTTCGTGCCGAATGTCGTCTTCCCCTGCGCGACGGTTCAGGATGCGGACACCGGGCGTATTGCCATCTATTACGGCTCGGCGGATACCTGCGTCGGGCTGGCGTTCGGGTATGTGGACGAGATTGTACAGTACATCAAGGACAACAGCGTCCTGAATCCCGACGACGGCGTGGCATTTGAGAAATTCTGATACCGCGGAGGAAGAACCTATGAATCCCTTTCGCCGCCCCAACGTGCTGCTGATTTATACTATTTCCAAATGAGAATGCGCCAAAATGCGAAGCGAATTTTTCATTCTGGCTAACGGGAGTGAAACGCAGCGTAGCAGCGCTACGCTAAGTGGAACGACCGGACGCCAGAATGGAAAAGGCGCGAGCAGATGGTGCAGGTGAATTCGGAAATAGTATTATACCGACCAGCAGCGCGGCGAACGGCTTCGGGCACTATCCCGGCGGGTCTATCAGCAATGAAAAAGGAGAATCAGTCATGAAGGACGCATGGTGGAAGGAAGCCGTCGTCTATCAAGTCTATCCACGCAGCTTCATGGATGCAAACGGCGACGGCATCGGCGATTTGCAGGGCGTGACCTCGCGGCTGGACTACTTGCAGGAGCTGGGCATCGATGTGATTTGGCTGTCGCCTGTGTACCAGTCCCCGAACGTCGATAACGGCTATGACATCAGCGATTATCAGGCGATTCAGCCGGAATTCGGCACGATGGCGGACTTCGATGAGCTGCTTAAGCAGGCGCATCGGCGTGGCATTCGCATCGTGATGGACTTGGTTGTCAACCACTCGTCCGACCAGCATCCGTGGTTCGTGGAGAGTCGGAAGAGCAAGGATAACCCTTATCGCGACTACTACATCTGGCGCGAGCCGAAAGAGGACGGCAGTGCGCCGAACAACTGGGGTTCGTGCTTCGGCGGATCGGCGTGGCAGCTTGACCCGGAAACGAACATGTACTATCTGCACCTGTTCGCGCCGCAGCAGCCCGATTTGAATTGGAAGAATCCGAAACTGCGCGACGACGTATACCGCATGATGACATGGTGGTGCGACAAGGGCGTGGACGGCTTCCGCATGGATCAAATCAGCGCGATTTCCAAGACGGACGACATGCCGGACGGCGAAGTAGCCCCCTGTCAGCAGTACGGCAATTACGGCCCGTACTGCATCAACGGCCCGCATGTGCATGAGTATTTGAAGGAGATGAACGCGCGGGTGCTGTCCCGCTATGACCTGATGACCGTGGGCGAAACGGCGGGCGTGACCATCGAGGAAGCACAGAAGTACGCCGGAGAGGATTCGCATGAGCTGAGCATGGTCTTCCAGTTCGAGCATGTGGACGTCGCCGGAAAGTACGGGGCGTGGCGCACGGAACAGATTCCGATGCTGTTCCTGAAAAAGGTGCTGAGCAAATGGCAGACGGAGCTGCACGGCAAGGCGTGGAACAGCCTTTTCCTCGGCAACCACGACCAGCCGCGCACCGTGTCCGCGTTCGGCGATGACCGCCCGCAGTGGCGCGTCCGCAGCGCGAAAATGCTGGCAACCTGCCTGCACATGATGGAGGGCACACCCTACATTTATCAGGGCGAAGAGCTGGGCATGACGAACTGCCCGTTCCAGTCGCTGGACGAGTTCCGGGATATTGACAGTCTGAACGGGTATCGTCGCTGGGTGACGGACGGGCCGCTCACGCACGACGAGTTCTTCCCCTACCTGCTGTTCAAGAGCCGCGACAATGCCCGCACGCCCATGCAGTGGAACGACAGCACGAATGCCGGATTCACCTGCGGCACGCCGTGGATTCGCGTCAATCCGAACTACACGGAGGTCAACGCGGCGGCGGCGATGGCTGACCCGGATTCAACGTTCTACTACTTCCAGAAGCTCATCCGCCTGCGCAAGACACACCCCGTGATTGTGCATGGGCGCTATGCGCTGCTGGAAAAGGACGACCCGGCACTGTTCATTTATACGCGCACGCTGGATGATGCGCAACTGCTCGTGATGTGCAACTTCAAGGAGCAGACGCGAGAATGGACAATGCCGGCGGGCTTCGCGGGCACGCAGGTGCTGATTTCCAACACCGGGCGGACACAGCAGACGGAGCAGACCATCACCTTGCAGCCTTATGAAGCATTGGTGCTTCTGAAATAACATTGACGGGATAGAAAGGAGAATTTCAGATGAAAATGGAACTGGGTGCGCAGACATTTACCGTGCGGGACTATATGCAGACGACGTGGGACTTCCGGGAGGCGATGAAGCGCATTGCGGAAATCGGCTATACCTGCGTGCAGCTGTCGGCGGTGGGCAATGTGCCGGTTCAGGCGCAGCGGGACATCTGCGATGAATTCGGGCTGAAAATCGTCCTGACGCACACGAACCCGGATCGCATGATTGCCGACCCGGAGGGCGTCATCCGCGACCATGACATCCTCGGCTGCGACTACATCGGCATCGGCATGATGAACCCGAAGTACCAGCGCGCAGAGTGGATTGACCAGTTCGCGAAAGACTTCACGACCCCCGCGAAGAAGATGCGCGATGCGGGCAAACTGCTGATGTACCACAATCACAATCTGGAATGGACGCGCCTGCGCGACGGCCGCCGGATTATGGACGTGCTGCTGGAACAGATGCCGGCGGACCTGATGGGCGTGACGCTGGATACCTACTGGGTGCAGGCGGCGGGCGCAGATGTGCTGGAATGGATTGACATCCTGCAAGACCGCATCCCCTGCGTCCACCTGAAAGACATGTCCGTGAACGGCTTCGACCAGCGCAAGGCGGTCGTCGGCGAGGGCAATCTGAACTTCCCGAAGATTCTGGAAAAGCTGCAAACGCTGGGCAAGACGAAGTATATGCTCGTCGAGCAGGACGACTGCTACGGCGAAAGCGCGTTTGACTGCTTGAAGCGCAGCTATGACAATGTGAGAAAGATGGGGTATTGAGCGATGGCAAAGGTGAAATTGGGCATTATCGGCGTCGGCAATATGGGCACGGGTCACAGCAAGAACTATCTGGACGGCTTGATGCCGGAAATCGAAATCACGGCGGTGGCTGACCGCAACCCGGCGCGCCGCGAGTGGGCAAAGGAGAATCTCCCCGGCGTAAAGGTTTTTGAGGAGGGCGTAGATCTCATCCATAGCGGCGCGTGCGAAGCCGTGCTGATTGCTACGCCGCACTATCAGCATCCGCCGCTGGCGATTGAAGCATTCAAAAACGGGCTGCACGTCATGGTGGAGAAGCCCGCCGGCGTTTACACCCTGCAAGTGCGCGAGATGAACGCCGAGGCGGACCGTCACCCGGAGCTGACTTTCGGCATGATGTTCAACCAGCGCACGAATTGCACCTACCGCAAGATGCACGAGCTGATTCACAGCGGCGCAATCGGTGACTTAAAGCGTGTCAATTGGATTATCACCGACTGGTACCGCACGCAGTTCTACTACGATTCCGGCGCATGGCGCGCAACGTGGGCGGGCGAAGGCGGCGGTGTGCTGCTGAACCAGTGCCCGCATCAGCTGGATTTGGTGCAGTGGCTGGTGGGACTGCCGTGCAAGGTGCAGGGTTTCTGCCACGAGGGCAAGTGGCACAGCATCGAGGTCGAGGACGACGTGACCGCCTATTTCGAGTACCCGAACGGCGCAACGGGCGTTTTCATCACCACGACCGCCGACGCCCCCGGCACGAACCGTTTGGAGATTACAGGCACGAAGGCGACGCTCATCTGTCAGGACGGCAAGCTCATCATGAAGAAGCTGGAAATGGACGAGCGTGAATGGTGTGCGACGTGTCGGGAAGGCTTCCGTGCGCCGTCCTACGAAACGATCGAGGTCGAGACGGACGGGCAGAACGGGCAGCATCCGGCGGTGCTGAACGCGTTTGCGGCGCATATCCTGCGCGGCGAACCGCTGGTCGCGGACGGACGTGAGGGCATCAACGGACTGATGCTGTCCAATGCGATTCATCTGTCCTCGTGGCTGGGGCATCCGGTGACTTTGCCGATTGATGAGAAGCTGTTTTTGGAGAAGCTCAATGAACGTCGGGCAACGTCGCGGGCAAAGACGGGGGAAAGCGTTTTCAGTGATACAAATGGGACATATGGGTCAAAGTAAAGAGGAGCTCCAAACACGAGGATAAACACGCGGGCAAATCATGATAACGCGACCAACTCATACTATTTCCAAATGAGAATGCGCCAAGATGCGAAGCGAATTTTTCGCGCTGGCTAACGCGAATGAAACGCAGCGTAGCAGCGCTACGCTAAGTGGAATGAGCGGACGCAAGCGCGGAAAAGGCGCGAGCAGATGGCGCAGGTGAATTTGGAAATAGTATCAATTGCACCAGACAGGCGCGAACGGATTGTATGCTTTCCTCCACAAAACCACATAAAGATGCGCCCTGCCCCGGCAAACTCATCCGCCGGAGCAAGGCGCTTTTCGATGCAGTTGTTCTGTTACATTCTGACCGTTTCCCCTGCTTTAATCGTCATGACCTCGCCTTTGTTCTCCACCCAAATGTCGGTGGCGGTCGGGTTAAAGACGATGTGCCCGTCGGCGCTGGTACGCAGCTGGCGGCTGGCGTTCAGGTAGTCCACAATCTCGATATTTGTCGCGTACCAAATATCCTTCTTGCCGCTCATTTTCTCGCAGAAGGCGCGGATAACCTCCCAGTTGTTATGCTGCTCAAACTCGTAGCTATGTCCCCACAGGTAGAACAGCTTCAGCCCGAATGGCAATTTCCCCGTAAGGAAGCGGTCGCACAGCTCGTCCAGCTTCGGGTCATCGTGATGGCAAGTTGGGTTGAGGCGCAGCCATTCGTTGGGAATCTCAAAGTTGTGGGTGCTGACGACAGTGCGGGCATAAGCAATGCCGCAGGTGCGCAGGGTGTCGACGGCTTCATCGCTGTATGTGCCGTAAGGGTACGCAAAGCCGCGGACGATTTTGCCAAACAGCTTTTCCAGATTATCGCGGTCAGCAAGAACCTCATAGGCAATGCTCGGCGCGGGAATCGCGGACAGCGACGCATGGGTCAGCGCGTGGGATGCGACTTCGTGGCGGCCGCCGGCATAGAGCGCTTTAATGGCGGATTCACTCATGCGGCGGTAAATCGTGCCGGCAGGGTAAACCGTGCCTTCTGGGGCAAACCAGCCGCTGTTGAGGTTGAAGGTGGCGAGAATACCGTATTCATCGAGGATGCGGATGAGTTCGATGTCGGTTTCCACGCCATCGTCGTAGGAGAGGGTCAGCGCCTTGCGCAGACCGTAGGGGTAGAGAATCATCATGGGAAAAGACTCCTTTCTTTGTGGGTAAGAAATGATTGGCAAAAGGATCTCTTTTGCCTTGGTTATACGGGTTTATTGGGAAAGTGCTTTTGGGTTGCAGGGGTGCGCGCCTGCAGGCGCACAAAAGGGTCAATCCTTTTGCTTCCGAGTAAACAGCTTTTTCAGCGCCCACGCGCAGGGCTTTTCAATCAGCAGGGTGATGAGAATCGCGCCGAGGAGGGATAAGCCGAAGCAGAGCGCCATGTACTGCCATTGCCACGGCTGTTCTCCGACGCGGTTCGGTTCATTGCTCACGGACGGCGGGATGTGCAGCCGCTTCAGGTGGACGGCGAGGTTCTGATGCAGCAGGTAGTAGTTCATCGAGATGGCGGCAAGCCAGCCCATGACGCGGTTGCCCATCAGAAAGCGCAGGGGGCGCACGGCGAAGGGGAGCGAGAGCATGAGGCCCGCAATCGTCAGGCAGAGCAGTGGACGGCGCATCATCTGCGCGGCCTGCATGGCAGCTTGTCCGGACGTGTACGCCTGTGCGCGGATGACGCGGAGCATCCCGTAGAGAGAGACGCAGAACACAAGCGTCGCCGCGCCCTGCCAGAGCCACTTGCGGCGGCTTTCCGCCGGGTACAGCTGCGTCAGGCGCACATACAAGATGGACGCGCCCATACCCATTGCGTAAACATCAAGGAAATTCGCCAGCTGATTGACAACCATGTTGTACTCGTCCAGCCGCCATAAACACCAGCCGCGGAACGCAAACGCGACCGCCGCCATGCTCATCAGCGTGCCGAGCGGGTTCTTCATCGCGCCCTTCGCCAGCAGGGGGAAAATCAGGTACGCCTGCATCTCGATGGCGATTGTCCACGATGCAACGCCAATAGGCGTGGCAATGTAGGTGGCGTAATTGAACGTCTGCGTGAACGTCAGGTGCATGAGGACGTCGCGGACGGCTTCTGATGTGCGCCCGTAGAGGTTGTACGGAATCGCGACGGCGACAAGCATCAGCAGCGTCAGGAAATAATAGCTGGGCACAATGCGCATGATGCGCCGCTGATAGAACGCCTTCGTGTCCGGCACGCGCTCGCCCAGCATCATCGTCCGCGCATACGGCAGGAACAGCAGAAAGCCCGACAGCAGAATTGTGCCGTCAACCGGCATATATCCAGCGCGCAGCAGATAGTCCAGCGAGTAACGGCCAATCGACGGCGTAAGCCACGACTGCTGCCAGAAGTGATACCAGCTGACGATGAACACCAGCAGCACGCGCAGCCCGTTCAACTCCGGGATTCTGCGGCAGTTCGGGCGATAGGCGGTCATGAATCCGCCTCCAGCAGGGCGCGCATTCCCATCACATAGCCGTAGAAGCCGAAGCCGACAATCTGCCCCCGGCAGGCGCTGGCAGTGACGGATTTGTGGCGGAATTCCTCCCGCGCGTGGACGTTGCTCATGTGGCACTCAATGACCGGCATCGGCACGGACGCAATCGCATCATGCAGCGCAACGGACGTGTGCGTGTACCCACCCGGATTGAACACCGCGCCGCAGAAGCCGTCGAAGTACGCCTTTTGCAGCGCATCAATCAGGTCGCCCTCGTGGTTGGACTGCACGCAGCGCACCTCCACGCCGAGCTTTTCCGCTTCCGCACGGCACAGCGCAAGCAGATCGTCATACGTCTTTGCGCCGTAAACTGCCTTTTCACGCAGCCCAGTCAGGTTGATGTTCGGGCCGTTGAGAATGAGAATCTTTTTCGGTTCGCTCATAGCAAATGCAGCTCCTTCATCAGCGTTTCCGCAAGGTTCGGCGGCATGGAACACCCCTGCCAGATGCTCTCGGCTTCCACCGCCTGCGCAATGAGCATATACAGCCCTGTGCAAGCGGGTGTCCCGACCCGTTTTGCGGCGGCGGTCAGTACCGTTTCCGCCGGGTTGAAGATAATGTCCGCTACGCCGTCGGCGCGGGCGACGATGCTGGTCAAGTGCGCCGCATCTATCGGACAGCCCTCGACGCGCGGGTACATTCCGGCAGGGGTCGTGTTGACAATCAGCCCGCCCATATCGGGGAAGCGCGCATAGAAATCGTCGTAGCTGATTTCATCCGCGTGCTTCGGATTTCGGGATACCACCCACGTTTCGCGCGCCCCCATGCGCTCCACGGCATTCCGGCAGGCGCGCATCGCTCCGCCTGAACCGAGGATGAACACCGGGCGTCCGTCCGGATTCATGTCGAAATGGCGCAGCATCTGCTCAAAGCCGGGGTCGTCCGTGTTGTAGCCGCGGCTTGTTTTGCCCGTCAGCACTGTGTTGACCGCCCCAACTTCCCGCGCAAAAGGGGTAATCTCATCCAGCAGGGGCATCACGTCCGTCTTGTACGGCACGGTGATATTGAAGCCATCCAGCGTGCACAGCAGTTCCGGTACAACCGCCGCCAATTCACCGCGCGGAATCTCAATCAGCCGGTAGCTCGCCGCCAGAGAGATTTTCTCCCAAATCGCCTCGTGAATGGGGACGGACAGGCTGTGCCCCAGCTTCTCCCCAATCAGGCCGTACTGCTTCATGAACATGCACCTCCGGGCTGCTTTGTTCCCATTATAGCATGATTTAGGCAAGGGGGCAATGCTTGAACAGTTTTTTTCTGTTTTTGCATTTTGGGTGCAACGAATGGCATTTCTGATTCGTCTAATAGGTAACAGGCTGGAAAAGGAGGGAGCGTATGGGCAGACGGCTGATAAGCTGCTGCATGGCGCTGCTAATGCTGGGGTGTGCGCTGGCAGAGGACGAATTGGACATCACTTATCGCTTCGGCAGCCGCGAGGAGCAGAAAATTGCGGTGACGATTGACGACTGCTATCACGCGGAGGATGTTCGGGCGGTGCTGGATATTTTGCAGGCAAACGACGTCCGCGCGACGTTCTTCCCCATCGGCAAGGCGCTCAAATATGAGGACGCGGCGCTATGGCAGGAGGTTGTGGCGTCTGGGTGCGAAATCGGCAATCACTCATGGGGACATACTTACCTGACGAAGCTGAGCCGGCAGAAAATCAAGTTTCAGATGCTTCGGACGCAGGAAAAAGTGGATGCGCTGCTGGACTGCCATTATCCCATGCAGGTCATGCGCCCGCCGATGGGCAAGACGAACCAGAAGGTGGAGGAAAGCGTCGCGGCGGTTGGTTATCTGGCGGTTGTCAAGTGGGATGTCAGCGAAACCGACCCGGTAAAGGCGCTGGCGGCCGTGCAGAACGGCAGTATCCTGCTCTTTCATGCGCGGAAGAAGGATGCGAAATGTCTGTCCGTGCTGATTCCGCAGCTGGTGGCGGAAGGCTATCAGCTGGTCACGGTGTCGGAACTGCTGGGACTGCCGGAAATTGTATGCAGCGCGGAAAAGTACGTCTATCACCGCCGTGATACGGAGGAAAATATCCGCCCCGATGCTGTTCCCCAGAATTGACAACCCTTCCCCATTCCGGTATAATGAAAGACGGGAAAAGGACGTTTTGCTGTGGCAAAATCAAGCATGAAGAGGAGTGAACCCTGATGAAGAAACGACTGTTGGCGCTGCTGAGCGCCATCGTGCTGATGGGTAGTGTATCGCTGGCGGAAAACACGGAAGAATCGGCGGAAACCCCGGCGACGGCGGAACCGATGGTTTCCTTGCCCATCGATTTCTCTCCCGGTATGCCCGCTGATCCGGACGGCTTTACCCTCGGCGACGGCACTTGGAGCTATGAGGATCCCACCATCAGCGTGCAGGTGACGCAGAAGCGCAAGGCGGAGTGCGACTATTGGGTTGCGCATATCAAGATAGCGGATGCTTCCCAGCTGCGCACCATGTCCGCCGGCGGCTTTGACTCCACCCGCACGGTCAAGGGCACGATTATGGCCAAGCGCAGCAACGCCATCCTTGCCATTGACGGCGATTATTTCTGCTATACCGGCATCGGTTATATCGTCCGGCAGGGCACGGAGTATCTTGACCACCTGCGCGGCGACCGCGACGTTCTCCTGATTGATGAGGACGGCGACTTCCACTATGTCCTCCGCCCCAAGCGCAATTCGCTTGATGGCACGGTGGACGGCAAGAAGGTCATCAACAGCTTCTTCTTCGGCCCGGTGCTGGTGCGCGAGGGTAAAGCCGTGCTGAACCCGATGGCGGAAGGCATGGCGTTCGATGAGCCGCGGCAGCGCATGGCGATTGCGCAGGTTGGTCCGCTGGAATATATGGCGATTTGCTGTGCGTCGCAGGCGCGCGGCTCAATGGGCATGACGCTCCAGCAGTTCGCACGGCTCTGCGCTGATGAGGGCGCGTATATCGCCTATAACCTCGATGGCGGCGACTCCACCATGATGATTTTCAACGGCGAGAAAATCAACGACGTACTGAATGAAAACACCCGCGCCATCTCTGACATCGTGTACTTCGCGTCGGCATGGACGGGTGAGGAGGCGGAGGAGTGAATACCGTCTATTGGGTACTCGTCGCGTTCGGCATCGTTCTGCTGGAGGCGCGTCTGCGCGCCCGGAACGTGCGCTATCTGCCGATTCTGCCCGCTATTGTGCTGGGCGCGGTGCTGTCCAAGGTCACTTATGTGGTGCTGCAATGGCACTATGCGTTCCCGCACTGGGGATGGGGCGCGTTCACTGTCCTTCGGCCGGATACGTTCTGCTTCTTCGGCGGCGCGGTCGGCGTGGTGCTGGGCGTCATCATCAGCGCAAAGCTGACGCATCAGAAAGTGCTGCCTGTACTGGATGCGTTTGCTCCGGCGGGCGCGCTGCTGGTCGCCATTGCCCGGTTCGGCGAAAAGTATCTGGGGGAAATCGGCACGGCGGGCTTTGAGATGCCCGAACAGCTGGCTTTCTTCCCCTTTGCCCTGACGAACGAGTGGGGCGAAAGCTATCCCGCCATCTTCATGCTGTCCTGCCTTGCGGCGCTCATTGTGGCGATTGTCGGTCTGACCCGCAAGCCCGGCGGACGCGATGGTCAGCTTTTCCTGCGCACCGCGTTTTATCTGGCGCTGCCGCAAATCATGTGCGAGAGCCTGCTGGCGGAGTGCATGAAGTGGGGCTTCGTGCGGGTGCAACAGCTCCTGTGCGCGCTGACACTGCTGGCAATCCTGCTTGCCGAGTGCCGCCGTGCGTCGGGTTCGTTGTCCTTCGCGAGGCGCTGGTGGCCGGTTGGCGCGCTGCTCCTGTGCGCGGCGGGGCTG
>OIGD01002944.1_pt1 | contig 12215 bp, 10 predicted proteins | sample 1582211 | NCBI WGS metagenome assembly OIGD01 (sample SAMN04414078, study PRJEB24778) | human gut metagenome | material: faecal | host: Homo sapiens
CGGTCTCTGCTGCGGAGCTGACCGCCGAGGTCCTGACCTGCCGTGCCCGCGCGGACGGCGAAAAGCTGGCAATCGATGCGGAGATTGCGGTCAGCGGGACCCTGCGCGGGGAGAAGACCGTGCCGGTCCTGGCAGAAGCCGGAATCGGTGCCGCATGGCAGGCGCCCGGCGCGGTTTATACCGTTTGCTATCCCGCCAAGGATGACACGCTTTGGACCGTTGCAAAGCGCTATCACACGCCGGTCTCCGGTCTGATTGCGAAAAATGCGCTGGCGCAGGCGCCCGCCGCCGATGCGGAGGATTCCCTGCTTGGCGTGAAATACCTGATGATCTGATGCAAAAAAAGACCTTGAGGCTTGCCTCAAGGTCTTTCCTTGTATACGCGCGCGTAGGTCTCGCGGCAAAGGCGCTCGTCTTCTGCCTGCATGGCGCGCTCGTTTTCCCGCACGGATTTTGCCGGGTCCGGATAGATGGGCGGCAGGATGTGCACGGTGTAAGCCTGTTTGGGAAAGCCTGCGCCGTCGGTCCTTCCGGGCTGATCTGCCATTGTGACGAACAGCGGAATGACCGGAACCCCGTTTTTTGCCGCGTAGAAGTATGCCCCCGGCTTGTGAGGGCGGGGCTTTCGGTAGTTCCACCACATGGCTTGTTCGGGATAGACCAGCACCAACCCACCGGATTTCAGAATCAGACTAAGACTTTCTCCGAATTTTCGCTGCGTTCGCAGATTGGAACTGAGCGGGAGCGTGTCGCAATGCCGCATCAGAAACCCGATGATGCCGGGGATGAAAACGTTGTTTCCCTTAATGACCCGCCAGAAGCGATGCCGCCCGGGTACTTTTTTTGCCGCTTTCTGCACGCAGAGGCTTTCGAACTTCGAGAAATGATTGGACGTGAGAATCGCGCCGCCCTCGCGCGGCAGCCCGCGCAGGTTCTCCTCGCCCTCCAGCGTGATGCGCAGATCATGTCCGAACCACAGCAGCAACAGTCCGGCAAGCCTGCGCGCCAGGAACGCTTTGAAACGGTTCGCGGGCTTTTCCTGCAGGTAATCCACCTCATCCGGGGCGAGCGGGTGCCCGGGCGGGTCCGGTTCCACATCTGTGAACCAGTTCTCCCCGCCCGCAGCCTCCAGCGCGGCAATCTTATCCAAAATTGCTGTCCGTTCGGCGTGCGCAGCCGCGCGCTTTGCTTCAGAACTCATATGCGTCAAGCCGTTCGGTCAGCGGCACTTCGACCGTTTCCGGACGCAGGACCGTGCGAAAATTTTGGTCCGCGAGCGCAATGCGGCGGGCGTTGTGGTGCAGCGCCCGGTTAGCGGAGAGCTGCGCCAGCCGGTCCTTCAGACCAAACGCGTGGCGAATGGCGCGCAGGTCCTCCCAATAGGCGGTCTTTTTGGCATATTCCCAGAAAATTTCACCATATGCAATGTCATCATACTGCCAAGGCTTGAAGAACATATTATAGTGGATCAGAAACGGCGTGCCGGGATAATTTTTGTCGATCGACATCTTGTTCCAGCCGGTCTCCAGGTAGAGCACCTGACCGAAGCACAGCGCATTCAGGTAGTCCTGGTCCGGGCAAACCGTGTCGAAATGGTAGGTCTCCAGCAGATAGGTGAAGCGCTCGCGGATGCCCTGCAGACGGAACTGGTCCAGGTTCATCACCAGCACGCCGGAGTTGAAATAGTCGCGGTAGGGGATTCCAAGCCCGCCCTCGGCGTAAAGCCGGAAATCCTCATGGCTGGCGATGATGGCATCCGGGACCGCCGCAACCAGCCGCTCGCCAAGGGGCACGCGGTACAGTGCCGTAATGTCGCCGTTGATTGCAATGTCGGCATCCAGATAGATTGCCTTTCGGTACTGCGGAAACAGCGTCGGAATGAACAGGCGGTAATAGATGGAGGGCGTGTAGTAGTCGCGCAGTCGGAGCTTTTCGAGAATCGGCGCAATCAGCGGGCGCACGTCGACAAATTCCAGCGTCACGCGGTCGGTCTGCATGGCAAGCAGCCGGGCTTTGCCGTCCTCGCGCAGCCCGTCGTTCAGGATGTGAACACGGCAGACTGTGGAGGGGGCGAGGTTGTCGATCATCGAGCGCAGCGCGACCGACAGAAAGGGCAGATAGTTGTCGTCACAGGAAAAGAAAACCGGTACGGTCGTAGAAAGATTCATCATGCATTCTCCTTTTTTGCGTGTGTGGCGGTCAGAGCCTGCCACCGGGTGAGGATGTCGTCAAATTCGGTGATGCCGAGCGTGCTATGCAGCGCGTCGACCTGCCAGGGCTTGATATTGCGGGTGCGGAACCGGGGGAACCACAGAATGGTCATGGAAAAATGCCGGATGACCGTGTCCTCCCGGTGGCGGTGCTGCTCGTTGAAGCGGCGGGGCAGGACCTTTTTCTGCTTTGCCAGGCGGTTGAGGGCGGTCTGATCGGCAAGAAAAACAGACTTGCGCGCGCAGAGTTCCAGCGCCCGGCGAAACAGCCCCGTCTCGCGGATTCTCGGTAGATTCAGCAGGAGCACGCCGGAGTTCAGATAGTTGATGCCGAAGAAACGGCAGCCGTAATAATCCCGCGCGGCGCCGAACTCCGCCCGCCCGAGGTCCTGCTCCCAAAGCTCCGCAATGTCCCGGCAGAGCACGGTGTCGGTGTCCAGGTAGATCAGCTTGGGCGGCATTTCCGGCACCCGGTCCGCAAACAGACGCAGGAAGGCATAGGGCGTGTCCTGCGTGTTCTGGTTCGGCGCGCCGTCAAGCGTTTCCAGGTAGTAGGCTTTGCAGTCCACCAGCCGGATGCGGCTGCCCGGGTTCCGCTCCTGCAGGACCGATGCCAGCAGGTCGCGCTGCGTCCCGGTCACCGGACGGAATGCCGGGTCGCGGTCGGTCAGGTCCATTGTGAATACAAAGAGGTCAATCGGTCCGGCATGGTGCTTGACGATTGAAAGCGTGCTGATGACCATGCCGTCAAAAACGGCTGCGTTACCGCAGAGCAGAATGGGAATCCGGTTCATGGGGGACCTCCGTTCGTTTCACATACTGATATTTTTCATAGTCCGATTCCTTCGCGCGCTCGGTCATTGCGGCATACACGCGGTCGCGCAGGTCGCGCGCCTGGGCACGGTCGGGAAGTGCGGAATCGGCGTAAAAGGGACCGTCCAGATAAACGGTGACATCGGGGCTTTTGCGTCTCGGGTCAGCCGGCTTGCGGTGAACAACCGTCATCGCGTAAGCGGGCATGCCGAAGCGGACGGGATAGCGAAAGGTGTCGGCGGGATAGTTGCGGATGAAGGAGCAGTAGGGCCAGAGGTGCGCTTCGGGGTAGACGGTGACCGCGTGTCCGAGCAGCGTGTGCTTTTCCAGCGCCTCCAGAAACGGCCGCATGCCGGAACATTCGTTCGGCACCGGAATCGCGCCGGAAAGCTCAATCCAGGTCCGGGTCAGGGGGACCGACAGGTTGTCGGCGCTGACGACCACTTTGGTCTTTTTCGGAAACGCGCAGAGCGAGGGGAGGAAGGCGTCGCCGTCCATCAGCGTGTGGTTTCCGTAAAGGAAATATCCGAATCTGCCGCACGCCTTCAGCTTCTCTTTTCCGATGATGCGGACGCGGTATTTGCACCGGCACCACAGCGCGGCAATCGGGGTCATGATGACGCGGTAGACCAGCAGCTCTGCAAGTTTCCAAATCGGATTTTTATGAAGGTAACGGTAAGAGCCGTCGATCCGGATCGGCTTGCGCGTGATGCCCGAGAAATCCTCGGTCCTCTCATTGCTGTAATAACGGATTTGTGCTTCGTTTGCGCCGGTCGTCATGCGTTGCTCCTTTCTGCCGCATCCCGCGGCGTTCGGTTCTGCACCTATTATACCGCGCACCAGGCAGGAGAACAACCTACTCTGCGCTCTCTCGCTTCTACGGATTCGGTTCTACCATTCTACGGGCGGTAGAAGGGCACTCTACTGTGAGTAGAATCGCCTGAAAACGTGCATACGCAGTCGAAAAAAGCAAAAAAATCCCCCTTTTCGGGGGAAGAAGAAAGGAGGGGCAGGGATTCGTTGCAAATTCGGTTGTAGGGGCTGCTTCAAGGAAGGCTGCGGTGTTGACACGGTGGGGGATCGGTATGCGGTTCGTATATGATTGATTCGTCTTGGATAGGGATTAACTGACTTGCCTCTGCCATTCCCGATCCAAGACGGACAAATTTATAATACGCCCCTCCATCCCTTGCCCACCCAACCGCAAAAAAAGCCCGAACCGTACGGTTCGGGCGGCATCAATCATCCCTCTTTCCGATCATCGGACGGCTGCTCTTGCGGGGCGGCATCGGGACATTCGGGCGGGTAGGCGAGACCGCAGTAGGGGCAGGTGCCACGGTCACCGCGATACTTGAAGGTCGCGTTGCAATGCGGGCAGACGGCGCTGTGGACCGGGTCGCTTCCGTCCGCTGCCGGGACGGCATGCACCCGCTTGCCGATGGCGGGCAGCAGATAGCGCTCCAGCGCTTTGCCGATTGCCGTGGAGATTACCGTGCAGGCAACGACTTCAACAATTCCGTTGATGCCGGCGATGAACGCAAAGACCTGCGCCAGGTTCATGGTACTGATGTTGACTACGAAATCATTGCCGAAATCCAGCGATGCGCTGCGGAACATCACAAAGAAGAACATGACAAAGAAGAAGGTGTTGAGAAAGGCTGCCGACAGCGAGGTCAGCGAGAACGCCAGCAGGCTCTTGCCGGTCTTCTTCAGCCATTGGAACAGGCAGCCGCTCAGAATACCCATCAAAAGACGGGGCACAATACAAAGGACGGCGGTTTTCCAGGGGCTGATGCTCAGGCAAATGACCCCGAATGCGCTCATGCCGAAGCACTGGAAGAAACTGGTGAGACCGAAAACCAGGCTCAGGACTGTTGAAGCAACGGGACCGACCGTGGTTGCCGCAATGGCGATCGGAATGGTCATGAAGGTGATCTCCAAGACGGTTCCGACACGGAGATAGCCGAGCGGGGTAAAGGCGAAGATCAGTTCAATCGCCACCAGCATGGCGATCTGAACGAGCTTCAGGGTTCGTTCATTTCGGTTTTGTGTCATGTCAAAAGCTCCTTTTTTCTTCCCGGAATCAGGGATTCCTGTATTACCCGAATATTCTAACACATTGGGGCGGTTTTGTCAAGAGCCTGTTCGTAAATTTCCACCCCCTGTTGTTCAAACGGTTTTCACAGAAAAATCATTTGACAACTGATTCATAGTATGATATAATGAAAGTGTTGTAATTCAATCTGTTTCGGATCTGTTAGAGAAGGAGTCTGAACCATCATGAAAACCATCGGACAAGCTAGGCTGACCGGAGAGCGGGCACTGTTTGGCGCGCACGACTGCGAGATTGTGGAAACAATCTTTGACGACGGCGAATCGCCCCTGAAGGAGAGCCGGAACATCTCGCTCCGTGCCTGTATGTTCAAATGGAAGTACCCGCTGTGGTACGCAAAAGATATTGACGTAAAGGACGGCACTTGGTTTGATATGGCGCGCGCGGGGGTGTGGTACAGCGACCGGGTGAAACTGGAAAACTGCGCAATCGAGGCACCGAAGAATTTTCGCCGCTGCCACGACCTCAGCCTTTCCCGCGTGTCCTTTTCAAACGCAGCCGAAACGCTGTGGAATTGCCGGAATGTGAAGCTTGCTGACGTAACGGCAAAGGGCGACTATTTCGCGATGAACTGCAGCGACATGCAGGTGCGGGGGCTGACGCTTTACGGCAACTATTCGTTTGACGGCTGCCGGAACCTGACGGTTGAGGATTCCCGTCTGCTCTCCAAGGATGCCTTTTGGAACTGCGAGAACGTGACCGTGCGGAACTGCTTCATCTCGGGCGAATACCTGGGCTGGAATGCCAAGCACCTGACGCTGATCGACTGCACCGTCGAATCGCTGCAGGGCTTCTGCTACATTGAAGATCTGGTCATGCGGAACTGCCGGCTGCTGAACACGACGCTGGCGTTTGAGTATTCCACAATCGATGCCGAGGTCGTTGGGCACATTGACAGCGTGAAGAACCCGAGCGCGGGCAGGCTGGTTGCGGGGTCGGTTGGAGACCTGATTCTGGAGCCGGACCGCATTGATCCGTCGAAGACCGAAATTCTGCTGGGGGAGACGGCTGCGGTATGAAATATGATTTTGATCAGGTTCCGGACCGGCGGGGGAGCGGGTCGCTCAAATGGGACGTTGGCGCCGGAGAACTGCCGATGTGGGTAGCGGACATGGATTTTCCGACCTGCCCGGCGGTGCGGGAGGCGCTGGCAGCGCGTGTGGCGCACGGCGTGTTCGGGTATACCGATGTCACCGAGGAATGGCGGCGCGCGGTGTGCGGCTGGTTTTCGCGGCGGCACGGGCTGGAGCCGGACCCGGATTGGCTGATTTTTGCAACCGGTGTGGTGCCGATTCTTTCCAGCGTGGTGCGCAAGCTGACTACGCCGAACGAAAATGTGCTGCTCCTGACGCCGGTTTACAACATCTTCTATAACAGCATTATCAACAACGGACGCCGCCCGCTGGAGGTGCCGCTGGTCTATGCGGACGGGGCATACCGCATGGACTTTGCCGCGCTGGAGGCAGGGCTTGCCGACCCGCAGACCACGCTGATGATTCTGTGCAACCCGCACAACCCGGTCGGAAAGATCTGGGACCGCGAAACGCTGGAGCGGATCGGTGTGCTTGCCGCCCGGCATCATGTTGTGGTGGTGTCGGACGAGATTCACTGCGACCTGACCGACCCGGGGCGGGCATATGTGCCGTTTGCTTCGGTCTCCGAGACCTGCCGCGAGAACTGTGTGGTCTGCTTTGCACCGACCAAAACCTTCAACCTGGCGGGCATTCAGACTGCCGGGGCGATGGTGCCGAACCCCTTTCTGCGCCACAAAGTCTGGCGCGCGCTGAATACCGACGAGGTTGCCGAGCCGAACGTGTTCGCCATGCCGGCGGCGGTTGCGGCGTATACAGAGGGGGACGAATGGCTGGACGCGCTGCGTGCGTATCTCTTCGAAAACAAGCAGACGGTGCGGCGGTTTCTTTCCGAGCGGCTGCCTGCGGTCCGGCTGGTGCCGGGTGAGGCGACCTATCTGTTGTGGCTGGACTGCGCGGCGTATACCGACGATTCGGCGCGCCTGGCAGCGGAGATTCGCGCCAAGACCGGGCTGTATCTCTCGGACGGCGTGCAGTACGGCAAGGGCGGCGAGACTTTTTTGCGCATGAACATCGCCTGCCCCCGGGCGCGTGTTCTGGAGGGGTTGGAAAGACTGTATACCGCGCTGACCTGACGGACTTGCGGTTTGTGCGTGTTGCACGAAAATACAAGCGGGACACCGGGAAATTGCAAAAGCCGCTTGACAAATGCCGCCGAGCGTGATATAATAGCACACAATTGAATCGTCGGACAACAATGATGTCAGAGGCGCGAAATCAATCAGTACCGTCGGGGAGGTCTTCAGGGACCGGAGATCCGGCAGGAAAGGTGCTTTCGCCGAAGCTGACCCGCGCCTGAGTGCGGGTCCTGCTGGGCGCTTGGGGAACACCCATGCGACTGTCGCAACCATTTGCGGAGTGCTGCATCCGGTTTCGTTCCTTATTCGGTATCCTTTTGGGATGCCTGCTGAACGGTCGGGGCACTTGCTCCGGCCGTTCAGCATTTTCTATTTTCAAGGAGGAACAACCCATGAAACGAATCCTGACCGCCATCCTGACCCTTTGCCTTGCAGCTGCGCTGCTGACGTCCTGCAAATCGCGGCAGAAGGTTGACATCTCCGGCATGACCAGCCTTGCCGACCTGAACGGCTCCGGCGCGGTCATCGCGGCGCAGTCCGGCACCTTCCATCTCACCGCACTTCAGGAGCAGCTGAGCGGGGTGGAGAAGAAGGAATACAAGGATTTCCCGACGCTGCTGGTGGCGCTCAAGAGCGGCGCAATTGACGGCTACATTGCCGAGGAGCCGACCGCGGTTGATGCCTGTGCGAGCGACAGCTCCATCGGGTACATCAAGCTGAAGAACAACGACACCGGCTTTGCGGTGACCGGCGATGACAACGGCATTGCCATCGGGGTGAAGAAGGGGTCCGCGCTGACTGCGCAGATCAACGCGATTCTTGCCGAAAAGGTGACGCCTGCGGTCCAGACCGCGCTGATGGAGCAGATCTTTACCATCTGTACGTCTCCCGAGGACGAAAAGAACCTGACTTTTGCGCTGCAGTCGACCAATACCGACACCTCCAACGGCACGCTCCGCGTTGGAATGGAGTGCGCATACAATCCCTTCAACTGGACGCAGACCAACGATGCAAACGGCGCGGTACGGTACGGCGACGGGCTGTATGCGAACGGTTACGACGTACAGGTTGCCAGGTTTGTGGCTGCGGAGCTGGGCATGAAGCTGGAGATTGTGCGGTATGATTTCGATTCGCTGATCGGCGGCATTAAGAGCGGCAACGTGGATGCGATTATTGCCGGCATGAGCCCGACTGCCGAGCGGCTGGCAGAGATTGATTTTACCGAATGCTACTACAAGAGCGAGCTGGTTATCATTTATAAGAAGTAACACGACAGGAGGGGAAACCGTGAATTTTTGGAAGGAAACAGGCGAGATTATTGCCGATTTTTACCCGCAGATTCTCTCCGGCGTCGGGTATACGATGCTGATTGCGCTGACCGGGACGGTTGCGGGGCTGCTGATTGGGCTTCTGACCGGCGTGGTGCGCACGGCGCCGCTGTCACACCGGAAGCCGCTGCGCGTGCTGCACCGGGTGCTGAACGGGCTGATTGCGGCTTATATCGAGGTCTTCCGGTCGACTCCGATGATGGTGCAGGCGATGGTCATTTTCTGGGGCTTTGCGTTCCTCAACGACGGGCAGACGCTGCCGCTGATTCCGTCCGGTATTTTCATTGTGTCAATCAACACCGGCGCTTACATGGCAGAAATCGTGCGCGGCGGCATCATTTCGGTGGAAAAGGGGCAGACGGAGGGCGCGTATTCGGTCGGCATGACCCATGCGCAGGCGATGCGCCATGTGATTCTGCCGCAGGCGCTGCGCAACATTCTGCCGTCGGTCAGCAACGAGTTTGTCATCAACATCAAGGACACCTCGGTGCTCAACGTCATCGGCGTGACCGAGCTGTATTTCATGGCTGGGGTCATCATTCGCCGCAACATGAAAATTTTCCAGACCTATCTGATCATTTGCGTGCTGTATTTCTTGCTGACCTTCACGATTACGCGGCTGTTGCGGCTGCTGGAGCGCAAGCTGGACGGCGCGAAGAACTACACCATTTGCGGCTCGCAGTCTGACCCGGCTGCGGAGATTCACATTCAGGCAGAGGAGGGCGAGCCATGGAACCGGTGATTGAGCTGATCCATCTGGAAAAGAAGTTTGGTGACCATGAGGTCCTGCGCGACATCAATCTGACGGTACATCGTGGCGAGGTAATCAGCGTAATCGGTTCGTCCGGTTCGGGCAAGAGCACGATGCTGCGCTGCGTGAATCTGCTGGAGGAGCCGACCGGTGGAAAGATTCTCTACGAGGGGAAGGACATCACGGCGCCCGGTGTGCGGCTGTCGGATTACCGCGCGAAGGTGGAGATGGTATTCCAGCAGTTCAATCTGTTTGGCAACATGACGGCGCTGGAAAACTGCGTGCGCCCGCAGACGGTGGTCCTGAAGCGGTCGCGTGCGGAGGCGCGGGAGATTGCCGGGCGATATCTCGATATGGTTGGGATGTCGGCATACCGGAACGCGCGCCCGTCCCAGCTGTCCGGCGGGCAGAAACAGCGGGTTGCGATTGCGCGGGCGCTGTCGATGAACCCGGACGCGATTCTGTTCGACGAGCCGACCTCGGCGCTTGACCCGGAGATGGTTGGCGAGGTGCTGGACGTGATGAAGCGTTTGGTGCAGTCCGGCTTGACGATGGTGGTTGTGACGCATGAAATGGCGTTTGCGCGCGATGTTTCCGACCGCGTGATCTTTATGGATGGCGGTGTGATTGTAGAGGAGGGTGCGCCCTCCGCGCTCTTCACCGCCCCCACGCACCCCCGCACGCGCGAGTTTTTAAGCCGGTATCTGAAGGGGTGAGGAAGACCTCGGGGCGCCGCCCCGAACCCCGCTTAGGGGGCTTCTTTCGGAGAAGCCCCCTAAGAACCCCAAGAACTTCACCGCACAGGGCAACCGGATTCGCAGAACGTAAAAAATTCTTACGTTCCACCAATCCGGTTGCCCTGTGCGGTGAAGTTTCGGGCTCTTCGAGCCTGCTCGGAAGGAAGCTCTGAGCGGATTTCGAAGCGGAACCTCGGGGTCCCTGCTCTCCCACCAGCCCACCCCCCAAAAAAAGAAACAGGCAAAATTCTCACCTGTTTCTTTCCGGGCCGCCCTATGGCTGAAGCCACATGCTTTTACTCATTTGCCTTGAGCGCTTCCACCATGTCGATTTTCTTGTTCTTTCTGGCAACCATTAGGCTGACGAGGAGGGAGATGCCGAGGGTGAGGGCGAAGCCGATCAGGTAGGTCACGGGGCTGACCACAACGCGCATTTCGTATTCGGATGCCAGCGCGTCGCAGAGGTAGCGGAGGGTCAGAACACCGAGCGGGATGCCTGCGGCGATGCCGATCAGGGAGACCCACAGGTTCTGCCCGATCAGCAGCCTGCCGATTTTGCGGTCGCGGAACCCGACCACCTTCAGCGTTGCCATTTCGCGGTAACGCTCGGTATAGCTCATCACGCCGAGGTTGTAGAGCACCACAATGCCAAGCACCAGCGCCGCGGCTACCAGGATAAAGACCATCAGGTCCATAATTTCGGTAAAGGAATCGAAGGAGTCAATAATTGCCTGCTTCGATTGCACGCTCTTGATTGCGCTGTCGGACGCAATGTCCGCAGCGGCAGTCCGGGTGTAGACCGAATCCGGCGTGTGCGCGATGCCAAGCGTTTTTGCGTAGGTGTCTGACAGCATGACCGATTCGGTGATGCTCCGGACCACGCCCGCAATCCGCAGGGTGTAGCGGGTATCCGTTCCGTAGAGTGTCACGGTCAGCGTGTCGCCTGCGTCAACGCCGAACTCCTTCGCCAGCCTCCGGCAGATGAACGCGCCGTCATCCGGCAGGGCAGGGTAGCGGTCCTTTTCGTCCGGGAACCGAACGCTGTCGTGCGTCAAGCCGTAAATGTCGAGCGAGACCGTCTTTTCTTCAATCTGAACGCCGAGCGATGCGCTCCAGTCGCCGGAATAGCGGTCGATCACTGCCTGGCGCACGTCATCGGAAGCGTCCTCGGTGAAGTAAATCCGCGCCGCATAGTTGGTCGCCTGCGTGTAGTAAGTGTCAAGGAATGCAGCCATCGTGTCGCGCATGCCGAGCGAGCCGACCACCAGAAGCGTGCAGCCGATGATGCCGATCAGGCTCATTGCGGTCCGCGCCTTGTGCCGGATGATGTCGCGCAGATTCCAGCGCGTGCCGAAGGAGAGACGGTGGAACAGCCGGCTCCGCTCAATCAGCAGCTGCTTCATCTTTTTGGGCGTATAGGGACGGAGCGAATCTGCCGCCGTGCCGCGCAGCATCTGCCGCACCGACAGCCAGCCGATGAAGGTCAGCAGCACAATCATGCCGCCGGTTACCGCCCAGCAGAACCACGGGGCGTACAGCCCCCAGCTCGGCATGTCCATGTAGGTCCCCATCATGCCGGAGGGATTGATGATCACCCAGGCGATGAGAAAGCCCAGCCCGATGCCGATCGCCGAGCCGATCAGACCGACCATCAGGGCGTAGGAGGTGTAGTGCAGCAGGATGCGCCGGTTCTTGAAGCCGAGCGCTTTCAGCGTGCCGATCTGCGTTTTTTCCTTGACTGTCAGGCGGTGCATGGTGGTCACCATCGTCAGCACGGCAATCAGCAGGAAGAGCACCGGCAGGATCGATCCCATCGTTTTGCCTTCATCAATCTCGCCGGACGCGCCGGAATAGGAGGAGTTTTCGTCCTTGGTCAGCACCATGTAGGTTTTGCCGAGCGCGCTGTCACTGGCATCGATGAAATCCTTTTTGGAAAGGTCGGAGCGCGCGTTCAGTTGCGGGTAGTAGGCATGTCCGCCCATGACCGATTCGTACATGGCAGGGGAGATATAGGCAAACCCGTGTGTGGCAAAGTCGGGCATCAGCTGGGTCTCGTCACGCACGCAGATCAGGTATTCGCCCGAGCGGACCAG
>OIGD01002948.1_pt1 | contig 12203 bp, 8 predicted proteins | sample 1582211 | NCBI WGS metagenome assembly OIGD01 (sample SAMN04414078, study PRJEB24778) | human gut metagenome | material: faecal | host: Homo sapiens
ACGCGGTTGACCGCAGCAGCCGCCAAGTGCGCTGCGCGGGTTTCCTCGGCATAGGTCGCGCCATCCAGACCACGCACAGACCACGCGACTTCCGCGTCGCCCGCAATGCCGCTGTCCGTCAGCACTGTCAGGGGAAGTTCCACCGCCGTTCCTGCTGCGTAGTCCAAGCGGCGGTAATCCATCGTTGGATGCAGGGGCGCAAAGGCGTCCTTCGTCCAGTAATACGCCTGTTTCTCATGCCCGTAATAATCGACAATGGACGTGCAGGAGAGATTCGGCCACGGCTCGCTGAGCTGCCAGATGATGCTGCCGCTGTTATGCCACTTGCGGCGCTGGTTGCTCTCCAGAATGAAGCGCAGCCCCTCCGCCTGCATCCACTGGCTGAGGCGGATATAGCGCCGGATGTCCTCCACATGCTCGAACATGGTTTCCTCGCGGTCGTAGGTGCACCACCAGTCGCCGTGGAAGCGCCAGAGGTCGTTGTCCTTCATGCGCTCCGGCTTCGTCGGGCATTTTGACAGCGTCCGCGCAACGGTTTGCATACTGCTCATGCCGTCGCAGCCGAATTCGCTGTGCAGCAGACTGTCCGTATCCCCGAAATAGCTGTACTGCCGCCCGTTGCCCTGATACTGCCACCAGCCGTGCACATCATGGCTTCTGCCCGGTGTGCGAGAAATGTGCGCCTCCGGGCCGGAGGGCGACGTCGGCACGAACATCCGCGCCGGGTCAAGCATCCTAACCAAGTCTGCCAACATCGCGATGTTCTTGTTTTCCAGCGTCACGGGCTTGCGGTTCTCGTCCATCAGCTCGTTGCCGCCGCTCCAAATGACCAGCGATGTGTGATTGCGCTTGACTTTCAGCGCGTGAACCGCTGATTGCCGCAGGAGTGTGAGGAAATGCGGCAGTTCCGACGGAATGTTGTCCACGCCGGAGGAGGACTGAATGAATTCCTGCCAGACCAGCAGACCCAGCTCGTCGCAGAGGCGGTAGAACGTTTCCGTCTCAATCACGCCCCCGCCCCAGACGCGCACGATGTTCACATTCAGCCGCTTCGCTTGATGCAGCTGATATGCGACCTGTTCCGCCGGAATATCGCCGTAGATATGATCCATCGGCGTGATATTGACGCCCTTCATATAGACGCGCTCGCCGTTCATGATAATGGTATAGGGGAGCGCACCCGCCGGGGCGTCCTCATTCTGAATCATCTCGAAGTGGCGGATACCTTGGCGCATTGTCCGCTCGTCCAGCACGGTTTCGCCGTTTCGGAGCGTCAGCGTCACGTCATAGAGCGGCTGTTCGCCCAGCCCGTTGGGATACCACAGTTCCGGTGCCGGGATGGTCAGCGTTCCAGCGAATACGCCGTCCTGCACAGGCAGTGTCGCAGCGGCTTTCTCTGTGCCGTCCTTTGCGCAGCGTACCGCCACCGCCAGAGGCAGATTGCCATCCGCATGGGTCGTGCCGGAAATATGCAGCAGCCCTGTGCCGTTCGCTGCGTCCGAATGCACATAAAGGTCGTCCAGCGCGGCTTCGTCCTCCAAAATCAGCGACACATCCTGCCAGATGCCCAGATTGACCAGCCGGGTGCTGAAATCCCACTTATACCCGAAGCGGCTCTTCTGCGTCGAAGTCTGGCTTGTGCGCCCAATCTGCCCCATTTCGTCCGGCGCATGGAGAATCAGCACATCCAGCACGAAATGCTCCGCCGTCTGCAGAAGGTCGGTCACGTCAAAGGCGAAATCCTCATACATGCCCTCGTGTTCGCCCAGCAGATGCCCGTTCAGGTAGACCATGCAGGCATAATCGACACCCTCGAAGTGCAGGAGGGTCTTGCGGTGCGCGGGGATGTCCCGGCGGTCGAACTCGCGGCGGTAAATCCACCAGCGGTTTTCTATCCACTCGCACTTCAAGCTGTTCATGTCCACATAAGGGTGGTCGATATAGCCTGCCTGATACAGCGCGCGCGCCACGCCGCCGGGAACTTGCGCGTCCATCCAGCCGGTCACGCCTTCCAGCGGCTTGCCGGTTTCCATGCTCTTATCGCGCAGCGGCACATAGGATGCTGTGCCTTTGAGCTGCCAAGTGCCGTTTAGGGAAATCTGCTCACGCATGTGTTCGTTCTCCTTTTTCCCGTCTTACCTGATTATCCAGAATTGATACACAGGGATTTCGCCTCTGTGGAGGCGGCAAGGGGGCAGTGAAAACAAACGAAGTTTGCGATCGCCCCCTTGACCCCTTCGGCGCCGCCACTTTTAGGGTTTACCCCCATCGGTTAACGCCAGAAATATCTGCTCATACTATTTCCAAATTCACCTGCGCCATCTGCTCGCGCCTTTTCCGCGCTTGCGTCCGCTCATTCCACTTAGCGTAGCGCTGCTACGCTGCGTTTCATTCGCGTTAGCCAGCGCGAAAAATTCGCTTCGCATCTTGGCGCATTCTCATTTGGAAATAGTATCATACTGCAGCTCGACTTATTTGGAAGTGATATTTCATTCCCACCGCATCGTGCGCCCAAGCGCGGTCTTTTCCGCTTCCGGCGGCAGGGGCGCTTCGTGAATCATCGTCGTCAGACGCTGATGCCACGCAACATCCCGCCACATGCCGCAGAACTGCGGCGCGGCGAAGTTGCTCGTCGCCATCAGCGCCCACTGCCCTGTCTGACACGCCGTCTCTACGCCCAGCGTGCACAGGTCTTTCACCCAGTCCCACGGGAGCATCGGGAAATCCTTGTAGTCCGTGATGCCCCAGCACTCGGTCGTCGCCAGCGGAAGCCCTGCGGCTTTCGCGTCCACCGCGAGCGTCTGAATGCCGTCCACAAGCAGCTGCTTCCAATAGGCTTCCTTGCCGTGGTACACATTCAACGCGTGGTCAGCCAGCAGGTGATACGCTTCCTCGGTGAATCGCCCGTCCTTCGCCTGACCGACCTCGTGATAGAACTGCTGCTTGTTCAGCTTCGTCATCCAGATATGGTGCTCCGCCAAATCGAAGAAGGAGAGGTCGCGTTCGCGGTAGAAGTGCGTATTCTCGCCGTCGAAGGAGAAGCAGTACGGCAAATCAGGGTATTCTTGACGGACGAGCGCAATCGCCGTGCGCATATAGTCCATCGCGGCGTCGGTATGCCAGCAGCTCCACGTCATCCACGGCGGGTCATTGCGGAAGTACGGTGCCCAGAAGTCGCCGGGGAACTCATTGCAGAGGTCAACATAGAGGATGGTGTCCATCAGCCCGGCGTTCGCAATCAGGCGAAGGGTGTCAATCCAGCATTTCGCCATCGCCTGCGGGGTGCTGAGCGCCATGCGGACGTTATCGGCGTCTTCGCGGAACCAGCTGCTGAGGGCGACCTTGATGCGGTGCGCGCGGCAGGCTTTCAGGAAGTCGATGAGTGCAGGAAAGAGCCGAACGCGGACTTTATAGGGGCTGCCCCAGTCATTGGAATACCAGACAGGCAGGAGCAGCCATTCTTTTTCAGGGGCTTGGGACAGCAGGTGGGGGAATGCGTCGATGCGGACGGCATCATAGCCGCGTTCCTTGACGCCGTCGAGGGCAGCGTTCCAGTCCTCAAAGCCTGCGCCGTCCCAGCGGCGTTCAATCCATGAAAAATCCCACATGGTGATGGCGAGGGGGTGAATCATGTGTTTTGCCTCCCGTTGATGAGGTTGGGAATGCCTTGGTGCAGCGTCGGAAGGAACGTCCGGTGCTGGACGGAAACATTCGCAGAAGTGCGCGGTATTTACGGGAAATAAGCAGCTTGTTTTTGCTGTAGCCTTTTAGATTTGGCGTACATTACGAAGGATTCTTACACCGAAATCGAAAAGCAGGGAGCTTCCATTCTCAGAAAGCTCCCTGCTGCCTGAAAATGCAGACGGGTGATTGCGGGTCAAGCACTGACCCGTGGATGGATTACTTCAGGAATTCTTCCGTCAGTTCCGCAGCCAGCTTGTCGCCTTCTTCGCGATGTTCATTCACGAAGTCGTTCCAAACCGTTTCCGGATTGTCGGAGATGACCGCCTGAATGATGATGTCGCGGATGTTGTTGATGACGGCAGAACGGAAGGAGTAATACGCCTCGTTCTTGGTGTTGGTCAGGTTATAGTCCGTCGGAGCGAATGTTGCGTTGCTTTCCCACGTCTTCATGTTCGTGGTGAACAGGTCATTGATGATGTAGGAAGAGTATGCGGGGTTGCCGGGGAGGTAGACGTCCAAGCCTTCGAGGACGAAGTACTTCTGGAAGGCGCGCTCCTGCACGATGTAGTACTTGCTGCCGGTGGCGGCGATGTCTGCATCGGTGTAGTTCAGAACGACGTTGCCGTCCGCGTCGTAGTCCCAGTCTTCACCCTTCACGCCGTAAGCGTAGGTTTCAATCTGTTCCTGTTCGAGCAGCCAGTTGCCGACCGCCAGCCAGCGATCCATGACTTCGTCGCGGCAGTTCGCGGAGAAGGCGAACGCAGCCCACCACTCGTCGATCTGGCTGACATGGAACGTGCCGTCGGGCGCTTCGAGGCAGATGATGCCGAGGTCTTCTTCGGTGAAGCCTTCGACATTGGTCGCGAGGGTACGGGCAGTCGTCTGCAGGATGGTCGCGCCGAGGTTGCCGTACAGGACAGCAGAGCGGCCCGCGAGGAAGCGTTCACGACCCGCGTTGTTGGAGTCGTTGTAGCTGTCCATCGCCAGCAGACCGTCGTCGTAGAGGGTCTTAATCTGCTTGATGGCTTCCAGAGAGGAGGGGTCTTCCGCGCTCCAGCGATACTGGCCATCCACGATGTCGAAGGAGCCGATGCGCTGATTCCACAGCTGCGCCAGCATCGCCCAGTGCTTGCCGCCGTTGTCCAGATCCAGCGGAACGAGCTTATCGCCCATGTGGCCCGGATCCTTTTCCTTCACGTCGCGCAGGTATGCCACGAATTCGTCGTAGGTCAAGGTCTGGACAGGCGCCCAGTCATAGCCCATCGCCTTCGCCCAGTCGCGGCGATACGCGAACATGTAGGTGGTGTAGAGGTTGACGGGGTTGCTGTTCTTAATCTTGGGGAAGGTGTACAGCTTGCCATCGACGCGGAACTGGTCGAAGCAGGTGTAGCTGTTGATGAGCTTTTCCAGATTCGGGTACGCAGACATGTCGTCCGGCAGCGCCTTGAACACGCCCTCTTCCACCCATTCGAGGTACTCATCCTTATTCAGGTTGTACCACGCGATGACTTCCGGCAAACTCTGGGTGTATGCCAGCGTGCGGGTGGATTCATCCCAAGAATCCCACGCGACAAGCTGGATTTCAAAGTCGAAGTTGAACTTCTCCATCGCCTGCTTCACCAGCGGCCAGTTGAACATGTCGTCCGAGCCGTCGATGGTGAAGACCTTGAAGGTCAGGTGTTCGGCGTAGGGATTCTCTTCCGCCAATGCGGGCGTTGCAGCCAGCATGATGGGGAGAATCATTGCCAGAGACAGAACCAGAGATAGAAACCGTTTCATGTAGGAATACCTCCTTTTTATCTCCTATCATCCTTGCCGGATGAATAGAAATCAACGGAAAGAGAAGCTAAGCCTTAAGACTTAATCGCCCCAATCATAACGCCCTTTGCAAAATACTTTTGCAGGAAAGGATACACGCACATGATGGGCAGCATCGTCACAATCACCGCCGCCGCCTTCATGCCGTCGGCGTATGTGCGGCGCCCCAGCTCCGCCGGGACATCCGCCGCCAGCGCACTGCTCGTCCACAGAATCTGCCGCAGTTCCAGCTGCATCGGCCACATTTTGCTGTCGAGAAACAACAGGTTGCTCCAGAACCATTCGTTCCAGCGGTCAACGATGAAGTATAGCGTCACCGTTGCCAGTGCGGGCTTCATCAGCGGCAGGTCAATCTGCCAGAAGATGCGGAAAGGGCTTGCACCGTCGAGCATTGCCGCTTCTTCCAAATCCGGGGGCAGAGACTCGAAGAAGTTGCGCAGGATAATCATGTTGAACGCATTGAACGCCAGCGCAATGACCACGGCGAAGCGGTTGCCGTACAGCCCCAAGTTCTTAACCAGCAGGAAGAAGGGGACAACGCCGCCGCCGAAGTACATGGTGAAGACAATCATGTTCTGAAACAGCGCGCGTCCGGGGTAGTTCTTCTTGCTCAGCCCATACGCCAAGGTTGTGGCGAGAAACATGCTGAAAATCGTACCTGTCACCGTGTACAGCACGGAGTTGAAGAACGAGCGCAGCAGACCCGTGCCGACGAAGATGTCGCGGTAGTTGCCTATAGTCGGGCTCTGCGGCCAGAGCGTCGTGCCGTTCATGATGAATTCCTGCTGTGTGAGGAAGGAACGGACGATGGTGTAGTAGAAGGGGACGATGACGATGAACGCCAGAATCAGCAGGAAGATGATGTTGAAGACATCGAACGCCGTCGTTTTTTGGAGCTTGCGTTTCTTCCGCGCGATTTCCCGTTCAAGCAGCTTTTCTGCCTTTTTATCGGCTCTATTCGAGGAAATTGCTGTCATTACATGATGCCTCCTTCCCCAAGTGCTTTCGCCAGCTTGTTTGCCAGCAGCAGGAAAGCGAAGTTGATGACGGATTTCGACAAGCCGATCGCGGTGGAGAAGCCGTATTTCGGTTTTTCCTGGAAGGTGATGCGGTAGATGTAGGTGTCAATCGTCTCCGCCGCGTCGCGCACAACTGCATTGGTCATGTTCAGAATTTGGTCATAGCCCTTGCTCATGATGCCGCCGAACGCCAGAATGAGCAGAATCACCGCCGTCGAGCGGATTTCCGGCCATGTGATGTACCACATCTTGTGGAAGCGGTTCGCGCCGTCCACCTCGGCGGCTTCGTAGAGTTCCGGGCTGATGCCCGCGATGCCCGCCAGATACAGGATGGCTGACCAGCCAGTTCCCTTCCAGATACTTGTCGCATACAGCAGAGGACGAATCAGACTCTTGTCCGTCAAGAAGCCGTATGTCTGTCCTCCGGATGCGCGAATCAGGCTGTTGATGACGCCCTCGCCTGCGAAAATCGTCGTCATCAAGCCACCGACGATAACCCAGCTTAGGAAGTTCGGGAAGGTGTAAATCACCTGCAAGGTATTCTTGTAGTGCCGACTCCGCAGTTCATTGAGCAGCAGCGCCAGAATGATCGGGCCGGGGAAGCCGGTAATGATGTACGCCAGTCCCATGCGGATGGTGTTGAAGAACGCCGCGTTGAACTTCTTGTCCTTGAACATCATCGCGAAGTTATTATACCACGGATTCGCCCACGGACTGCCCAGAATGCCCTTGCTGATCTTGTAGTCCTTGAAGGCGACCACCAGACCATACATCGGGCCGTAGCAGAACAGCAGGACGAACGCAATGCCCGGCAGCAGGAAAAGATACACCCAGCGGTTTTTCCAGATCCGCTTGCCCAAGGACTGCCGACGCCCTGATTCAATCATCGCATGTTCTTTCGCCATGCCATCAGCCACCCGCTTTCTCGTTTTTGTTCATGGCTTTATTTTATCGTTTTTTGCCCGAAAAGGAAGGCGCTGTTTTCGGTTTGCACCCTCAATATTTTCGGTTTGGTGGTGTTTGAACCAGATTTTCCATCTTTAGCAGTGGACAAGCGAAATCATCCCTGCTATAATAAGAACACCTTCCTACTAAATAGGATTATTTTCATAAGTTTCTGGTCGTACTCCCGATGAAGCCGTTCGGGAGGAAGGAGGACGAAAATTGTACCGCATTTTGATTGTTGATGACGAGCCGATGGCGCTGTATTCCACCGCGCACACCTTCCCGTGGGCGGACTGGGGCTTTGATCCGCCCGTGCTGATGACGGAAGCGCCCGCTGCGCTGGACAAGCTGCGCACGGAACGCTTCGACGCCGCGATTGTGGACATTCGGATGCCGCAGATGACGGGCATTGACCTGATTCGCCTGTCCGGGGAAGCGGGCTTGCAGACGGTGTTCATCGTCCTGAGCGGGTATTCCGATTTCAGCTATGTGCAGACAGCGCTGCGGCTGTCTACATTCGACTACTGCCTGAAACCGATTTTGCCCGATGCGGCGCAGACTGCACTGGAACGCTTGTCGGGCCGCATCCACGACATTCGTGTGGGGAGCGACCCGGCGTTTCTGGCGACGCTGAGCAGCACGGCGCCGCTCAAACCGCTTTTTACGCAGCGCGGACTGCCTGTGCCGGAAGGGATGTTGTCCATGGTGCTGTTGTCCGCGGAGAAGCCAGAGACGCTTCCGCCGTTGCTGAACGGGTTTCAGGCGTCTCTGTCCTTCTGGGCGGACGCGAACGAAGTCCTGCTGTTCACGCCAATGACAGAACAGTCGCTGTTATCTACCCTGTCAAAGTCGCCTGACGTGCGTGTGTGCTATACTGTACCTGTATTGCAGGACATTCTCAATCCCGTTCGGCAATTGCAGCTGCTTCGGCAGACGATGGCGGAGGTGCAGCCCGGTCAGGCGCCGGTATCCATCTACGTCAACGACTGCAGTCCGACGTTTTTCGACATGCTGAACTACGTCGATGCGCATTTGAGCGACGAATTGTCCCTCCAAAGGCTTTCGGCGCAGTTCCACCTGAACTACACCTATTGTAGTGAGCTGTTTCGCGCCATCACGGGCGCGACGTTCACTAAGTACCTATCCAGCCACCGCATGGAGCGTGCGCGGACGCTGATTATCACGACACCCATGAGCATCTCCGAAATCGCGCGGCAGACGGGGTACAGCAACTACAATCACTTTTCCGCCACCTTCAAAACATATTTCGGGCAGACGCCGGGCGCGTACCGCACAGCGCATCAGGAAGGGAGTGGGCGCTGACATATGCGCAAGCATTTCAGTTCTCTGCGCAGCCAGATGCTGCTGCTGACGACCGGCACGGTGCTGGCGGTGGTGATTCTGGCGACGGTGTTTTACAGCAGCGCCCAGCGGATGTCTGAGAAGAAAGCGGCGACGTTCGTGCATTCGATGCTCGTGCAGCTGGGCGACAGCCTTGACCGCATCGGCAACGAAATGTCCTACTTGGGCAATGCCCTCCATTCCAACGAGGTCTTGCAGCAGTATTATCACGCGCCGACAGCGATACAACGAATGCAGTACGGCAAAAGTTTCATTGATTTTACTTCCAGCCTGCTTAACCACAGCACCACGGTCAGCCACATCGTCGTCGTCAACAACGACCAGAGTATCCTCAGCCCGACGGAGCGGAACATCATTGCGCTGGACACGCTGGATTCCAAGTATCACCTGTTTGAAAGCGACAATCTGTCTTCCGGTTTTTACGGGCCAGCATTCGATACCTTCACGAACAGGAACTTTTTCGCATACGTTCAGCCGGTCTACAACACCCGGCAGGGCGCGCGCTTCCGGCAGAAGTTAGGCACCTGCGTCATCTTCGCCCGCCTTGACCTGCTGCAATCCACGCTGCGCAGCGCCCTGCCGACGCCCGGTGCAGCGCTGATGCTCATCGAGCAGGACGAGCAGATTATCCTCTGCTGCGACGCAGACGGGAACACGCTGTCCCTGCTGCCCGAATCGTTCTGCAGCGATATGGCGGACGGCTTGCAGCACAGTCTGACGCTCAACAAGACGACATACCTGACGGATTCGCTGCTGCTCTCATCGATGGGCTGGCGGCTGGTCAGCCTCGTGCCGGAGGACGAAATCGCGGCAGACCTGATGCCGCTGCTCTGGCTGGGGATGCTGATATGCGTCGTGTTCGCCATCTGCATCGGTGTGTGGAACCTGCACATCCAGCGCAGCATCATGGCGCCGGTGAAACAGCTGACCGCCTTCATCGAAAATGACTTGGACGACAAGCTGCAAAACCGCATCCACATCAGCACCAGCAGCGAAATGGAACTGTTCTGTCAGGAAATCAACACGCTGCTGGACAAGGTGTCTGAAATGACGGCGGAGCGGCTGCAAGATCAGACGCGGCTCTATGAGCTGAATCTGGCGAAGAAGCGTGCGGAGCTGTCCGCCCTGCAAAGCCAGATTAACCCGCATTTCCTCTACAACACGCTGGACTGCATCCGCGGGTATGGGTACATGCTGAACAGCAGCGAAATCGTGTCGATTACCAACGCCCTATCCTCCATCATGCGCTACTGCATCAAGGGCGCGGACATCGTCGCGCTGCGCAAGGAAATGACCATTGTCAACTACTATCTGGACATCATCCGCATCCGCTTCCCGAACCGCTTCAACTACGTTTTCGACGTAGATCCGGCGCTCGAAGATCTTGCGATTCCGCGTTTCATCATCCAGCCCGTGGTGGAAAACGCGATTTATCACGGGCTGGAATCGCGCTTGGAGAAAGGGACGCTGACGATTTCCTGCCACACGACGGAGACGGGAGGCTGCGCGCTGTGCGCAACGGACGATGGCGTGGGGATTCCCCCGGAGCGGCTGGCGGAAATTCACCGGAAGCTGTCCGACAAGAGTATGCAGAACGTGCTGAACGTCCCGGCGGGGAACAGTCTGGCGCTGGTGAACATCCATAACCGCCTGCGCAATCTCTACGGCGCAAATTACGGGCTGGACATCGTCTGTCCCCCGGAGGGCGGAACGCGCGTCACGCTGCACCTGCCGATGGTGCTGGCGCAGACAGAAACAGAACAGGGAGGTCACATCTCATGAACCTGATGAACATCGAACAGAATGCCGAAAACCTGCGGCTGCTGGGGCTGATTGTCGCCCAGCGCGGCGAAACAATCTATCAGCACAATTGGGACAGCCCGTGCCGCCGCCTGCTGTTCTCTGCCAGCAAGAGCTTCACCGGGGCGGCAGTTGGTTTCGCGGTTCAGGAGGGGTTATTGCGCCTTGACGACCGCCTGATTGAACTGCTCCCGGACGAAGCGCCGGAAAATCCCTCGGAGAACCTTTGCCGCGCCACGATTCGTGATGCGCTGACGATGTGCATCGGGCAGTCGCGCGGGTACTTGATGGGCGCACAGCGCGTCGGCATGGCGGAAGAAGACTGGGCGAAAGCAGTGCTGGCGCTGCCGTTTGACGAAGCGCCGGGGACGCACTTTGTGTACAGCAACGTCGGGCCGTATCTGGCGGGGCTAGCGGTGCAGAAGCGCGCCGGGTGCGACCTTGTGGATTACCTGATGCCGCGGCTGTTTGCGCCGCTGGGGATTCAGCGCACGGTCTGGGAGGTTGACCCGCTGGGGCGGACGTTCGGCGCAGCGGGGCTGCTGCTGGCGCTGCCAGAGCTGCATAAGATGGGACTGCTCTATCAGCAGGGCGGGCAATGGCAGGGAATACAGCTGCTTGACCCCAATTGGGTGCGCGAAAGCGGGCGCAAGCAGGTCGAAAACGAGGAAGACGGCTACGGCTACCTGTTCTGGCGCGGAAAGTACGATTCGTACCGCGCGGACGGGCTGTATGGGCAGTACAGCGTCATCCTGCCGGCGCAGGAGGCAGTCATCACCTGCACGGCGGAAAATCGGAATCAGAAGCAGCTGCTGGAAACGCTCTTGGATGCCATCGTACCACAATTATAACGGAGGACACCCGCATGTACACGCCCGATTTGCTCACCATGACCGACGGCACGCCCGTCACGTCATCCGCGCAGTGGGAGGCGCGCCGGGGGGGAACTGCTGAACATCCTCGCGCGGGAGCAGTACGGCACGTTTCTGCCGCCGTCCACCGCATCCGCGCGGGGAATGGTGTCGCCAATGCCCGCCTGCGCCGGACACGCCATGCAGGAGACGCTCGAAGTCCGCTTTGATACCCCTGTAGGGGAATTTGCCTTTCCACTGCGGTTTCTCTATCCGGCGGACGGTCAGGCGCATCCGCTGTTTTTGCTGCTGAATTTCCGTCCGCTCATTCCGGACATCTACTGTCCGGCGGAGGAAATCCTCGACAACGGCTTTGCACTGGCGGTCGTGTGCTACACAGACATTACGGCGGACGACGGCGACTGGGGCAGCGGGCTATGCGGGCATTATCCGCGGAAGCATCCCGCCACCGACCCCGGCAAGCTTGTTTTCTGGGCATACGCTGCCAGCCGCGCGCTGGATGTGCTGACGTTTCGCCCGGAGGTGGATGCGCGGAATATCGCTGTGATTGGGCATTCGCGGCTGGGCAAAGCGGCGCTGCTCTGCGGCGCGCAGGACACCCGAATCCGCTTCACCTGCGCCAACGATGCCGGATGCGGCGGCGACGCGCTGGAACAGACCAAGCACCCCGGCGCGGAGGATTACGCGGCGATGGCGCGCAGCT
>OIGD01002957.1_pt1 | contig 12177 bp, 7 predicted proteins | sample 1582211 | NCBI WGS metagenome assembly OIGD01 (sample SAMN04414078, study PRJEB24778) | human gut metagenome | material: faecal | host: Homo sapiens
AGCGAGAGCGCACGCGCCGTTTTCTGTGTATTTTTCTGTGTATCAGTCATCCGCAAGCTCGCTTTCCAGCGCCGCATAGACCCGCAGCATCTCGCCGACGCTCCATGCCTGCGCATAGCATCCTCTTGGATTGTGAGGTGCATCCCCGTCGAAGATTTCGGAGATCGAGCCGATGCAGCCGTTGTCGGTCAGATGATGACGTACCGGTTCAAGCAGGGAAAGCAGCTCTTTGGTACATTCCGGCGAGTGATCGTGGACTTTGGCATAGGCTGACAGAAAACCGCCGAGCAAAAATCCCCATGCCGTGCCCTGGTGGTAGGCAGCGTCGCGTTTTGGCAGGGAACCACAGTAAATGCCGTGGTAGTCTGAATGGTTGCTGGTGAGAGAGCGAAGTCCGCAGCCGATATAAAGATATTTTTTGACAAATGCGACGATTTTTGCTTCCTGCTCCTTCGATAACATGGTAAAAGGCAGTGACACCGCATAGATCTGGTTTGGGCGAAGATGGTCATCCGGCTCATCCCCGTCCACGACATCGTAAAGACAGCCCTTTTCTTCCCACCAGAACTTCCTGCAGAACGATGCTTTTACAAGTTCCGCAAGTGCGGCGTAATTGTGGGAGGTCATAACATGACTGCCCAACCCCGTGGCAGCACCAGCAACAGAAACCTCACTGCCGGAACTCGTGGCAGAACCGCCAGTAACCAAAACATCGTCTCCCTCATACCGCCGGGCAAGTTCCTCGCCGGAATCGTTCCAGAAGTTCCCGTAATACACTCTGATATTATCAAGGCTTATTCCGTGCTTTCCGAATGCGCGCTTGCAGCCGTTCAGGCGCTTTTGCGAAATAGCGTTGTCACTGCTTCCCGTCAGTATGTCGATGTCCGTGAAACCGTGAACCGTTATCAGATGTTCCGTCATTTTCTCCAGGTCGGTTTCATCGTCGGAATAAACGCTCTTAAATCCATCTATCTCCCCGTCAATAACAATGGCGGGGATTTTTGCAGCTCTTATTTTATCGATTGTATCGTTGATTATTGTTATATCCCGGAATGCCTCGGCTGTGACAATAACGCCGTCAAATAAATCCGGCTCAAACAGGGAGTAAATTATGTTCTCATAATTCAGCAGATCATCGTCCTGCCAGTGGTTGTATATGTTTGAGTAGACCACAACATCGGTGTCTTTCCGGAATGCGGCTTCGGATATTCCGTATAGTATATCGCGCTGTTCGGACGCGTCGGCTCTTGCGGTAATGACCGCTATTCTTCTGCGCATAATATCACCCCGTTTACAGTATAGCTTAATTCCGCACTAAAGTCAAGAGCAAAAGTGCATATTATGATTAAAAGGTGGATTAAACGTATATATGCTATTGAATTTCTGCTTTGCAATGTGTATAATAAAACAAAAGAAATACCGCGCAAAGATTGTGCGTGTATTGCGCAGGTAGATTAGCCAATAATACGCTTCGCTGATTGGCTAATCTTGATTTTTTGTCAGATTGTACAACGATGACGCGGCAAGGCTGTTGCCTTGCAAGGACGAATTGTGCAATATGCAAGCAAGACGCGTACAAAATCCAATAAATGGTTTTTGTTCGGTGTTGCCCCAAAACAATGAGGTGATAATAATGAAAATAAGTGAAAATTGCTACAAGCTGGAAAATACGGCAAATCCAATTTCGCCGAATGTATTCTGCGCTGACCCGACAGGCGTTGAGTACAACGGCAGACTGTATATTTACGGCACTAACGACCATCAGCAGTACGAGGCAGTCGGCGATGACGGAAAGAACGACTATGTTCACATAAAATCCATCGTTATGCTGTCAACTGACGATATGGTGAACTGGGAATACCATGGCTTCATAGACATCGCAAAAATAGCGCCTTGGATAGTGAATTCATGGGCGCCGTCCGTAGCTTCCCGAGTTGAGGCGGACGGAAAAACTCATTTTTACCTTTACTTTTCGAACAGCGGCTGCGGTGTAGGAGTGCTTACGGCGGAACACCCTCTCGGACCGTGGAGCGATCCTCTCGGAAAGCCGCTAATCTATCAGAATATGCCGGGGCTTGAAAATTGCCCTGCGCCCTTTGACCCGGGAGTATGCCTCGACGAAAACGGCACAGGCTGGCTTGCGTTCGGCGGAGGGACCCCACCTGAAAGTAATACGCTGCACACATGTATACCTAAGATAGTGCGGCTGGGAAAGGATATGCTTTCGTTTGACAGCGATTTCGTTCCGATAGACGCTCCGTATTTTTTAGAGGCAAGCGAGCTGAACTACGAAAACGGAACTTTTATCTACACGTACAGCACGGACTGGCAGTCAAGAGAAAACTGGAACAGAACTGACGTTCCGGCGCCGGGAATATGCAGCATGGGCTGTCTGACGAGCAAAACTCCCCTTGACCCGGATAGTTGGCAGTTCAGGGGCGGATTCTTCCTAAACGCCGGTGATTCCGGAATGGACTGGTGCAACAATCACACCCACCTTATCGAATATAAGGGAACAAGGTACATTCTTCACCACACACTTCACATTCAGGAGCGCACGAAAACAAAGGGAGGATTCCGCTGTATGTGCGTGGATCTACTGCCTTACACGGATACGGAATTCCCCGTCACAAAGGCAACACGCGAAGGCGTCACGCAGACTCAGCCGCTCGACCCGTATAAAGCTCACAGCGGTGCGGAGATGTTCACCTGCGCAGATATGTGGTACGAACAGATATCAGCCGGCAAAATGGCTGTGAAGTCGCTGGCAGGGGGCGCATGGACTTACATAAAGGGCGTGGATTTCGGCAAGGGCACAGAAAAGCTGCTCGTTACCGCAAAGGGCATGGGCGTTATCGAGCTTCGTCTTGATGACAGGAATGCCGAACCGTTGGGAGTGATCGAACTCGCAAGTGATGGATTTGATAAAATTCCTGTGGTTCTTCCCACAAAAATAACAGGAATTCACAATGTATATTTTGCATTTTCCAGCAAGGACATCTGCCTCGAAAGATGGCAGGCTGAATGAAAGGAGTAACCATGAACAATAAGATAACATCTTTGATTATTGCGGCGGTTATGATGCTTGTTTCCGGATGTTACGGGCAGAACGGCTCGGGTGATTCATCTTCGCAGACGGAAAGCTCTGCCGACAGCGTAAACAGCGTAGACAGTGTGAGTAAAGCGGAAATAATCGACAGCCTTAACAACGGAATAATAATCGACGAGGTAAGCGGAAATGTCTACAAAGACGAGCGTAACGCCAATCCCATTTCGCCGAATATATTCTGCGCAGACCCCACCTCAGTCGAATACAACGGCAGACTGTATGTATACGGCTCGAACGACACCCAGCAGGCGGAAAACGATACCGTCAATGATTACGACTATATAAAGTCGCTGGTGGTTTTATCCACAGACGACATGGCGAACTGGATATACCATGGCAGGATAGAAGTCGACGAAATAGCGCCGTGGATAGCAAATTCATGGGCACCGTCCATCGTTTCCCGCGTTGAGGAAGACGGTCTTACGCACTTCTATCTGTACTTCTCGAACGGCGGCGGCGGTGTGGGAGTTATTACCTCCACCGACCCGGTAGGTCCGTGGTCTGACCCTCTCGGCGCACCGCTGGTTTATCAGAATATGCCGGGGCTTGAGAATTGCCCTGCGCCGTTCGATCCGGGTGTCTGCATTGATGAAAACGGCACAGGCTGGCTTTCTTTTGGTGGCGGAAATCCTGCGGACGGCGGCGGTGTTATACATACCAATGTGCCTAAGATAGCACGTCTGGGTGCGGATATGCTTTCGTTTGACAGCGAGTTCGTTTCTATTGACGCCCCGTATTTCTGTGAGGCAAGCGAGCTGAATTACATCGACGGCACCTATTATTACACCTACTGCAACGACTGGCAGAACCGCAGCAAATGGGACCGCAAGGACATTCCTGCGCCGCCTACATGCAGTATGGCATACATGACCACAAAGACTCCCCTTGACGCAGACAGCTGGGAATACAGGGGTGCATATTTCTACAATGCCGGTCAGAATGCCGACGGTGAATCCGGAATGCGCTGGGCCAACAATCACACGCATTTCTGCGAGTATCAGGGAACGAACTACATTGTCCACCACACGCTCCTTCTTGAAGAACTGACAGGCGGCACAGCAGGTTTCCGCAGCATTATGGTTGATTATCTTCCGATGAATGCGGCTGACGGAGAGATCCCGATAACTGCCGCAACGCGTCATGGCGTATCTCAGATAAAGCTTCTTGACCCCTACGCTGAAAACAGCGGCGCGGTTATGTTCACGTCTGCCGATATAGGTTACACCGATGGTAACGACCCTGCCGCAAAGAGCAAGGCAGACGGCGCATGGATCTATGTAAGAGGTGCGGATTTCGGTTATGGCGCTTCCGCTTTCACTGCTGATGTTAAAGGCAAGGGCAGAATCGAGGTTCGCCTTGACAGCATTTCCGGCGAGGCAGTATCTTTCATTGAATTTGACAACGCTGATTATGCTAAGGTTCGTTCTGCTAAATTCAGTCAGTTTGACGGCAGAAATCACAATATCTATCTGGTATTTTCCGGCGCGGATATTGAACTGAGATCGTGGCAGTTCACAAAGGGCAGCGAGAAACTCCGTCCCGAGGAGAAAATCTCAGATACCAAGATAAAGTACGAAAATCTTATACTTACCGGGCAGGCTGTAAATCCCGGTCCAAGTCCGTCGGCAGTTGTCGAAATGAGCGGTGACGGTGAGTATTCCGTGAAGTCCACCTCATTTGAAAAAGGCAGCGAGTTGCTTAACTTCGGCTTCATCAACGTTGACCCGGACGCGAAATACAAGGTACATGTCAAGTCCGTAGGTCTTGAAACGGAAAACGGGATCGTTGAAGTCCCTGTAAACGCAGAGCTTGACCCGTCAAGCGAATCCGCAAATGGGCTTGCTAACGGCTGGATGGGCGCTGAGATAGGTTCCGTGGTTTACGGCACCAAGAAATGCGGAATAGTTGCCGCAGAAACCACTGTCGACTGGATAGGCTACCGTTTTGCACTCGTAATAAACGGTAAGGAAGTTCCCTTTACATCAATAACCTACAATCTTGAAATAAGTGATCTTGTCCTTGATTAAGGTGAAAAATCATAATTTTGGAGGATCTTTAATGAACCGTGTTTCTGTTGTTAAAATCATAGGATTGGTTATTTCAATGCTATTGAGCGGATGTACCACTAACATTACGGATAACAATGTTTCCGGAAACGACCTTACCGCAACGGAGGTTATCCGGCTCATGGGCAACGGAATAAACCTCGGCAACACGCTGGAGGCATACAATCACAAAAGCTATGTGGATTCAGGAGTAAACCCCACTTCCTTTGAAACGCTCTGGGGACAGCCCGTCACCACAAGGGATATGATAGACGATATGAAAGCCCTGGGCTTCGATACTCTCCGCATTCCTGTGGCATGGACCAATGGCATAAATTACGAGAGCGGAGATTACACCATTGACGAGCGGCTCATGAACCGTGTCGACGAGGTTGTCAATTATGCTCTTGACGCTGATATGTATGTTATACTGAACGACCACTGGGACGGAAGCTGGTGGGGAATGTTCGGCTCCGGTGACGAGGCAGTTCGTGAAAATGGAATGGCACTTTATAAGTCCATATGGACGCAGTTATGCGAGCATTTTTCCGATTATTCCTACAAGCTGATATTTGAATCCGCAAATGAGGAACTTGGCGACAGACTCAACGATGGCGAAGTCACCGGAACAGACGGAGTTCTCAGCGAGGACGAATGCTACGAAACAACGAACAGAATTAACAGCGAATTTGTTAAGCTGGTACGTTCGACCGGCGGCAAAAATGCAGACAGATTCCTGCTTATCGCAGGGTACAACACCGACTTCAGGAAAACATGCGATGACAGATACCAAATGCCGGAGGACACTGCAAAGGACAAGCTTCTGCTTTCAGTACATTATTACACGCCGTGGGACTATTGCAGTGACAGTACTGTAAACCAGTGGGGATCTCCCGGCGATTACGAGGAGCAGAATTCCCTTTTTCAGATGCTGACTAAATTCACAGACCAGGGATACGGCGTGGTTATAGGCGAATATGCCGTTATGGGTGCGGCGGATAAACCCGATAGGGATAAGTTTTACGCCAATCTTCTGGATAACTGCGACTTGTATAATTACTGCCCCGTCCTCTGGGACTGCAGCGATTTTTACAAAAGGGTCCTCAGAAAAACTACCGATGAAAACATAGCAAGGCTGTACAGCGACAGACGCGCTTCGACCGAAGAAGGCAAGGATTATTCTGAGATCCAGTCTGCCGCAAGGGAGAGATTGGACAAGTCGATAAAGGCGGCTGAAGACGAATTTATGGCGGGCGTATCCATTCCGGCTTCTGATGATACCGCAGTGGCATGGATAATGTACCAGAGTCTTGATTATTCAGTTCAGTACTGTGTCGGCAACAAGTACGACCCGACGGATATGACCCTGGGTATCGTTGCAGACAATGCTGAGATAACCGGTGAGGGAACCTACACCGTCAGTCTGGATTTCTCGGATTGCGGTATTGCAAGGGGAGTGTTTTTCTCGGCTCTCGGGATTTCCAACGGCGAGAAGTTCTTCCCGGGTTATACTATCTCTATTGATGAGGTTAAGGTAAACGGCGAAGTCCGTGAGCTATCCGGCAAGGAATATACCTGTTCCGACGACGGTAACTGCACGAGAGTAAACCTCTATAACCAGTGGGTAACATCTGTCCCCGATGACGTCAGATGCGCCGACGGCGACAATTCCGGTCTGTCCGCGACTGTTCTTACCGTCAAAGACGATGAGATACTTTCGACGCTGGAAATAACATTCACTTATTCAGCGCCATAAATCAGAATCCCTGTGATATTCAAAATCTAAGCCGACGGATTCCATCAGCACAGTGATCCGTCGGCTTATGTGTCAAGGCATTGGAGGAACCGTTATGAATTATACAAAATCAGTTGAAAAATGGGGCGTTTTCGAATTTTACTCTGAGGGAACCACCGCTGGCAACCCATTCCTGGAACGCGGTATCACTGCGCTATTTGAAAGCGATTCCGAGCGCAAAACCGTCAATGGTTTTTACGATGGGAACGGAATATACAAAGTAAGATTCATGCCATCGTTTGAGGAAGAATACCATTTTACGGTCTGCGGGAATTTTTCTGACAGGAAATACGAAGGAACTTTTTCTGTCACGCCGCCGTCGGAAAATAATCACGGCTGCGTAAAGGTACATAACAAATATCATTTTCAGTATTCCGACGGAACACCTTATTATCCTGTCGGCACGACCTGTTATGTATGGAATCTGCAAAGCGATGACCTTATCGCGCAAACTCTTGAAACTCTGAGAAATTCCCCGTTCAACAAGATACGTTTCTGCGTATTTCCTAAAAGCTACTGCTACAATTCACGTGAGCCGCGCTCCTATCCATACGAGGGTACTCCGGTTGACGGAAGTGCTATCACAGAGGACAATGTGTGGGGCTACGGTCCGGACTCCAAGGGCAACAACTGGGATTTTGAGAGGTTTAACCCCAAGCATTTTCAGCATATTGAATACTGTATCTGCGAGCTTCAAAAGCTGGGTATTGAGGCAGATATTATCCTCTTTCACCCGTATGACCGCTGGGGCTTCTCAACAATGACACCGGAGTACAACGAACTTTATCTGAAATACACGGCGGCAAGGTTTTCGGCTTTCAGAAATGTATGGTGGTCATTTGCTAATGAATATGACCTGATAAAAAGCAAGAGCATTGAGGACTGGGAACGATATGCGCAGATAATCGTAGAAAGCGACCCGTATGATCACCTGCGATCAATACATAACGGTAATCAGTTTTACGATCATACAAAGTCATGGATAACGCACTGCAGTATTCAGCGTTCTCCGGAGGGAACATCCGAGTGGAGAAAAAGCTATGGCAAACCGATAGTAATTGACGAAATGCTATACGAGGGAAATATTCAGTATGCGTGGGGGAATATTTCGCCGCAGGAGCTTGTTCGGAGGTTCTGGGAAGCACTTTGCCGCGGCGGCTACGGTGGTCACGGCGAAACCTACATAGACGATAAGGCGATATGGTGGTCTCATGGCGGAGAGCTTAAAGGTGACAGCCCTGAAAGAATAGCTTTTATGCGAAAAATACTTGAGGAAGCTCCGGACGGCGGATTGCGACCCAAAAACATGGAATGGGACGAGATATGTGTGGTTCCGGAAGATGAAAATCTAGCTGATGAAACCGGTTATCACCTGTTTTATTACGGGATTTCGCGTCCGGGATTCAGATATTATCATATTGACGATAATAATATATACACCGTCGACATTATAGACACATGGAACATGACGGTTGAGAATGTCGGAAGTTTCAAGGGACGTTTCAGAATTGATTTGCCCACAAGAGAGTATCTTGCGGTTAGAATTAAGAAAGCAGAGGATTAGATAGAATAATGTTCGCCCCGATATGTTTTTGACTGACAGCCCTCTGCACGATAAATCGGAGGCTGAATACCTTTTTCCTTATTGATAAGCCATTAGCGAGATATTCGTCCTCCAGATTGAAGCGGATTTCAAGCTGTTCGACATTGAAATCTGCCCGGAAATTTCGCAAAGTGCGATTAAGTATGTAAGGATTATCTGTGCGGCGGCTTCGTCTTTGGCATTATGTCTTTGGCACGGCGGTGTTCGGTGCGCCTTTGGACATACATCTGTGCAAGGTCGGGGTTATTCCGAAAAATATCGTTCACCTCGTCAATCTTTGACCGTAATACACGGCAGTTATTCTCTGCCTGCTGTAATCGCTCTTTCAGAGTAGGTTTGAGCGCCGCCACCAAATCCTCGCAGGAGCCGCTGTATTCAATCAGCTTTGGACGGCAGCTTAACGGCACATCATTATTCCACTTGCAGAAACCGTCTACAAGTTCGGTGTGGTTTTTAAGCGTTTCGTAAGTGTTGCTGATACTGCCGCCGTATTTGGTATGCAGGAATTAGCTTTACACATTTTACTCGAAATTTTTGAGCAGCAGTGCAATGGCATAAATATCCACGAAGCGTAGCAAAGTGGATATTTATTCCATTGCACTGCTGTTCTGTAGTGAAAATAGATTATTTTGCTCCCAGCTGTGAACTAAAGCTCGACAAATGGCTTTATAATACGATTTATGGTCTGTAAATAAAAAATATAATTTTTTTTTATTTTTTTTGAAAAAAGTATTGACAAATTAGACTTCTCGTGCTATAATAATATAGTCGTCAGGGACAAGAGATAAAAACTTAAAAACCTGATGGAATAAAAAAATGAGATGCTGCTATGGCTCAGTTGGTAGAGCACATCCTTGGTAAGGATGAGGTCATCGGTTCGACTCCGATTAGCAGCTCCATTTTTTTTGGAGAGGTATCGAAGTGGTCATAACGAGGCGGTCTTGAAAACCGTTTGGGGGCAACTCCACAAGGGTTCGAATCCCTTCCTCTCCGCCATAGAAAAGTTGGCTTAACGGCGCAAATCCGCACTGTTAAGCCATTTTCTTTGATTTGCAAATGTTAACCAATTGACGCTTAATATCAATCGAATGAGCCGTTTTGTCAATGATTTGAGCACAAAAGACAACAGCAGACAACAAAGAAATCTCCGAGGTTATGCGCCCCGGAGACTTTTTTATTTAATCGTGCAGCCCAAAGCCTCTAGTCTTTAAAATTTTACTTGTTATACTCGACGTGCAGGAGTTCGTGCTCCCTGCCCTTGAGAATACCGTTGTAGAGGGATTCGATAAGCGGGTTCTCCTCGCTGGACTTTATGCTGCACATTCTGTCTGCGTCGTAAAGCCCATTGGAGCGCGCCTGCTTTTCCGCCTTGTGCACGAACGGCTGACCGGCTCCGTTGATACAGCCGCCGGGACATGCCATCACCTCGACGAAATCGAAATGCTCGCCGCCCTTTATGCGCTGAATGAGTTTTTCGGCGTTTCCGAGACCGCTCACAACGCCTATATGCAGCGTTGTGTCGCCGTAGGGAATATTGACTTCCTTCACGCCCTCAAGACCGCGGAGCGGCTGGTACATAATTCCGTCGCCGCGCTTGTTGTCGGAGATACGGCGGAGCACTGCTTCGGTAACGCCTCCGGTTGTTCCGAAAATAACGCCTGCGCCTGCCATAGTGCCAAACGGCATGTCTATAGCCTCCGGGCGGATACTCGTGAGCTGGATTCCGGATTCCTTCACCATCTGCACGAACTCCTGGGTGGTCAGAACATAGTCTACCATATGAGTGCCGTCAGCGGCGCGGAACTCCCCCCGAAGGGCCTCGCGCTTCTTAGCGGTGCAGGGCATCAGCGCAATATGGACGTGCTTCTTCGGCTCTTCCCTGAACTGCTCGCGGATAACCGCCGCGAACATCTGCATGGGCGATTTGCAGCTTGAAACGTGTTCCATAAGCTCGGGGTGCTTGGTTTCAACGTAGCGTACCCAGGCAGGGCAGCAGGAGCTGAACAGCGGGAGTTCGTTTCCAGCAGTGACATGCTCCAGAAGCTCGGCGGACTCCTCCATAACGGTGAGATCTGCGGCGGTGGAGGTGTCGTAGATCTCGTCAAACCCCATTCTGCGGAGCGCTGCAACGATAAGTCCCATCGTGTTCTGACCGTCCTGGAGCCCCAGTTCGCGGCCGATAGCAACGCGCACCGCCGGAGCGATCTGTATAGTTACCATAGTATCCTTGTCGGAGAGCGCCTTCCACACGTCGGAGATGTTGTTCTTTACAACGATCGCGCCGGTGGGACATACCGCCGAGCACTGACCGCAGCCAACGCAGTCGGTCTCGCCGATGGGCTTGTGGAACGCAGTTCCGACTACCATTCTGGAGCCGCGGTTCATGAAGTCGATAACGCCGACGTTCTGTATCTCATTGCAGGTGCGCACGCAGTCGCCGCAGAGGATGCACTTGTTGGGGTCACGGAAGATGGCGTGTGGTGGTCGATGGTTATGCAGGGGGAGCTGTCGTCAACGTCGGGCTTGGAAGCCGCATTCGGAAACCGCACTCCCTCAATGTGAAACCGCCTTGCTATGTCCTGGAGCTTGCACTTTTCGTTGTTGTCGCAGGTGGTGCAGTCGCGGCAGTGGTTAGCAAGCAGCAGCTCGAGTATAACCTTGCGGTACTTTCTCAGGCGCTCGGTGTTGGTGCGTATCTCCATGCCGGGTTTTGGCGGGGTAGAGCAGGAAGCGTGAAGGGTCCCCCACTGATCCTCGACCATGCACATGCGGCATGCACCGTATGTTGAAAGCTCCGAATGATAGCAGAACGTGGGCATTTTAATGCCGACCTTCTGGATAAGCGCCAACAGGTTCTTTTCGCCGTTTATTTCAACGGGTATACCGTCGATAGTCAAATATCTGTTATTGTCCATTTCACTTCACCTCTATCGCATGGAACGGGCAGTTGGTAACGCACGCCCCGCACTTGATACACTTGCTCTGGTCGATAACGAACGGTGACTTGATCACGCCGCTGATCGCCCCGACAGGACAGCCGCGGGAGCACTTGGAGCAGCCCTTGCACTTGTCGGGCTGAATCTCGATGCGTTTGAGCTTCTGACAGACTCCCGCCGGGCAGCGCTTTTCGTTGATATGCGCCTCGTATTCCTCGCGGAAGTTCTTTATCGTGCTGACAACAGGGGAAGCCGCGGACTTGCCAAGACCGCAAAGCGCAGTCGCGGAGATGGTCTCTGCAAGCTCAAGGAGCAGGTCGATGTCGCCGGGTTCGCCGTTGCCTGCAACAATGCGCTCGAGTATCTCAAGCATGCGCTTTGTGCCTTCGCGGCAGGGAACGCACTTGCCGCAGGATTCGTTCTGCGTGAAGTTCATGAAGAATCTTGCGACCTCTACCATGCAGGTCTTGTCGTTCATGACTACCAGACCGCCGGAGCCTATCATTGCTCCCGCCTTCTTGACGGAATCAAAGTCGAGCGGAAGGTCGAGATCCTTTTCGGTCAGCGTGCCGCCGGAGGGACCGCCGATCTGGACCGCCTTGAACTTTCCGCCGCCGCGTATGCCGCCGCCTACGTCGTAGATGACTTCGCGCAGGGTGGTTCCCATCGGGACTTCGATAAGACCGGTA
>OIGD01002964.1_pt1 | contig 12157 bp, 9 predicted proteins | sample 1582211 | NCBI WGS metagenome assembly OIGD01 (sample SAMN04414078, study PRJEB24778) | human gut metagenome | material: faecal | host: Homo sapiens
AAAAATAAATTAAATAATTATAATCTGTCTAAAATTATTAACTTAATAAAAGAATATTTAAATGATAATTTTGATTACAAAATTTTAAAGGAAAATTTAGATGAATTTTTGAATGACTTAATTGCTCAATATAATATTTTAGAAGATAAAAATTCTGACAAAAAAAAATATTTAATAAAGTTAATAAATATAATTAAGGAAATTCATAAATTAATTTATCGTAAAAAGAGCTTACAAACGCACATTGGTTTTAGGGAGTCAAATGAAGAAAATAACGAAATTTTAGAACTTCTAAATGCATTATATGATATAAATAACAAGTTGAATGGAATAAAAAACTATAGTTCTCAAAAAGATGACAATAATAATGACAAAATATATGTATGGCACGCAATGCCAGGTGCTTGTGAAACCTGTGAGGATTTAGATGGAAATATATATTATAAAAAAGAAGATATCCCCCAAAAACCGCATCCTAACTGCAAATGTACAATTGAAACACGTAATAACAAGCGAAAAAATGAAACATTTAATAATAAAGAAACCCCATTTAATATTAATAACGACATAAATAAAAATGATGAACAAACTAATGAAAATAACTTAAATTCTTATGAGAGAATAGACCACAAAAAAGCAAACGAGTTAAAAGAACTTGCTGAATTATCTGATGTTTTGGTAAGAGCCGGCATTGAAGCAAATGGGCTTGAAATGTCAAATGGGTATAAAGTTAAAGGCAGTTATTATGAAAAAGACTCAAACTTTAAAGCTATAGCTTACGAAAAAAATGATGAAATTATCGTTACATATGTTGGCACTGATTTTCATTTTGAAAATATTGCTAGAGAAAAAGACACAGGCAGTCTGAAAGATCTAAAAACAAATGTTGCTATGGTAGCAAAAGTGACAACAAAACAAATGAAAAGAGCAGATGAAATATATAAAGAAATACATAAGGAAAACCCAGAAAAACAAATTATCGTCATTGGACATTCAGAAGGCGGTAGTGAAGCTATTTATGTTGCAACACAAAATAAGGTCCCAGCTATCACATTTAATGCTTATGGAATCGGCAAAAATATTGATAACACTGATGCGCAAAAATATGTAACAAATTATCGTCACGAAAATGATCCAGTTTCAAAAGCCCGTCAACCTGAAGGAAAAAATTATATTTATATCCCGGAACAAAATAATGAAAAAACCACTTTATACGGTTCAATTGAAGCCCATCGTATTGAAAATTTAGGCGACCTTGAAAATACTATCCCGCTTGATTTATATAAAAAAATGAAAAAAATTGAAAATCAACATATACTTTACTACAATAACGGGTTTATAAATAATTCCCAATCAGATTATGAAGATTTTATGCAAATAATGAAATTAGGTGATTATTTATACAATAAAACAACACAAGCAAATCAAGGGTATAAAGTTTCATAAATACATTTAGCAGCTTCATAACTTGAATTTTTATGGGAAAGCATATCTTTTACCTGGTTTAAATTATAAATCATATGCTCGCGATAATTGTTGTCATTTAGAATTTTTAATATTTCATTTGCAATTTGTTTCTTATTACACTTATTTTGAATCATCTCTTTGATGATTCTTTTATTTAAAATAATATTTGGTAAGGAAACCATTTTTATACTTCTTACAAATAAATATATTAAATAAAATAACCAGGGTCCGCGATAAGCAACAAGAAATGGTGTCTTATATAAAGCTGCTTCAAGTGCGACAGTTCCCGATGCAAGCATCAATGCGTCTGAATATTTTAGAATATGATAATTTTCACCCTTTATTATTTTTATATCCTTTTCTTTTATATACTTTTTAGTATAATAGTTGAATAATTTATCTTCAATATTATTTGCCTGTGATAAAACAAATTGGACATTTCCTTTTTCAGATTCTTCAATAATTTTTTTTGCATCTATAAATATTTTAAATAATTGTTTTAGCTCAAACTTGCGGCTGCCAGGAAAAATCGAAACAAGTTTTTTATGTTTTTCAAGATTATGACGGGCAAAAAAGTCTTCTTTTGTTTCATCAATTTGAGGTATTTCATAAATTAAAGGATGACCTGTGTATTTTACATCGATTCCTTTTTTTTCATAAATTTCATTTTCAAACGGGAAAATGGTTAAAACTTTATCAACATATTTTTTAATAGTATTTATACGATAACTTCTTGAAGCCCAGATTTGCGGCGGGATATAATAAAAAATAGTAAATTCTTCTTTTTTCAAAAATTTAGCCATATTTAAATTAAACCCGCCATAATCAATAAGCAAAACCAAATCAGGTTTATAATCATTTTTTAGATAATTTATTAAATTTTTTCCAAGTTTTATATGATTAAATAAAATATTAAAACTTAAACCAACGGCACTCATTTTTTTGTGGTCTTCAAAAAGTTTAACACCTTGATTTTCAAGATTATTACTGCCAATTGCTTCAATTTCAACGTTGTCACATAATTTTTTAAGTTCTTTAACAACATAACTTGAATGCAAATCGCCTGATAATTCGCCTGTAATAATAAAAATTTTCTTCTTTTTCAATTTTGCTCCAAATTTAAATTTTAAACAAATAGTTCTATACAGCCATAATAACAATATTATTTTTATTTGCAAAATTAATTAATTCATTCTGGTTAACAATAATAGTTTCACCAGCTTCAACAGCCAAAACTTTCCCTTTAAATTTTTTCATGGTTTTTAAAGTATTTACCCCAATTGTTGGTATATCAAATCGTTTATCCTGGTTTGGTTTTGAGACTTTGACAACAATAGCGTCTTTTTTTGCAAGACGACATCCGCGTTGAATACATCTATCTGTTCCTTCAATAGCCTCAACAGCCATTATCATTTTATCTTTTACAACAACAGACTGACCAATATCAAGCTTGCCCATTTCTTTCGCCAGTCTAAATCCATATTCAATATCCTTAAGTTGTTCATCAGTTGGTTGTGTTTTGCCAAGTATCCCGTTTGGAATTAGAAGGTTTTTTATAAATATAGTCTGGTCTAAAACAATTGTGCCTATTTTTTCAAGTTCACTTACAATTGTTAACATAACAGCATCATCATTTAACTTGGGTGCATTTTTTAACAACTCTAAAGCTTCCATATCAAACTTTGGCCGGCGAAGCAAAAGCCCCTTATGGACTTTGCCTAAAAATGTAAGCTGCTTTATTCCTTCATCCTTTAACGTTTGTTTGATTTTTTTTATTTCACCTGGTCCATAATTGTATACTTTACTGCAATAGTTTTTTAATTTATGCCGGTTATCTGATGATAAAGATATTGCAACAACTTCAAATCCGCTATTTTTAGCATTTATTGCAAATTCTATTGGTAAATTCCCGTCACCTGCAATCAAACATTGTTTATTTTCCAACTGAATAGTCAAATTATAACCTCTTCAAAAACTAAACTACCAAATATATTTATTATAATATAACCAAAATAAAAATCAAAATTTAATTGACTTTTTAAAAAATTATATTAAAACATAACCGGTAATGAATTTTGTATTTTTTAACAAAAAAACATGTATGCATAATGAGGTTTCGCCATATTTAGATTCAGGATATTGTCCTGAGTGCGGTGAGTATGTGTATTGCAACTGGTATATGGTACGTTGTAGCTGCTGTAATATAAAACGTGTTGGGATTATTCATAATAACATTATTTTGCCTAAAAATAAATTCTGCACAAACTGTGGCTCGTCAGATTTTTATATCGTTAAACTTCAAAAAATAAATTTTATTGATTTAAAATATGCCATTTTTAAAAAAGAAACAAATAATGATATTTTAAAGTCAGATACTTCAATTTATTGGGTTGAGGATAAAGAGGAAAATTTAAAAACAATATCACAATTGTCATTTTAGTATTTTATTACATTTCGCTTTGTAGTAATATTTTTTTATGTTATTATTAAAATAAGTAAAAACATAAAGGAAAATTATATGACACCGAAAAAATTAACAAGTAAAATTTATAATACAAGCCATATACAAAAAACCTCTCAAACTTTAAAACGAATTTTACCTTCGTTTAATATAAATAGCAACACAGCTAAGGAAGATACATATTCTTCAAAATATAAAATAAATAGACCTGTTAAAAAGAGAAAAATTCTAACTTTTGGCTTGCTTGAACGGATATTTAGAAATCAAAAAGATTTGATATGTAACAAACTTACAAAAATAAATAAATCATTATTTGAGGCTTGTTGCGTAAAAGATTTTTTTCTTTTAAATACAGAAGAACAAAAACAAAATTTTGCTTTAATTGAGCATTTCAAATATCAAGAAAAAAAACAAGATTTAAAAATCGGAGAAAAAATTTACTATCTTGACACTAAACAAGATTCGTATAAGTTTATTGATAAAGAAAAAAAATATATATTAACAAACTGGTATCCGAAAACTTATAACAAGTATCAATGGAAGGTAACTTTTTATAAAAATGATTCTAAGAAAGAACTTAAATTTAAAGATAAGGATTCAAAAGTTGTTTTATATAAGGATAAATCTCAAAATTTCGACTATAAAAATAAATCATATTTGATTACACCATCAGGAGCAAAAACACTATGTTCAAAATATCATGATAAGTATAACAATAAAGATATAGGTATCGTTTTAGATTATTGTAATAATAGTACTAATCCTTATTCTTATTTATATGTTGAACATAAAGATAATATGATGAAAGGAGTACTTTTTAACGAAAAGTTAAATGGTGATAATCATACAGGTATGATAGCCTTTCCTCCAAAATCATTTTAAAATTAGTCTTAATATTTTTTAATAATTAACTTGAATGTTAGAATTTTTTCTTTCTTTATGCATTAATAAATATGTATATTAAATTAAGATTAGGAAATACAAATTGGATTCAAAAAAAGCAAAAAAAATAAAATCAGGGAATAAGCAACATAAGACATATGCACCTATATTGGAAGCAATTAAACGCTCTTCATCAAATGGTGGTTCAATACAGTTTCATATTCCAGGTCACACAAAAGGCGTTGGTATTTTACCTGATTTTAAAGCTTTGCTTGATAAATATGGCGCAGCAAAATTGGATTCAACTGACGAGTTTGAAAATATCGGCACCCTTCATCCACCAACTGGACCAATAAAAGAAGCACAAGAACTAGCAGCAAAAGCATTTGGGGCAAAAGAATCATTCTTTCTTTTAAATGGCTCATCAATTGGCAATATGGCTCTTGCATTAACTCTTATTAAGCCTGATGATAAAGTTTTAATAGGTCGTAATTGTCACCGTTCGATTGTGACCGGTATGATTATGACAAGCGCAAATCCTATTTGGATTACACCAAAAAAACATGAAAAATACTCCATTTGGGGTGAGATAACACCAGAAGATGTCAAAAATCAACTTGAAACTAACCCTGATATAAAACTTGTGTGGATTACAAGCCCGACATATGAAGGAATTGTGTCTGATATAAAGTCAATATCAAACATTTGCAAAAGTTATAATATCCCATTAATTGTTGATGAAGCGCATGGTTGCCTATGGAATTTTAGCCCTAAGCTTCCAACATCTGCACTGCATTTAGGTGCTTCTGCTGTTGTGCATTCAATGCATAAAACAGGCGGTAGTTTTTCTCAAAGTTCAATATTACATGTTTCAAAAGACAGCATTATTGATGTTGAGAGACTAAAACATAACCTTCGGCTTCTCCATACTACAAGTCCTTCAATACTTTTACTTGCTAGTATTGATGCAGCACGCGCATATCTTCAAAGTGAGGATGGTAAAAAGTTAATCGATAATGCAATTTATAATGCAATGTATGTACGTGAAGAGTTAAAGCTTTACGAAAATGTTCATATTTTATCAAATAATGATGATTTTAAAATCGACCCTACAAAATTATATATTACAATTGATGGCTTTTCAGGGGCAAGATTGGAAACTATCTTAAAAACCGAGTTTAATATTGAAATTGAATCAACAACTGACCATGGGTTTTTAGCACTTTTAAATATTGGAAATAATTTTGATGAAGTAAAGTATTTTGTTGAATCAATACAAAAAATAGCAACTTCAAATTACCATGATATTTCTTATATGGAAAAGTTAAAATTTATGCCTCTTTTAACTCCAACTATCAAAATGACACCTAGAGAGGCTTTTTATATGGAAAGTGAAAAGGTTAGTCTTGAAGATTCGGTTGGTCGCATTTCTTCTGAAATTATTGCCGAGTGTCCGCCCGGGATTTTTATTCTTGTACCTGGAGAGCTTATAACAGATGCTCATTTGCCATATTTAAGAAAATATAAGGAAATTAGTGTTTTAAAAGATTAATTATTTTTAACACACTTGTCTATGCTTCGGATATAGGCTCATAATGTTCGTGTATAGTGCAGAGGAGTTTAAATATTTTAGTGTAAAGTTGTGGATAATTCCCTGAATTTATTTTTCTATTTTCTCAAATCACTTGCAAGTTTGTGGGCATAAAGTCCTTCAATATCAGCCATTATTGAAGCGGTTTTTGCAAGATGCCTTGCGTTTAAACGGCTTGACATTTGATAGGTCTGAATTTTAACGTAATCAAAAACAGATAAACCGCCGCTATATTTTGCTACACCATTTGTTGGCAAAGTGTGGTTTGTGCCTGATGTATAATCGCCGAAAACCTCTGCTGAATAGTTGCCAATAAATAAAGAACCATAGTTTCTAAATAAACATGATTTTTCATTAGCTTTATCAACACATAATTCCAAATGTTCGGGCGCTTTTTTATTTGCTACATCAATTGCCTCATAAAAATCGTGGCAGATGACGCATATTGATTTGTTATAAGATTTTTGTGCTATTTCTTTAGTTGGTAATATTTTAAGCATATCATTTGCAATTTTATTAACTTCTTTTGCTATTTTTGTATCAAAAGTTACAAGAATTGCGCGTGCATCTAAATCGTGTTCACATTGAGACAACATATCAGCTGCTATAAACTCTAAATTTGCTGTTTCATCGGCAATAATCATAACCTCAGATGGTCCTGCTAAAAAATCAATCCCGCAAACACCATAAACTTCTTTTTTTGCAGCTGTCACATATTTATTCCCGGGTCCTACAATTTTGTTAACTTTTTTTATAGTCTCTGTTCCATAAGCAGCTGCTGCAATAGCTTGAACACCGCCTATTTTATATATTTTATTAGCTCCTGATAAATGTGATGCAACAATTGTTTCAGGTTTTATTTTTGGTGAAAACGCATAAATACGTTCAACTTTTGCAACTTTAGCCGGGATTATTGTCATTATTGCGCTTGAAGGAAGGGGGTAATTACCGCCAGGTATATAGCATCCAACAGATTCAAGCGGAATAATCCGGTGGCCAAGCTTGCAGCCATATATTTTTGTATCAAGTTTTTTTAAGCTGTTTAGTTGTCTTTTTGCAAACGTCCTTACATTTTTTATAGACTTTTTCATTGCCTTTATTTTTTCAAAACTTACAATGGCAAAGGCTTCTTCAATTTCTTTTTCAGAAACTTCAAAACTATCAAAACTGCACTTATCAAAAAGTTGACAGTATTTATTAATAGCACTGTCGCCATTTTTTTTAACGTCATTTATAATATTTTTTACATTATCTTCAACATTATAATCAAATGTTTCAAAAAAAGAGTCATTTAGTTCGCTATAGTTTATAATATCCATAATAACAATTTATTTTTTCTATACAACCGAAATATTTAACCGTGTTTCATTATCTATACGTTGTTTTAAAGCACCTGTTGGAAGATAATAAGGTGTAACGGTCAAAATTTTTGCAGCAATATCTGGATAATAATATATAAATTTTAACTCGCTATCTGTTAATGGTCTTTGAGTGTGAACGTTTGCATAACGACAAAGTTCAAGAATATTGCGTGCTTCATCTTCATCATGAAACTCAAGTTCAAGGTTTTCATATACATTTCGGAATCCTTTAATACCGCCATATTCGCCAACTGTAATCATACGACCTGTTTCAATAATTTCAGGTTCGCCGCGACCTAACTCTTCAAAATCATATAATTCATAGTTACGACGATCTTTTAATGCACCATCAGCATGTATGCCTGATTCATGAGCAAACGCATTATCGCCAACTGCCACTTGGTTTATTGGAAGGTCTAAATGAAAGGCATAAGCTGTATACTTTGCAAGCTTCCAGGCTTTTGACAAGTCAATTTGAGGGTCTATTTTATATTTGTCCTTGAAGCCTGATGACTTCATAACTGAAAGTAAACAAGATACTAAATCAGCATTACCGGCACGTTCTCCCATACCATTTATTGCCGTATTTATATAAGCATCAACACCTGCATCAATCGCTGCTTTTGCACCCATAACAGAACATCCAACAGCCATACCCAAATCATTATGGAAGTGAAGTTCAATATCCATTTTTGTTTCTTTTGCAATGGTATAAATCCTGTCATAAGCAGTAAAAGGATCATCAAAACCTAAAGTGTCACAATAACGGAATCTTTTTGCGCCTGCTGCTTTACATTCGTTTGCATATTTTATTAAATAATTTAAATCACTGCGGGATGCATCTTCAGCATTTACCCCAATCATTTTGGCATTACATCTTTTTGCCTCTTTTACCGCATCAACTGTCATTTTTAAAATATCATCAAGTGTTTTTTTCCCTTGATACTTTCCATTTGTCATTTGTTCTGATGTGGATTGAGACAAATTGCAATATTGAAGACGCGGAACATTTTCAAATGAATGATTGACATCAGCGCTCAATGCTCTCATCCAGCCTGATAATTTTGTTTTTGTAATTACATTGCGATAAACAAGGTCCATATTAGCGTTTAGATAATTTATTTCATGCTCAGTTGTTGGAAATCCAAATTCAGATTGTGTTATCCCCATATCATTTAACATTAAATTTATTATGGTTTTTTGCAGTTTTGCTAAACCCAAACGTGATGTTTGCACACCATCTCGATTAGTAACATCAATAAAATAAATTATGTTTTCGCCCATATTGTGTTAAACCTCACAAATTTCTACTTGACTCATTATACTACATTATTTTATTATTGATAATATTCTTTTATGTTTTTATTAATTTATGTAAAGTATTGAGGATTTTATGAGCCGTTTTTTTATGGAAAAAGAAATATTTGAAACGGGCTTTGTTTTTGAAAAAATAGTCTCAAAATATATTGTTAATAACAATATTGACTTCGGGTTTGAAATTGAGAATAGTAAAAATATTAATAAACTTATATTTATTGCATCTGGGTCTTCTTTTAATGGATGCCAAATTGCAGGGAAATATTTAAAAGACAGTTTCAATCTTGATTATGAATGTTATTATTCAAGTGAATTTATATTATCAAAACCTAAAATATTTAAAGACAATGATATTTTATATATTTTTGCTTCACAATCCGGCGAAACAGCAGATACATTTAATGCCTTAAGTTATGTTAAAAAGTTTACCGATAAAATTTTTGCTTTTGTAAACAACGATAATTCTTCAATTTATAATATGGCAAAATATAAATTAAATACACTTGCAGGGATTGAAAAAAGCATAGCTTCAACAAAAGCGTTTTGTGCACAAATTTTTTGTCTTATGCTTTTTGGTTATAAATTAAAAAATGAATTTAATGAGGATTTGCTTAAAATTCCAAATGCAATAAAGATGTTTCTAAAGGATTATAAAGAGAAAAAAAATAATATAAAATCTGAAATACAAAAATTGTCTTCAATTTTAAAAAATGCGTCTTCTGTTGTGTTTTTGGGCTCTCAAAATGATATAAATATAGCAAATGAAGCAGCATTAAAGTTATCCGAAACAAGTTATATATGTTCAAATGCTTTTACTTATGGTGAATTTTTGCATGGACACCTTGCTGTTTTAAATAAAAATGTTCCTATTTTGGCTATGACTTCTCAATATTTTAAAGATTTTGAATTTAAATGTTTGGATAAAATTAAAAAACAATATCCAAATGTTCAAATAATACAAATGACAACTTACGGTTATTTTTATAATAGTGCTTCTTATAAATTTGTATATAATAATTTTGATTTAAAAATTTGTGAAATTTTTATAAAGTTAATAATTATACAATTATTTGCATTTAAAATTTCATTTGATTTAAAACATAATGTTGATAATCCAAACGGCTTGTCAAAAATTGTACGTTAAGATTTTGACACTTAATATAAACGCTGCTATTATATATGAATTAGTAATATAATATTAGTTGGAGTTATTTATTAATATGGATAAAATATGTAAAAATATAAAACCTGTATTGTTTTATATAACAATGTTTGCGTTCTTATTTGCAATGAGTTGCTTTTTTAATATGGTTGATCCTGACTATTGGGCAAGATTACTTCAGGGCAAAGCTTTTTTTGAATTGGGACATATTTTAAAACAAGATCCTTTTTCATATATGGTATCACCCTTCTGGTATGATCATGAATGGGGGTCAAGTCCTATTTTTTATTTTATTCAAAGTCATTTTGACTGGTTAGGAATAATATTTTTAAAAACTATTTTATTATTTTTAATATTATTTTTTATAATACAATCAATAAAACTTCAAAATATAAAATACACAAAAACACCATATAATATAATAATATTTTTCTTTATTCTTCATAGTATGTATACGTTAATAACATCAGGAATAAGGTGTCATTTTTTTACATTTATGTTTTTTGCAATGTATATATACATGCTTGAATTAGTCCGACATAAAAATAAAAATAAACTTCTTTTTTTGTTTCCTCCAATAATGCTAATATGGAACAACCTTCATGGCGGATGTGTAGCCGGATTGGGAGTTATTTTAATATACGCTGTTGGTGAATTTTTAAACAAAAAACCTTTTGCAAAATATATTTATACATTTATTGCATCATCATTAATGCTCTTTATTAATCCGTATGGTATTGAATATGTAAAATTTTTGATTACAGCAACAACAATGAAACGCCCATTGATTCTTGAATGGCAAAATCCATTTTTTGAAAGAAAAGTTAATGAACTTTTAAAATTTAAAATAAATTACATTATCGGGTTTTCATTGCTATTGGTATCATTTATAAGAACAAAAATTATAAATAAACAAAATATTGATTATACAAAATATTTAATACTTATTGTGACAGCATATTTAAGCTTTAAATATATAAAACACTCTCCATTTTTTGTAATAACTATGTCAATATTTTTATATGATGAATTCTATTTTGTTTTTAACACATTAATATACAAGTTGAGAAATTTACTTCATTTAAATAACAAAACTTTTGTTAATGTATTCATTTTACTAAAAGAGACATTAATGTATGGTTTTGTAATTATTGCATCTTTTATTTTGATTTTCGTTTCGCCATATAAGCCCGCTATAGTTGGTTCATTTTATCCATATAAAATAGTTGAATTCTTAAAAATAAACAATTTAACAGGAACTGTGTTAAACGAGTTTGGTCTTGGTAGTTATTTATGCTATAAACTATATCCATACAATTTGATATATATGGATGGTCGTTATGAAACAGCATATTCTGATAATACTTTTCAGGTGCTTGAACATTTTTATTTGGGGACTGAACATTGGGAAGAGGTTTTAAAAACAGAACCTGCTTTTATTATTGTTAATGAAAAATCTAAAGTATATGAAAAATTAAAAAATGATAAGAAAAAGCGCTATGTTCCAATATATAAAGATAGGTATTATTTATTATTTACAAAAACAAAGTATAAAAAAAATAATTATAAACAACCAACAGATGATTTACAATATTATAATGATCATATATTTGATATCCGGTTTAAATTTACAGATAAAATATATCGTGATGGCAAATTAATTGAATTTAAGTAAAAAGAAAGCGATAATATTATAAATATGAATAATATACAAAATAAAACAATGGAAAATGAAAATACATCATATAATGGTAAAGATGCTTTGGAAATTATGGCTGAAGCATTAAATTATAATCGTTTTTTATTTGGATTAATAAAAAACGTTTTAAATAACAAAATAGAAAATAAAGTATTGGATTTTGGGGCAGGTTCAGGTACTTTTGCAAGGATGGCTAAAGATTATTGTATTACCCCCC
>OIGD01002967.1_pt1 | contig 12147 bp, 7 predicted proteins | sample 1582211 | NCBI WGS metagenome assembly OIGD01 (sample SAMN04414078, study PRJEB24778) | human gut metagenome | material: faecal | host: Homo sapiens
CGTCACCTTTGAAGGCTCCGACGGCACCCGCACCGTGACCAGCGCCAGCGTCCCCTACAGGGTGCTGAGCAACTCCGGCACCACGGACCCAACCCTGCCCGAACCGGGCACCCCGGCCTGGCAGCAGTTTTTGCAGCAGGTCAAGCGAGAGCTTCGCAACGCCGCATCTGGCCTGTCTGACGAGGAGCGCGGGCTCATCCTTGCGCTGTTCCGCCACGCCGTCTACGACAACGGCGAGATGCTGCCCCACTACAACGCACTGGCTGCACTCTGGAGCGGCAGCAGTCTGCCCGATGTCCCGCCCACGCCCAGCCAGCCAGATCCCCCCAACAACGGCCTGCCGACGCCGCGCTATAAGCTGGCAGCTCCGAAGACCTTTGTGCCGGCCAAAAAAGAATGGATCGACACCGGGATCAAGCCGTTTGCAGCCATTGATACCGGCATGGATCTGACGGTGTATGCCACCTTTACGGTGGCTGACAGTGCGGTCAATACGGTGACATCGTTGCTTGATTGCTTCAGCAATCTTACTACCAACGATCAGAGAGGCATCGTGGTCGCCACATGGACCAACGGAACCGTGGGCGTGAACATGTTCACTTACGCCAGTCACTTTGTCAAGATCGAATCCGGCAAGAAACTGAAGTTTCTTCTCCAGATCAAGGGGACACAGTTCCGGTTCCTGTCTTACGGTTCCCTGACCGAATGGAAGAACATCCCGAATTACGCCGCGAACAAGACGGTGGATCATCCTTTGATCCTCGGTGCGGGCTGGGGAGACGGCACGACAAAGGACCGTTTCTTCAATGGCACGGTATATGATTTCCGGGTATTTGACACGGCGCTGACCGATGCACAGATCACGACCCTGATGGAGGCAAACTGATATGGTATACGACCTGAATGGCACCACGCTGAGCACAGGCGGCAGTGGGATGCTGAACGTGCTGGACTACGGCTTCAAGGGGGACGGCACCACCGACAACCTAGCCGCGTTCAATGCGCTCATCGCCGCGCACCCGGCCGAGACGCTGTATTTCCCGAAGGGCGTGTATGCGTTTTCCGGCAAGCTGGTGCTCGACTTCTGTTATATGGTGCTCGACAACGCCGAGCTGAAGTGCACGGCTGCCACCAAAGTGGACCGCTTTATCGAGATCCGCGGCAAAATGACTCCCATTGGACACCCTCGTCAGGACATGTTCATCCGGGGCAACGGCAAGGTCAACGCAAACTTCAAGGCGGACGACTGCATCGCTGTGGCACGGCAGAAATGCACCCTGATCGACCACATCTCCATCCAGAATTTCCAGCGGTACGGCATCTGCGGCAAATTCGAGGATGCGTCCATGGAGACGGAAGGTCTGGTGGCAAGCAACCTCTCGTATGAGCTGATGGTGCGCAACTGCCTGATCGAGACAGCGCTGACATACCAGAACGCGGTGGGCATCTATGACACCGGTGACTCCATGTACACTGATATCGTCATCCTGAACGTGAAGACGGCGCTCTCGTGCAATGGCAGCAGCATCTTCCACAACATCCACGCCTGGTGCTACGATTTCGACCACAGCGACCACGATACCCAAAAGGCCCTGATGGAGAACACCGTTTTTGCGTACATTCGCGTGAACGGCCCCCGCTTCTCGGACTGCTACTGCGACACCTACCAGAGAGGATTCAAATTCTACGACGGGCGGACCCTTGCCTATATCACGAACTTCAGATGGTATATTGCTGCCGAGACCTGGCCCACCGACCTGCCAGCCTATGTCTTCCCGGCCAACCCGACCGGGCAGGCGATGTACAAGGTCTTTGGCGCGGACATCAACGGTTCGGGCGTGACCAAGTTCAGCGATGTGGACCTGAGCAGCCAGACGAACTGCCGCTGGTATGGCATCGTGCACAACCTGAGCGACGCACCGAGCACTTTGCAGTAAATTTTTGAACGCACTTTACGATCTTTGACCGAATATCCACCTCTGACAAACCGTGGGCGCGGAAGATGCCATTCCGCCGCCCACGGTTTTTGCGTTTTCGGGCCGCCTTCCCCGCCAAATTGCGATGATTTTGTGAATACATCTTGCAGGAAAAGAGGGATGATGCTATTATTAAGTTGTTTATTTATACCTATTATATAGAAATCCTCCGATTCTACTTTTCGCAACGAAAGGCTGGACCCTGTGAAGATCTTATTCGTCAATAAATTTCTCTACCCCCGCGGCGGTGCAGAGACCTATTTCCTTAAGATCGGCGAGGAACTGACCCGCCGGGGCCACGAGGTCGAATATTTTGGCATGTACGACGAAAAGAACACCGTCGGCAATGCCCTGCACCTCGCCACCACCAATATGGACTTTCACAACGCCGGGCCGGAAAAACTGCTCTACCCCTTCCGCATCCTCTACTCGTTTGAGGCGAAACGGAAGCTGAAGCAGGTCATCGGGCAGTTCCAGCCCGACCTCATCCATTTCAACAACATCAATTTCCAGCTGACACCCTCGGTCATCTGCGCCGGGGCAGAATGCGGGGTGCCCATGGTGCAGACGGTGCACGATGTGCAGATGCTCTGCCCCAACCACATGATGATGGAGTTCAACTCCAAAAAGCTCTGCGAAGCCTGCATGGGCAAAAAAAGCAAGTGGCCCTGCGTGAAAAAGCGCTGCATCCACGGCTCGCTGCCCAAGAGCCTCATCGGTGCCGTGGAGGGCACCCTTTACGAGTGCAATCACGTCTACGACAAGATCGACCGCTTCATCTGCCCCAGTGCGTTTCTGGAGGAGAAGCTCCTCACCGTCCCCCGCTTCCGGGGCAAGACGGTGATGCTGCACAACTTTCTGAGCCGGGTCGCTGCGGCTGCCCCTGCCGAAAAGGGGGATTATGTTCTCTACTTCGGCCGCCTCTCGGAGGAAAAGGGCATCGACCGTATCCTCGAAGCCTGCAAGCTGCTGCCGGACATTCCCTTCGTCATCGCGGGCAGCGGCCCCATGGAGGATCTGTGCAAAAACTGCACCCTGCCCAACGTGAAGTACGTCGGCTTCCAGACCGGCAAAGCGCTTGAAGACCTCGTGGCCGGGGCGCTGTTCACCCTGCACCTGTCCATCTGGTACGAAAACTGCCCGCTGGCTCTGCTGGAATCCCAGTCCCTCGGCACCCCGGTGCTCTGCAACCGGATCGGCGGCATCCCGGAACTGGTGGAAGAGGGCCGCACCGGCATCCTGAACGACACCTTCACCCCGGCCGCCTACGCGGAAAAGATTCGGGCGCTCTATGCAGACAAGCCCCTGCTGGCCGAGATGTCGGCCCACTGCATCCAGAAAAAAGACCGCATGATGACGCTGGAGCGCTACTGCGACCAGCTGCTGGCCCTGTATGGCGATGTGGTGAAGAACGCCTGATGAATCGGAATTTTTTCTGTATTATCAACTAAATGTAAAGGAACGACGTCTATGAACGATCTGCTGCGAAAGACCCGGCGCGCCTTTCATCTGCTGCGGGAACTCCTGAAATATGAAACTGCCACCTGCTGTGCTGCCGTTCTGAAGTGCTGGAACAAGGATTACCGGCATGTCTGGCTCGTCTCCGAGCGGGGCCGCGAAGCGCGGGACAACGGCTACCACATCTTTGCCTACCTGAACCGGGAGCATCCTGAATTGAACAGCTGGTTCGTAGCAGACCCCACCCTGTCGGACTATGAGCGGGTGCAAGCGCTGGGCCGGGTCGTGCCCTACCGCAGCTGGAAGCACTATCTGCTCTGCGCCGCATCGGAAATGAAGATCAGCACCCATGTGCTGGGCTACACCCCGGAGATCGACAGCTACTACATGCTCGACAAGCTCCATGTGGTCCATGGCCCCCGCGCCTTTTTGCAGCACGGGGTCATCATCGACGACATGAAATGGTATCACTACCCCAACATCCGCACCGACCTTTTCGTCTGCTCCCTGCAAAAAGAACGGGATTTTGTAGAATCTGCCTATCATTATCCAGCCGGTATTGTCAAACGGCTGGGTCTGTGCCGGTTTGACGCCCTGCTGCGCCCCCACGAGACCAAGCGCCAGCTGTTGCTGATGCCCACCTGGCGTACCTACGCCATCGAGCGGAAGACCCAGGCCGAGTTTGAGCAGAGCGACTATTTCCGGCACTGGCAGGACGTCATTTCCAGCCCGGAGCTGGAGGCGCTGCTGGAGAAGCACGGCTATGAGGCCGTCTTCTACCCTCATTTCGAGGTGCAGCGTTTTCTGAGCAGCTTCCACACCGCCAACCCGCGGGTGAAGATCGCGGCGCTGGGTGAGGCCGATGTGCAGACCCTTCTGATGGAATCCGCCGTCATGGTCAGCGATTTTTCCAGCGTACAGTTCGATTTTGCCTATATGAAAAAGCCCATCCTCTATTACCAGTTCGATGAGGCGCAGTATTGGGGCGTGCACCACGACGTCGGCTACTTCAGCTACCGGGACGACGGCTTCGGGCCTGTGGTCACCGAGCAGGCAGCGCTCTTCCGGGAGCTGGACCGCGCTCTGGCTCAGAACGGCACGATATCCCCCTTCTACGCAAAGCGTGTGGACGCGCTGTTCGACCAGGTGGATGACCAGAACTGTGCCCGCAACTATCAGGCCATCGTGGAGCTTTTGAACTGAACGAACGCGAAGAGCCGCGGCTTGCCCGCAGGCTCGCACAGGAGGGCAGATGCCAAGTTTTATGAAACTACTCTTTGGGGGATATGGCAGCGGAAACTGGGAGTATCTTGCGCAGCATGGAGGAACACAATTCCTGAAGCGGAAACCGGCGCAGCGGCCGTTCTGGCTGCCGCTGCTCTACATTGCCATGATGGGCATCGGGTTCTGGTACCGCGGCATGGGCCTGCCCTGGTTCATGAAGTACCTGGTGCAGGCCGCCGTGGTCGGCCTGGCCGCCTGTTTTCTGCTCATCACCGGAGACTTCAACCGATTGCCCCTCATCGGGGAATATCACATCATCTTTCTCATCCCCTTTGTGATGATGGCGGCGTGGTCCATGCTTGTCTGGTCGCTGGATTTCCAGCAGCTGAACTACATGTCCCGCGGGTGTTCCACCATCCTCTACCACATGATCTCGCTTACCTCGATGTGCGCAGCGGTGTATCTGTTCGGCGGCAAAGCCATCGACTACACCTTCTACGGCATGTGCATCGCCAATGTCTGCATTCTGGTGTTCGACAGCCTCCGGCCTTACGGTCTGAGCGAGTTCATCACCGGCTTCATCGCCTTTGCCAAATCCGGCGGCGTGGACACCAATGCGCCCATCAAGGCGCTGGAAGTCCACGACCTGACCTTCGGGTTCGGGCTGATGGTCCTCTATTACGCCCTCTTTGAAAAAGGTTGGCGGCGGGTCGTCCATCTCACACTGGCGGCGGGCTTCTTCTATCTGGGTCTCAAGCGCATCGCCCTCATCGGTATGCTCGGCGTGCTGTTGATGCACCTGTTCATCACCCGGCTCAAACCCAAGGGGCAGAACTTTGTGCTCCATTCCATCTCCATCTTCGCCATCGCCATCTGCCTATTCTACGTCTTCTTCATCTGGTCGGGCCTGTTCAGCTGGACGGTGGACACCCTGGGCATCGACACCATGGGCCGCGAGGGCCTGTACGAAGCCTTCACCGACCTGTATTCCTTCAGCCCTACGTTCCGCGGCTACGGCATCGGCTGGGTCACGCGGTATATCAGCATCATGAACGCAGCGGGCATCGGCGTCTTTGGCACCCACGACTTCGGCGGGATGCACAACGACCTTGTGACCATGTACATTGAGCTTGGCTTCTGGGGCTTTTCCTTCTGGATCTGGCTCAGCTGGCAGGGCAAGGTCGTCTGGTGCCAGAAGCAGTACGGTACCGAGACCGCTTTCCTGCTGTTGTACTGCACCATTTATGCGTTTGTGACCTACGCGACCGACAACACCGCCTTTTACTGCTATATGAACACGATCTTCATGCTGCTGCCCATCGGCCACGCCATGAAGCAGCTGGATCGAAACGAGGTGATCTACAACCATGCCATCTCCCAAAACAAACCAACCGAACCGCCCGCAAAAAAGTAAGTTCTGGGCGCTGGTCGAACTTCTCTTCCAGGGGCTGTGGAAGCACCGCCTCCTCTACCTGGCCCTCATCCTTCTGGTGATGTGCTCCACCAGCTTTGCGATGTACCACCTGAAAGCCCGCACCGCAAAGATGATGATTGCCCTGAACTACGAGGAAGCCACCAGAGGGCTTTACCCCAACAACACCCGGTTCAACATCTCGCTCATCAAATCGGACGACGTGCTGGACCGCGCCATCGCGAAGGCCGGCCTCGAAGGCCAGGTCACCGCGCAGGATATGGCCGAAAACATCACGGCCTGGGCTGCCAACGTCAACGGAATGCAGCTGCCCTCCGACACCACAAACTACAAGATCGCCACCACCTACACCATCACCTACGAAAAGAACGACGAGATCGGCCCCCGCATCTCGGCCAGAGATATGCTCAGCCTGATCGTCGAGTCCTACAAAGAGGCCTTCTACGAGGACTATACCTACGTCGAGATGGGCATCTCCCCCGATTGGTCCGAGTGCGACAAGCAGGAGTACATGGAGATCGGCTCCTTCTTTGAAAAGGAGTGCCAGAAGCTCCACCGCTTCCTGAACACCAACGCCAAGGAGAACGGCACCTTCCGCTCCGAACTCACCGGCGAGACCTTCACCTCTCTGCGCCAGAAGGTGGACAATTTCACCAGCATCGACCTTGAAAAATACGATTCCTATGTTTTGCAGAGCGGCCTCTCCAAAAACCGGGAGCGCTACATCAGCAAGCTGGAATACCAGAACTTTCTGAAGAACATCAGCTACCAGAAACTCATGGCCGAATACCAGAACCGCCTGCACACCATCGAGATCTATGACTCGGCCCTGACTGCCGTTGTTCTGATCCCCACGCTGGACACCCAGAACAACTTTTATATGTCCCGCACCAAGGTCGCCATCGACTACCAGGCCTCGGCGGCCGAGAGCGCCAACGACTCCGCCAACGATACGATGGCCATCATCCAGAAAAACGAATACGCCATCCGCCAGATGAGTGCCCAGACGGCCAATACGCCTTCCAGCATCGCGACCGCCGAGAGCATGATCCAGGATATGAAGCAGAAGCTGGAGAACCTCATCGAGACCTCCCGGATCCTCAACAAGGAATACATCCGCTACAAGACCAAAAACTACCTGACCATCAGTTTTGAGCAACGTTCTCTGGCCGACGAGCTGAGCATCAAGTGGATGATCCTGACCGGCGGCGTCACGTTCTGTGCACTCTGCGCCAGGGTCCTCGCCAAGAGCAAAGTCATCCGCGATAAGGACAAAACGAAATGAAAAGCTTTAACATCATCCGATATCTGAAAAAATGGTGGCCGCTCATCGCGCTGATGTCGTTCTGTGCAGGCGTGTTCTTCATGCGCTATGCCACCACCAACCAGGCCTATACGGCGCAGTCCATCATCAAATACAACTACTCCCAGGCCGAGGACGGCAAGACCCCCAGCGGCGGCGAGCTGGATGTTTCGGAGATCTTCTCTTCCTCCGTCGTCAAGCAGGCCATTGAAAATCTGGACCTGACCGTCAACGTGGATACCATCCGCTCCGGCGGCACAGTCACCCCCATCGTGCCCGACGATGTGGCCAAGACCCAGGCGGCCAAAATTGAAAAAGGTGAGGACGTGGAGGAATACCAATCCACCGAATACCTCGTCACGCTCTCGCTCAGCAGCAATTACGACACCGAGTACGCCCGCACCATGCTGGATGAGATCCTGAGCTGCTACTTTGCCAGCTTCGGCGAAAAATACGTGGACTATTACACCATCCCCAACAATGCCTCTGCGCTGGACGGCCATGGCTACGACTACCTCGAACAGGCGGAGATCCTGAAAAACACCGTTTCCGAGATCTCCTCCAACCTCATCAACTGCCAGAAATCGCACCCGGAGTTCATCTCTTCCCACACCGGGATGTCTCTCTCGGACCTGCTCGATGAGTACAACTACGTCGGCGACGTTGAGATCCCCTATCTCTTCTCCGAGATTTTGGGCGGCAAGCTGACACAGAACCGGGAAGTCCTGCTCAAAAAATATCAGGAGCGCTACAACACCTACATCATGGAAGGCGATGTGGACACCGAGAAGGTCGCCGCCGTACTGGAAGTCATCCAGAGCTACGGCAACAAGAACAAGGACGGCGCCCTCTACTATCAAAAAGGAGCCCGGACCGGCACCGAGGATGACGCCGGCGGCTTCGTGCTGAGCGATGTCTACGAGTATGACACCAAAGTAGACCGCACCACCGTCTACGACACCCTCATCAGCGACTACGTGACGATCCTGAACCGCAAGTCCAACAACGTCATCGACGCTGCCTACTGCCAGTATATCATCGACGTGTTCCAGGATGCAGCCGACTCCACGGACGTTTCCAGCGAGAACAAGGCTTTCTCCCAGCAGTCTGTGGAGCAGGAGATCGACGCCCTGCAGAGCCAGCTGAACTCCCTGTATGAGAGCCTCTCCATCACCATGAAGGAGTACAACGAATACTGTGGCGCGGTCAACCTGGGCGATCTGGCCAGCACCACGGTCAGCGAGAAGATCAACGTCAAGCTGTATATCCTGCTGGGCGTTGCGGTCTTCTTCATCCTGGGCGTCTGCGGTGCCATCCTGCTGGGCCGTATCCAGGACTTTGTGGAATACATGTTCTTCACCGAGCAGTCGCTGGATATGCCCAACCGCACCGCCTGCGATCTGTTCATCCGGAACAACAGCAGCCGCGTCCTGCCGGACGATACCGTTTGTGTGGTGGTGGAGCTGGCCAACCTGAGCCAGATCAACACCGCCTACGGCCGCGAACGCGGCAACGCGATGCTGGGCCAGTTTGCCGGCTTCCTGAAGGAAGCCTCGGCCACCTGCGGCACCATCTATTACAACGGCGGCCAGCAGTTCATCGGCTTCTTCGACCAGTGCCGGATGGAGGACGCCGAGAGCTTTGCCGACTACTTCCACCGCCTCATCGCGGCCTACAACGCCGAGAGCACCGAGGCGACCTACGCATATACCATCGGCATTTCGGAGAGCAAGGCCAACAATGCCTATTCCATCCGCGCGCTGCTGCGTGAGGCACTGCGCTCTAAAACCAGACAGGAGGGATAATCTTTGGCTTCTCATTACGCGCCCCGCAAGGCCCGTTTCGGCCCTTTGAAAAAGATCGTCCTGGGCATCCTTCAGTTCGTGTTGGGGCTGGCGGTGCTGCTGGCGGCCCTGTGGGGCATCTTCACCCTCATTGCAAAACATCAGAGCTTCGTCGAGAGCTACTATCAGGTCCAGTCCGACAAGCTGACCTCGAACGTCCGGGTCGTTCAGCTGTCCGATCTGCATCTGCATGAGTTCGGCGACCACAATGCGGATCTGATCGAGCGGATCACCGCGCTCAAGCCGGACATCATCGCCATCACCGGCGACATGAACGACAAACTGGTAGACGACTATTCCGTCGTCACCGACCTGTGCACCGAGCTGGTCAAGATCGCACCGGTGTACTACGTGCCCGGCAACCACGAATGGCCCAAGATCGTTTTTCACAACTCCCCCATCGGGACAGATCTGGAGGCCATCGGCGTCCACTTCCTGGCAGACGAGACCGAGACGCTGGAGGTCAACGGCAACACCATCGCCATCGGCGGCGTGGCCGAAGCACCCGCTTCCTACGAGCGGTACGCCAGTGCATATTTCGAGAGTTTTGAGCAGCTGGATGCTTTCAAGCTGCTGCTGGTCCACTACCCGGAATATTTTCTGGAGGATGGCTTCTTCTCTGACGTGCCGGTCGATCTGGCGCTCTGCGGCCACACCCACGGCGGGATGATCCGCATCCCCGGCATCGGCGGGCTTTACACGCCGGATCAGGGCGTTCTGCCAACGCTGACCGAGGGTCTGCACCAGATCGGCGACACCTCCCTCGTCATCAGCCGCGGTCTGGGTGACGGCAAGGGTACGCCGGTCCCCCGCATCAACAATCCGCCGGAGCTGGTCATCGTGGACATCAACTGGTTCTGAGAACATTCATCCTGCCAAATGGCAGCAGAACGCCCCCTGGTATCGCTGCGATACCAGGGGGCGTTCCTGTTTTACTTCTACTTCAAAATACTTAGAACTTGAACAGGTTCACGATGCGCTCCCACAGGCGGGTGAAGAAGCTGCCCTCCTGGGTGGTGGTCTCGGCCACAGCCGTATTCTCGGCGGCGGCCACGGTCTCACCGGTCTTGTAGATGAACTTCACGTTGGAAGAAGCGCCTTCCGGTGCACCGGCGAAGCTGGTGTAGTTCTCCAGGCGGCTGGTCATCTCGTCCAGAACCGTCTTCAGGGCGTGGATCTGGTCGGTGTCCAGCGAGCCGGTCAGCTTGGAGATGCCCTCCTCGTTGAACTGGACCAGGCCATCGCTCAGCTGGGTGGCACCGTCGGTCAGCTGGCTGACGCCGTTGTTCAGGGTGTTCACGCCATCGTAAAGGGTCTTGCTGCCGGAGGCCAGCTGGGCGCTGCCGTCCTTGGCGGAGTGGGCACCGTCGGCCGCAGTGGCGACACCGCTGGTGTACTGGTTGACACTGGAAACGAAGTACTGGATCTGGCTCAGGCTGGTCTTCAGGGCGCGGACGCTGGCGATATCGTCGCTGTTCTCGGCCTGCAGCTTGAGCTCCTCGTGGGCGATCTGCTGGGCGTCGGCATTGGTCAGCAGCTGCACCAGACCGCAGATCATGGAGGGGTCGTAGCTCTGCATCAGACGGAGGGCTGCTTCCAGATCATGATTGGTCTTGGTCGCGGAGAGGTAGAGGGCCAGGTCGAGCTGGCTGTCCTTGAAGCTGGGGGCCTGCTCCCAGATGGTGCGGACCATCTTCTTGCGGGCAGCGGCCAGCGTCTTGTCGTTCATGGTCAGGACTTCGTCGATGACGGCTTCATAGTTGTCCCAGGTCATGGGGGTGTCGATGAGGCCGCCCTCCATCAGGGTCTTGTTTGCGGACGCCAGAACGCCGTCGGCCACCTGCTGGGCACCAGCATTCAGGGCGGCATTGTTGGAGGTCAGGGTGTCGAGGCCGTTGGTCAGCTGGCCGAGGCCGTTGTCCAGCGTGGCAACACCGGTCTTCAGCTGAGATGCACCATCCAGCAGAGCCAGCGTACCGCCGGCCAGCTGCGAGACGCCGTCTTCCAGCTGAGACGCACCGTCCATGAGCTGGCTCATAGCGTCGTTCAGCTGCTGGATGCCGTCGGTCAGCTCGTTGATGCTGTCAAGGTCAAAGACATTGTCCGTGCCCAGCGCATCGGGGCTGGTGGCTGCGGCCAGCATGATCTGCGGAGCTGCCAGATTTTCTACATCGGCTTCCACAGTCACGCTGTCCTGCAAATAATCTTCCACCGTGGACAGGTCCTCCGGCAGCAGACCGGACAGCGAATCCTTCACGCCGGGCAGGGTGACGAACGCGGCCACGTTGCTCTTGGCGGCAGACTCGATCACGCCGTGCTCAGCGGTCACATTGGAGGCGTCCTCCCCAAAGATGACGCCCACCGCCGTGATGAGCGGGGTGACGATGGTGCGGTCGGTGCCGTTGACATTCACGGTGCCGGTCTCGTTGTTGGTCAGGTCGATCTGAATGGTCAGGTGGCCGCTCTTGCCCATCAGATTCTCCAGGCTGTCGGTCACGCCGTCCAGCGTGTAGGTGACTTTGGCCGAGATGGGCAGGTCACGGTCGGTGGTCCCTTTATAATAGACGTCGGTGTCGTCGGTGTTCCAGACCAGCTTTTCGCCGTCCTGGGTGAAGGCGGCATCGCTCTCGGTGTTCTGGATATCGGTCAGGGAAGAAACATCGGTCACACCGGACAGGCCGTTGGCGTTGTACAGATGCTCGCTGACGCTGGTGCTCTTGATGGAGCCATCGGCGTTCATGACCGCGTAGACGTTCTCAGACTTGGCAAAATCGGACTTGCCTGCGGCAAAGGCAGGCATCGTCATGCTGGCGGCGAGAGTCAGCGCCAGCGCCGCACTGGCGAAACGAAGCGATTTCTTCATGGTGATTACTCCTTTTCAGATTTCGAGGCGGGTTCGGGGACCAGCCA
>OIGD01002983.1_pt1 | contig 12102 bp, 7 predicted proteins | sample 1582211 | NCBI WGS metagenome assembly OIGD01 (sample SAMN04414078, study PRJEB24778) | human gut metagenome | material: faecal | host: Homo sapiens
TTAAAAATAAATAAAAAAATAAAAAGCCCTATTCTAGGGCTTTTTAGCAATTTTTAAACAATTATGAATTTGCAATTAAATTTAATTTTTCAAGTTCTTTTTTAATGTCCAAGCGGTTAAATAAATTTTCACCTTTTTCAACTTTAATTCCTGCTTTTAATAAATTAAACGAATTATTTTCATCAATATTTTTTGGAATATTAGTTCCAAATTTCTCAAAAACAAGAGGAAGTTTTTCTGGAAGGAAAGGAAGGAGAAGAACATAAGCTTCAAGTTGCGCATTTGCAAGAAGATTTAAGAATGTTTCAACTTCAGCGGTTTTTCCTTCTTTTGCAAGTTCCCAAGGTTTTGTGTCGTCAATATATCTGTTGCAACTTTCCAAAATTTCAAGAGCTGCTTTATAACTTTGTGTTGGGCGAAGGGCAATCATTTCGTCGATGCATTTCTTCTTTAAATCAACAACTTTTTCTTTAAATTCGCTGTCGATGTTGGAAAGGGAGTTTATTGCAGGAATAATTCCGTCAGTGTATTTTTCAAGCATTCCAAGAGTTCTTGAAGCAACGTTTCCAATTGTGTTTGCAAGATTTGTGTTAAAAGAAAGAAGGAAACTTTCTTGTGAGTATGGCCCGTCATTTCCAAAGTTAATTTCGCCAATTAAGAAGTTTCGAATTGAATCGCTTCCATAGTTTTCAATTAAAATTCTTGGGTCGATAACTTCCTTTTTGCCTGTTTCTTTGCTCTTTGAAAGTTTATCGTTATTGAAAAGGAGCCAGCCATGGCCAAAAATTTCTTTTGGCAAAGGCAAGTCGAGAGCCATTAAAATTGCAGGCCAGATAATTGCGTGGAAGCGAACAATCTCCTTGCCAACAACATGAACATCTGCTGGCCAAAATTTTTTAAATAATGAATCGTCATCGCTCATATAGCCAAGGGCGGTTATATAGTTTGAAAGAGCGTCAATCCAAACATAAATTGTGTGGTCTTGGTCAAAATCAACAGGAATTCCCCATTTAACGCTTTTTCTTGAAACGCAAAGGTCTTTAAGCCCTTCGCTAAGGAAGTTGTTAACCATTTCGTTAACACGATTTTGAGGTTGAAGAAAAGAAGGATTTTTTGCATAAAGCTCGTTAATTTTTTCCGTATATTTGCTTAGTCTAAAGTTGTAGCACTCTTCATCGCTGTCGATAACATCGCGTCCGCAATCTGGGCATTTCCCGTTAACAAGTTGTCCGTCGCTCCAAAAAGATTCGCAAGGAACGCAATATTTCCCAGTGTAGCGAGTTTTATATATTTCGCCTTTTTCATAAAGTTTATTGAATATTTTTTTAACTGAAGAAACATGGTCTGGGTCGGTTGTTCGAATGAAACGATCATAAGAAATGTTAAGACTCTTCCAAAGATTTTTTGTGTCGGCAACAATTGAATTAAGGTGTTCCATTTCGCTAACACCTTTTTCCTTGGCAACTTTTGCAATTTTTTGACCGTGCTCATCGGTTCCAGTTAAAAAGAAAACATCATAACCAAGCATACGATGAAATCTGGCAATTGCGTCACAAACAACAGTTGTGTAGGAATTTCCAATTGTAAGTTTATTGCTTGGATAGTAGATTGGGGTTGTGATGTAGAATTTCTTATTCATTTGTTTTCTCCTCGAAAAGTTTGTTAAAGGCATTTATAGTTTTATTCGCTTTTATCATTTTTGTCAATTGGTTTTGCCTTTTCTTCAGGGTTTTCCAAATCGTCTTCGTCCCTTGCGGTTTTAAGAACTTCAATTTCTTTTTCTCTTTTGATTTTCTTCTTTTCGTCGCTATATTCAAAAACCATTGTCATAAGTTCATAGCAATCGCGGAAAAGGATTATAACGCAAGGAATGATAACTAAAAGAACAATTCCAGTTGTTGAGTTAACAAATTTAAAAAATTTAACAATTCCTTTTCCGTCGTCAACATGTTTTCCAATAACATAGTCTTGATAAATCACATTATAGTCTGCCGATGCGTTGTTTGTTCCTTTTGTTCTAAACCATAGATCGCCGTTTGCGTCGGTTTCAATTTTAATAATTTCGTGGAAAACAATTCTGTTTTTGCGTGGGTTTGATGTTGGTTTCTCGCCGTTTGCAATTGTTGCTGGACGAGGGTGGGCAGGGTCAACATAATCGAAAAAAGCAATGTAGTCGCCAACAGCAAGTTCATTTGCTTCGGTTTGCTTGATAAATGCTTTGTCGCCAACCTCAAAACCGGCGTCACGCATACTTCCCGAAACAACTGTTATCATCGCATATCCAAAAACCATTGGAACGCCTTTAGTTATTTTTGTTATGATAAGTGAAAGAGAAAAACAGGTTGCAAAAATTAAAATTGGGAAAAGGACAATGTCCAAAACCAAATTTAAAATTCGCTTTGGCGTCCATTTTTCTTTTTTCTTGCTTAAATTTTTGGAAGGATCAACTTTGGAAGCGGGTTCAAGATTGTTTTTTTTGGCATCAATTTTTTGACTTTCTTCTTGAATTTTCTCTTCTTTTTTTTGCGAGATTTGTTTTCCGACTTTTTTCATATGTTTTATTTTAGCAAAGTTAAGTTAAAAAGCCAAATGAAAAGAACAAAAAAACGACTGATAATTCAGCCGTTTTCCTTGTTTTTCTTTTAAATTAAACACCTGCTGTTTGGTCAATTGTGATGTTGATGTTGAATGGAAGTTGTCCTTCAACTTCAACAAGGTTTTCGAGAGCAGTGTTTGCAACAACAACAATGTAGTAGGTTGCGGTTGCGCCTTTTCCAAGAGTAACTTCGCCTTTTGCTTCTGTGTTTTTTGCAACTGCTTCAAGTGAGCCCCAAGTTGCTCCAGCATAAACTGTAACTTGGTCGTTATTAACTGCGCTTGCAGTAATGTGTGCATAAGCAGCAGATGCATCAGTGTTTGTGAAGTCAATTTTCCAAGCATAGTAGTTTTGTCCAACAGTGTAGTTGAAATCTGCTGGTGTTAATGCTTGAGTTGCAGTGTCGGTGTTAGAGTCTTTTGAAAGTTTTTGTGTCCAAGCAACATCGCCAGATGGAGATGCAACAACTGCTTCGGTTCCTGTGTTAATGTATTCCGAAACAACAACGCCAACTTTTGTTTGACCTCCGGTTGTGATTGTGATGTAGTTGGTGAGGTTAACGCTTTGTGAAAGAGCAGCATAAACTGAAACACCAATAACAAGAACACAAACAAGAACACTAAATGCAGAAATTAAAATTTTTCTTCTTAACATTTTTGCTTTTTCCATTTTGTTTCTCCTTTTTTATTTTTTTTAGGTTATGCGCCAGCTTTTTGGTTCGCTGTTATAACCATGTTGAAAGCTTCTATTGAAGCAGGAACTGCGTCGATAAGTTCTGTGTTCATTGCAACAACAATGTAAACAGTTGCGCTTTCGCCAACAAGAATATCGCCAGAAATTGCTGTTCCTTCGGTTAAAGTTGTGCTTTCGCTTGTTCCATTATAAACAGTAACTTGACTGTTAAATGTGTAAGCAGTTTTTTCTGTTGTTTGGAATTCGATGTTATAAGTAACGTCGGAAGCAGCTGTGTTATCGAAAACAACTTTGTAAACTGTGTAGGTGTATTTGTTGTCATACGAGAAAACGATGTTTGGTCCAGTTAATTCTTTTTCGTCTTCCGTTGAAACCTTCTTGCCAATTTCTGTAAAAGTTAATGCCTTAGCAGCAGTTACAGCAGCGTCACTGTTATTAAACAACGTTCTTGCATCTTCGCTTGCTCCGTGGGCATAGCTAACGCCAATGTCAACACGAACTTGCTCTGATGAATTGATTGTTACGGTGTTTTTAACAGTTAATGTTTGAGATGTTGCTGCGTAAACAGAAATTCCAATAAGCATCATACACATAAGCATACTCAAAATTATAAGAACAATGCGTTTTTTCTTTAATCTTGATTCATCTTTTTCCATAAATTCCCCCCTTTTACTCAAACTTACTTTACCAAAAATTTTTTCAAAAACAAAGCAAAATCAAGCATTTTTCAAAAAAAATCCCTTTTTTTCTTAATTTTTATTTGCATTTTAATTTTTTTTATTCCAAAAAGTGCCAAAAAAATTTGACAATATACTAAATAAAAAATTAAAATATATTAAGAATAAAATAGAAATATTGTAAGTAGCAATGTCTTTTGGGGGTGGCAATGAAAAAAGCAAAGTCGAAAATTATAATTTTAAGTGTTATGATTTTTGTTATGCTTGCAACTTTTGGCATAAGCGTTTTTGCAATTAAAACCCAAGCAGTTGATGTCCACACCCAAATTTTAATTTCCGATAAGGGGCAAGCAAAAAGTCATGTTATCGTTTCCGATTTTGTTGGACCTTCAAATAATTCAAAATTTACGGAGCTTACTTCTAAGCCAGCTTTCGAACCAATTCTTGAAAAAAGCAAAGATGAAGACAGCAAAAAAGAATTGCTAGACCGAAATGTTGAATTCAGCTACACAAATTACTATCGCTACTACATAATGGAAGTTCAAATAACGAATCTCTCGGAAGATGTTGAACTTGCCTACACATTAAATTTTTTTGATAAAGACGGAAAACCTTTTGTTTTTTCTTCGCAAGTTGAAACTTTGTTTATGCAATCTTCTGGGGACGATTTTGTTTTAACAAGTTGCGAAAGCAGCGGACGGCTTGCGCTTGGCGAAACAAAATCAACCTACATTGTTTTCAGCGTGCTTGACGACATCAGCCTTTGGGATTTGGCAACCGTTAAAAAATCAAATTTCACATTAAAAGTTGAGGTGAGCGCATAAATTGAAATCAAAAGTCGTTAAAACACTGGCATTCATTCTTGGAATTGCAATAGCTCTTTGTTTCACAGGAATTATTCTTGTGTTAAGTGTTTCTTCGGCTTTAAATCAAAATGCGGAAGCATCGGTTGGGTTTTCAACCGCCGAAAAGCCTTTTGCCGGCGGCGACGGGACAAAAGAAAATCCATATTTAATTGCCAATGCCTACCACCTTAACAATGTTCGACACTTTTTCTATCACAGAAATTTAAACGGACAATTTGACGAAACAAAACCAAATTACTTTCTTCAAATTGACGATGTTAACCTTGCTCTTTCGGATTTTAACGGAGAGGCTGATGGAAATTTTGAGCCAATTGGAACAGCAGAAAAGCCTTTTCCTGGGATTTATGAAGGAAAGTCTTTTAAAATAACAAATGTTAACATTCATTCCTCGAATGAGAGTGTTGGGCTTTTTGGGGCAACCTCCTCAAGCGCAAAAATATATCGAATTGCGCTTGTTAACTCAACAGTTGTTTCAAGCGCTTCGCTCAACACTGGAGCAATTGTTGGGCTTAACGCGGGGCTTCTTGAACAGTCTTTCTCTTCAAGCGAGGTTTTTTCAACAGCATCTTTCGTTGGAGGCCTTGTTGGAAGGAATGAAGGAACGATTAAAAACTCATATAACAGCGGAAATGTTTCTGGAACAAAAACAGGGGGAATTGTTGGAAATAACGCGGGCGCGATTTCGGGATGTTATAACATTGGAACTCTTGGAACGGAAAAAGGCGGCGTTATTCACACGCAAACCTCGGGCGAAATTTCAAACCTTGCCTATCTTTCAACAACGGCGTCTTCTGCAATATATTCTGGAACTGCCGACGAAACATATATCAAAAGCGTAACATCAAATCAACTTGCGGCAGGCGAAAAAATTTCTGTTGCTGGAAGCGATGTTTTAATAACTGAACTTTTAAATAAATCAAACTCCTTGGAAATGCCAAGTTATTTCTATAATTCAACTTCGTCCTACATCTATCCTCAAATTTGGTCGAAAGCACAAGACGAATCGTTTGTTCTTAAAGGCGACGGAACGGTTTTAAATCCTTTTCTTGTAACTTCACCGCAAGTTTTCAGTCTTATTGGAAAAGAAATTGAACTAAGCGAACTTTATAAACTTGCGTTTGGGATGGATGCAAATTATGTCCAATCGGTTGACATCAACTTCCGCGGAGTTGACACAAACTTTGAACTCACTGGAAACTTTTCTTCAATTGGCGAAAACTTGCCAGCGGGAGCAAATTCATTTTCTGGAACATATTCCGGAAGTTCTTCAAGTTCAAGATGTGCAATTATTGAAGGAATTGAATATGAAAGCACATCGCTTAATATGGCTCTTTTCTTAAACATTGGAAACGGCGCAAAGGTTAGCGGAATTGAAATTCGAAATTTCGTTTTTAACATTCAAGCCCCTTCAATTTTCGTTTATGCAGGAATTGCAAGTGAAAATAATGGAACAATTGAAAATTGCGTCAACTCAAACAATTTAACTCATTCTTTAAATGAAAATCAGATTAACACAACAAACATTGCAGGAATTGTGTCAACAAACAAAGGAACAATTGTTTCTTGCGCAAACCTTGGGGATTTCGATGTTACTTTGCCAAACACGGTTTCTGGCGGAACTTCATTTGTTGCGGGAATTGCGGCAAACAGCAGCGGAGTTATCGACAAATGCTATAACAGCGGAAGAATTCGCGGCGGGCAAACAGGCGGGATTGCTGTTATTATCAATAGTGGGGCAACTGTTTCAAATTCATACAACTCTGGCGAGGTTTCGGCTGCACTTGTTATAACCGGCGAAGAAACATGGGAAGGCGGTCTTGTTTGCAACGCAATGTCGGGAAGCATAATCAAAAATTGTTATAACGCAGGGAAATCTTATTTTGGAATTGGAACGCTTTATTCAAGTGTTTCAAACACATACTATCTTTCTGGAATGTCAACGAAAGACCAATATAACGGAAACACAAGCCTTGCAATTAACGCAAATCAATTAGCAGGGCAAACCGCAATTGGAGGCGCATCAAACATAATAAATCTTTTTGGATTGGACGTTTGGGAATTCGACTGGGCATATCTTGGCCGTGACGGCGTTGCATATCAGTTCCCACAAATTAAAAATAACAAAGAAGAATATCATCACACAACGGCAATGAAAGTTAACAACGAAGGATTCCACGAAGTTGATTCTTTTGAAAAGTTTAACGCAATTTGCTCAACATACAATGGAATAAGCTATCCGGGCGACGGCTGGTTTAATCTAACAACCGATGTTAACTATAGCAACACAACTTATGCTGTTAAAAGTGAATTTTCTGGAAAACTTTATGGAAACGGCCATTTTGCTTCAAATATAACAATTTCAAGCAATAATTCCGAAAATGTTGGTTTCTTTGGAGTTATTCAAGGCACGGCAGAAATAACCGAATTTGGAATTATTAACTGCACAGTTAAGAGCACAAATAATTCCAACAACTCTTCTGTGGGGGCTTTTGCTGGGCTTATTAGCCACGGAGCAAAAATTGTCAATTGCTATGTTCAAACCGGATATGTTGAAGGGCTCAATAATATTGGCGGTTTTGCTGGAGCAATTGCAAGCACAGGAACAGACGGAGCGGGAAACGGAAAAGTTGAAGGTTGTCGGGTTGTTAACGTTCAAGTTAAACATGGGCAAGACTATCAAGACACAACAAGTTATGGAGCGCCAACGGGCGGATTTGTTGGCTGGGCAAATAATGCAAACATATCTTCGTCATATTATATGCATTCCGACACAACCGGCGGGAAAAATGGCAGTTCGGTTTGGGGTTTGCTCTTTATGGGCGGATTCGTTGGGAAAACGGAAGGTTTCACAACGATTGACAACAGTTTTTCCTATGGTTCAATTTGGTGTAATAGAAGACTTGTAGTAACTCTCAAAGAAAATAGAGAAACAATTGGTGGATTTGTTGGTGTTAACACATCTTCAAGCGTTTCAATAACAAACTGCTACGCGCGAGTTACAATAACGAGAAACAGCGGAGTTCAAAATTCAAAAAGCACTAAAGGGTTTGGACATAACACTGGGAACGGAACTTTTAGCAATAACTACTGCCTTAGCGGACAAAACTACAACGCTTCGGGCGGCGCAGGGGCAACAGAAAAAAGCGAAAGCGAACTTAAAATTCAATCAACATTCAGCGGTTGGGATTTCTCAAATGTTTGGACGATGAGTTCAACTGCTGAAATGCCTTTTGGAATGCCAATTCCAAAGAAATCACTTGCTCAAACACAGGAAACTTGGAACCTTCGCGTTAAAACCGACGGAAACTCAATTATCCAGGTTTACAATGGGGCAACACTTATAAAACAACTCACTTCGTCTTCAAGTGGAGTTTGCTATGTTTCGAGAATACCTCTTGGGACATATCAAGTTTATGTTATTCGTAATGGGCAAAAAGTCCTCGATTCTTCAACTGTTTCTTCATATGCTTCGTTTAACATTGAAATGTTTGAAGTAACAATTTCGTCTGCAAATCAAGTTTATGATCTTCAAACAGAAAGATGGTTCACAAGCGGAAGCGGAACGGAAAATGATCCATACATAATTTCAACTTTAGATGAATTTGAAAAGTTAAACAAATTTGACGGCTTTGGGGAAGCAACACATTTTGCTCTTTATAAAAATCTTGATCTTAAAAATCAAGAAATTAACGGAATTAACAACTTTAAAGGTGTTTTTGACGGCAGAAATCATATAATTTCAAATTTCCAACTCAATTCTTCAAACTCAAATCTTGGGCTTTTCAATAACGCAATTAACGCAACAATTAAGAATCTTGGAGTTCGAAACTTTAATTTAACAAGTTTGGCTTCGGAAAGTTATTATTCTGGTGCTCTTGTTGGAAAAGCGGAAAGTTCGTTAATTGTTTCGTGCTTTGCCGATCATGGATTCCTTAATGTTAATGTTAACGCTGGAAGCTTAATTGGTCTTCTTAGCGGCGGAACTGTTAAATATTCTTATTCAACGAACAATGTTACATCGATTGTTTCAAATGGAACTTCGGTTTCAAACCTTGGCGGATTCGTTGGGAAGGCAACAGGCGGAAGTGTGATTGAAGAATGTTACAGCGACGGCTCGGTTGCTGGCTCTCGCCTTATTGGAGGATTTGTTGCCGAGGCAGACAACACAACAATCAAAAACACATACACAAGAGTTTTTGTGACAACCGATTATAACGGGCGCGATAACCCAGAAGTTGGGGGATATGCTGGAATCATATCGGCGGCGGCAAAAATTGAAAACAGTTTTATGTTTGGAACAATCTCAACCGATTTAACAACAACAGCGGGGAACTTTGCTGGGGTTAATAGCAGCGAAAGCCTTGTTAATGTTTACTATTGGAACAATAACTCACTTGAAGGAATTGGGAAAAACAATGCAAGCGCAGCGGCGAAACCTCTTTCAACAACAGAATTTAATCAGGCATCGTCTTTTGAAGAATATGATTTTATTGAAATTTGGGGAATGCCTTCGGAAAGTTCCGCAGTAACAGGCGCGCCAGTTTTGCGTCGCGTTGTTAATGCGTTTGAAATTAACGAAAAAATACTTGGCAAGGGAACAGAACAAAATCCATACATCATTTTTGATGAAAAAACCTTGCTTGAAGTTATGGATCTTGTTAATGCAAATCCAGGAAAAGTTTTGTATTTCAAAATCCAAAAGAACATTGAACTTTCTTCTTCATATTGGGTTGGGCTTGGAACAGAGGCAAATCCATTCACAGGTGTTTTCGACGGCAACAACAAAAACATTTCTGGTCTAAAATTCAGCGGAGAAAGCACATCTGCTGTTGGTCTTTTTGGCTATGTTAAAGATGCAACAATCAAAAATTTAAACATTATCAATCCTTTAATTGAAACATCTTCGGCAATTGATGCGGGGGCAATTGTGGGAAAAGGAACAAACTTAAAATTTGAAAATGTTTCGGTAAGTTCTGGCTCAATTTTCTCGGCGGGAAATTCCGGAGCGCTTGCAGGAAACATTGAAAAAGGGAATGTTAAAAACTCGTCCGCCTCGGGTGTTAATGTTTCGGGCGAAAACGGTGGGCTTGTTGGAAAAGCAACAAACGTTGAATTTTTCAACTGTCAAACACTTAGCATTTCAGTTTCCGCAACGCAAAATGCAGGAAGCATTGTTGGACTTCTTGAAAATGGAATAATCCACAACCTTTCTGTTGGCGTTAACACATTAAATGCTCCAATTGTTGGAGGAATTGCGGGAACAATTGTTAATTCAAAGATTAAAAGTGTTTCTGTTTCACATTCAAACGCAAGCGGCGCGTCCTATCTTGGAGGGGCAGTTGGAATTGCAAACTCTTCAAGCATAATTGGGGTTAACGTTCTTCTTGGAGGATCTCTTTCCGCAACAACTTCTGTTGGTGCTCTTGTTGGGAAGGCAAATGGTTCAACGTTGAACAATAACACCGTTAACACCAGATGGGGCGCTTCAACTTCAACGCTTTCTGCTCTTAATGTTGGTGGTCTTGTTGGTGAAGCAGAAAATATGGTTCAACTTAAAGAAAACAGAATGTGTAAACTAGTTCTTGCTCCGTCATCGTCTTCTGGGTATGTTGGGCAACTTTATGGAAAATTAACAGGAAATGCAAATGCATCCAAAACTCTGTTTGCAAGCGTTGAAATTTCGAATTCGGCTGGGGCAACTTCAAATGCACTTAGCGGAATAAATAAAACTGAAACCGACACTAACGAATCGGGCGCAATTGAAAGAGTAACTTGGACGTATGTTGAATAGGAAAGGAGGAAAAATGACAAGACATAGAAAAATTGCATCACTAATATTTGCATCGGCGCTTTCAGCAATGCTTGCCCTTTTGCTTGGGTTTTCGGGCTTGTGGTATTCTCCTGCGCGCGGGTCGTGGTCGAGCGCGATGACAATCCAACAGCTTTCAATTCCATATTGGAAAAACGTAAGCGGAAACGAAACAATAATATATAACGAAATTGTAACTCCAATACGTTATGGAAACAGCGCAAACGCAGTTGGATTTTTAACCTACACACCTTCCGAAATTATTTCTGTTAAAAACTATTCCTTAACAACAGAATATGATTCTTCCAAGTATACAATTTCTGGAAACCAAATTTCTTTTCCATATGGAAACGGGCTTCCATATATGCAAGAATCTTGGCTTGATAACAAAGATGTTCCTTCGCAATATCAAGACGGGCTTATTGAAACAACATACAATGATAATGGGGGAACAAACAACGGGAAACACGTTATTGCCGAGAATGCTTTAACTCGAACGAATTTCCTTTGCATAACTTATAAATATAACAGTGCCGGGCAAAGCCTTGGTTTCACACCTCCAACGCTTCAAACTCAAAACTTTCCAAATCTTCTTAAAAAACTTAACAATGCCGAACCTGTTAAAATTCTTGTTTTTGGCGATAGCATAAGTTTTGGAGCAAGCGCCTCTGAACTTATGGGTTTCGAACCAAAAATTCCAACTTATTTTAATCAAATTAAGAATTATTTGGCAATGAGATATTATAATGGCGACACAAGCAAAATAACATTAGTTAATCCAAGTGTTGGCGGGAAATCAAGCCCATGGGGGGTTCAACAGGCAACAATGGGGTCGTTTGATAAAACCAACTACGACCTAGTTATCATTGCATTTGGAATGAACGATGGTTCGCTTGGCAATGACGCCTCTCTTTTCAAATCAAATGTCGTAACAATTCTTTCTCAAATTCGTTCGCAATCGCCAAATGCGGATTTTATCGTTGTTGGAACATTCACTCCAAATCCATATTCAACATTTAACGGCGTTCATTCAACATATATGTTGGGCTTGCAAGAAATTGCAAACAACTTTAACGACATCGACGACATATACGAAAATAAAAGCGGCTGCACCTTTGTTAATATGTATGACATCTCAACCGGAATTCTTGCAAAGAAAACTGCAAACAACACAAATGACAAACGATATCAATACATAGACATTTCTGCAAACTACACAAACCACCCAAACGATTTTATGATTCGACTTTATGCCGGAGCAATTCTTTCAACATTTATTGATTTTTAATAAAAAAGTTATTTAAAAAAATAATTACATAATTTAAATAAGGATTTTTGCATTATTTAAATAATGTTAACTTTCTTCTTAAATATATATATTTATATATAAAAGAAAAAATCCCGCTAAAATTAGCGGGGTTTTTATAATATTTTTAATATTTTACTATTTATTTTACTATT
>OIGD01002988.1_pt1 | contig 12081 bp, 6 predicted proteins | sample 1582211 | NCBI WGS metagenome assembly OIGD01 (sample SAMN04414078, study PRJEB24778) | human gut metagenome | material: faecal | host: Homo sapiens
GACGCGGCGGCTCTGCGGCAGGGGATGCTCCCCGCCGGCGGCGACCGCTGCATGGCGGCGGTATACGAAGACTTCACCTGCGGCGCCGACTATCTGCCCGAAAACATGCTGGTGTGCATCAGCGAGAGCGGACGGGTGGCCGAGGGGCTGAAGCAGTGGCTCTGGCAGCGGCGGCAGGACATTGTGTCCGCCGAGGAAAACGGTGTTCTGGCGGGGGAATTTTCCCGCCTGCAGCTGGAGCAGGAGGAGCTGGTGCGGCGGCTGGAAAAATTCCCCGTGTGCCAGATGGAGAGCCTGCCCACCAGCCGGTATCTGCTGGCGCCCAAGGCATTGGTGCAGGTGGCGGCCAAGCAGCTGTCCGTATACGGCGGGAGCCTCGACACCGCCGTCACCGATATGACGCACTATCTCACCTCGGGCTATCGGGTGCTGGTGCTGTGCGGCGGACGGGTGCGGGCGGAGAACCTGCAAAGACTCCTGCGGGAGCGGAAGATCCCCGCCGCCGTGGACTATGACGGCCGCACCATGCCGCAAAAGGGACAGGCGGTCATCTCCGTGGGCGCTCTCACCGCCGGCAGCGAATACCCCGGCTTGCAGCTGGCCATTCTGACCGAGGGACAGCTCACGGCCAGAGTGGCCGGCAAGGAGCCGAAGCGGCGGACGCCGAAAAACGACCCCTCCCGCCAGAAGCTCCAGTCCTACGCCGACCTAACCCCCGGCGACCTAGTGGTGCACCAGCACCACGGCATCGGGCGGTTCGTTTCCATGATGCGTCTGCCGGTGGACGGGGTGGAAAAGGATTATATCAAGATCGCCTACGCCGGCAGCGACTGCCTGTATGTGCCGGCCACGCAGCTGGACTTGGTGAGCAAATACATCGGCACCGGCGAAGACACGGGTCACACAAAGCTCAACAAGCTGGGCGGCACCGAGTGGGTCAAGACCACCAGCCGCGCCAAGGCCGCCGCCCGCGACCTGGCCAAGGGGCTGATCGACCTCTACGCCCAGCGCCAGCGTCTGGCGGGGTTCGCCTTTTCGCCGGACTCCCCGTGGCAGCAGGAATTCGAGGACGCCTTCCCCTATGCGGAAACGGACGACCAGCTCCGCTGCATTCGGGAGATCAAAAACGACATGGAAAAGCCCCGCCCCATGGATCGGCTGCTGTGCGGCGACGTGGGCTACGGCAAAACGGAGGTCGCCCTGCGGGCGGTGATGAAATGCATACTGGACGGCAAGCAGGCGGCCATTCTGGTGCCGACAACGGTGCTGGCCCAGCAGCATTATGCCACCGCCGTGAGCCGCTTCCGCAGCTTTCCCGTGACGGTGGAGGTGCTGAGCCGGTTCCGCAGCGCGGGGCAGGCAAAGGACATTCTGGAACGCACGGCGCAGGGCAAGGTGGATCTGCTCATCGGCACCCACAAGTTATTGCAGAAAAATGTGGCGTTCCACGATCTGGGGCTGCTCATCATCGACGAGGAGCAGCGCTTCGGCGTGGCGGCCAAAGAGCGGCTGCGGGAAAAGGCGCGGCAGGTGGACACCCTCACCCTCTCGGCAACGCCCATTCCCCGCACGCTGAACATGGCGCTCTCGGGCATACGGGATATGTCCACCATCGAGGAGCCGCCCCGCGACCGCCAGCCGGTGCAGACCTATGTGCTGGAGCACGACTGGGGCATTCTGGCGGAGGCCATGCGGCGGGAGATCGACCGCGGCGGACAGGTGTACTATCTGCATAACCGCGTGGAAAACATCGAGTCCACCGCCGGACGCCTCCGGCAGCTTTTGGGGGAAAACGTGGCCATCGGCATCGCCCACGGCAAGATGAGCGAGAGCCAGCTCAGCCGGGTGATGCAGGACATGGCCGAAGGAGAAATACAAGTCCTCGTCTGCACCACCATCATCGAGACGGGCATCGACATCCCCAACGTGAACACCCTTATTATAGAAGACGCCGACCACATGGGGCTTGCCCAGCTCCACCAGATCCGCGGGCGCATCGGCCGCAGCCCCCGCAGGGCTTACGCCTACCTCACCTTCCGGACGGGAAAAGTCCTCACGGAGGTGGCAAGCAAGCGCCTGACGGCCATACGGGAGTATGTGGAGTTCGGCTCCGGCTTCAAGATCGCCATGCGGGATCTGGAGATACGCGGCGCCGGCAACCTGCTGGGCGCGGAGCAGTCGGGCTACATGATGAGCGTGGGCTATGATATGTATCTGAAACTCTTAAACGACGCGGTGCTGGAGCAGCAGGGGAAGTCCGCCGAAATTCGGACGGAATGCTCGGCAGACCTCACGGTGTCCGCCTACATCCCCGACGGCTATATCCCCCAGGCCAAGCAGCGCATGGATCTCTACCGCCGCATCGCCGCCATACGCACGGCAGCGGACTCGGGGGAAATTCTGGATGAGCTGCTGGATCGCTTCGGCGACCCGCCCAAGGCCGTGACGGCGCTGCTGGACGTGGCGCTGCTGCGAGCCGATGCCGCCGCCGTGGGCATCTGTGACATCTCCCAGAAGGGGCAGCAGCTTCTTTTCCGTTTCACGGATCGGGTGGATCCCCCCAGCCTGCTGGCGGTGTGCTCCATGGCGTCGTACAAGGGCAGGCTCCTGCTGCACTCCGGCAGCCAGCCCTACCTGACATTATATCTAAAAGAAAAAGAAAACTCCCTGCAGGCCGCCGCGGCGCTCACCGAGCAGCTCCGGCTGAAGCGGGAACAATAGCGGGTCAAGCGCCCGAAAACAGAAGGAACAGAAGGAGAAACGACATGAAAAACCTCATTATCCGCGCATTGGCCGGTCTGCTGGCCTCCATCCTGCTGGTGACCGGCGTGGCTCTGCTGGGCAACATGCCCAACGGCAAGCGCACCGACGGCGTGTTTTACGGAGCCACCGGCATTCATCCCGACGCCACCCTCATGACCGTGAACATGCAGCCCGTCACCGCCGAGGAGTACCTCTACTGGCTGGCCTACGACTGCGATTACCTGTCCTCCTATATGGGCGGCAATGTGGACTTCAGCACCGCCGTGGGCGGCAATATGACCTACGGCCAGTACGCCATGGAGGATGCCCAGCGCACGGTGACGCTGTACTCCGTGGTGCGTGCCTGGGCGGAGCAGGCGGGCATCACCCTGAGCGAAGACTCCCAGACCCAGCTGGCCGCCCAGCGCCAGCAGTATGTGGATTACTACGGCGGCGAGGAAGGCTATGCCAAGCAGCTGAAGCTCATGGGTCTGACGGACGACACCTTCCAGCGGATCAATGAAGTGTACTTCCTGTATTCTGCGCTGTACGGCGCCTACTGCTCCGAAGACGGCGCCCTGCGTCCCTCCGCCGAGGAGATCGGCAGCTTTGCCCAGGAGAACAAATACTACACCTTCCTGCCTCTGCACTGGTCCGTTACCGGCACCGAGGACACCGACGCTGCCACCCTGACCCAAGCGGAGGCTGCCGTAGCACGCCTGCGCAGCGCCGAGGATAAGGAGGCCACCTATCTGCAGATCGCCCAGGAGATGGCCCTGCAGGCCACCGCCGCCGGAGAGACCGCCGCTGCCGCCGACCTGGGCAGTGTCAATGCCGCCGCCCTGGCCGCCTTGGCCGAGGGAGAGGTCAGCGATGTGGTGCAGACCCAAAGCGGCTACTATGTGTTCGTGGGTAAGGCGCTGAATACGGACGCCGTGCTGGACAAGATGTTCAACGCCCGTCTGGACACCCTGCGCGACAGCGCCGCCATCCGCTATAACTGCCGCAGCTACGGCAAGCTGAACGTGGGCTCTTTCTACACCAAGCTCCAGGCCCTACGCAGCCAGCTCCAGAGCGCATCCTCCGGCGATACCCAGTCCTGACCCTCTCCCCTTCGTCAAATCCACGAAAGTGGCCTTTGTTCATTGCCGAATATTACAATCTTTGCGGCAATACATATTTTTGTATCTTTTGCCCATTGACTATTGTTAAAAAAATGACTATCATAAAGTTGCTGTAAAGCAAGGGCAATTCCATTGCATTCATTTTATTATAAATTTAGGAGGAATCGTTTCATGAAAGACCTGTATGTTGTCAACTGCTGCAGAACGGCCATCGGCTCCTTTGGCGGATCCCTGAAGAACACCCCCGCTGCCGATATGGGCGCCATCGTCGTGAAAGAAGCTCTCAAGCGCGCCAACGTCGCTCCCGAAAATGTGGACGAGCTGATGTTTGGCTGCATCCTCACTGCGGCACAGGGTCAGAACGTTGCCCGCCAGGTCTCCATCAAGGCCGGCATTCCCTACTCCGTCCCCGCTTACACCGTGGGCATGGTCTGCGGCTCCGGCATGAAGTCCGTCATCGAGGGTGCCCGTTCCATCCTGGCCGGCGATTCCGACATCGTTGTCTGCGGCGGTACCGAGAACATGAGCGCCGCTCCCTATGCCTCCCTGGATGCCCGCTGGGGCGCTCGCATGGGCGACAAGAAGCTGGTGGACACCATGATCAAGGACGGCCTGTGGGACGCCTATAACAACTATCACATGGGCACCACCGCCGAGAATATCAACGACATCTGGGGCATCACCCGCCGCGAGCAGGACGAGTTCGCCGCCGCTTCCCAGCAGAAGGCCTGTGCCGCCCGGGATTCCGGCCGCTTCGATGACGAGATCGTGGCCGTGCCCGTCAAGGTGAAGAAGGAGATCGTGGAGTTCAAGCGCGATGAGTATGTGAAGGAAGGCGTCACCGCCGACAGCATCGCCAAGCTCAAGGGTGCCTTCCCCGTAGGCCCCGAGTCCCCCAATCCTCAGGTGGTACACACCTTTGAGGTCACCGGCGCCCAGGATGCCGCCGACAAGGGCACCCAGCGTGTTACCGCTGCCAACGCCTCCGGCATCAACGACGGCGCTGCCGCCATCGTGCTGGCCTCCGGCGAGGCCGTGGCCAAGTACGGTCTGAAGCCCATGGCCAAGCTCATCGGCTGGGGTCAGGGCGGCGTGGATCCCAAGATCATGGGCGTAGGCCCCGTGGTGGCCTCCCGCAACGCTATGAAGAAGGCCGGCGTCACCATCGACGACATCGACCTGGTGGAGGCCAATGAGGCATTCGCCGCCCAGTCCATCGCCGTGGCTCGTGAGCTGCACTTCGACATGAGCAAGGTCAATGTCAACGGCGGCGCCATTGCCCTGGGTCACCCCGTGGGTGCTTCCGGTGCTCGTATCATCGTGACCCTGCTGCACGAGATGCAGAAGCGCCCCGAGGCCAAGAAGGGTCTGGCTACCCTGTGCATCGGCGGCGGCATGGGCACCGCAGTGGTGTTTGAGAAGTGCTGATCGGCTGAGGCATAACCTATAAAAGCAAATTTTGGGGGTCCCGGGCTTCCGGGACCCCCGTTTTACCCTGTCGAAAAATCCTTTGGATTTTTCCGACAAAAGGATCGCGGCCTGCTGCGCGCATAATTTTTGCGCTCCGCGCAAAAATTCCACACTTGCAGTCTGAGGGATATTTTCCCCCACGCACATGTCGCGGTGAAAAATGATCCCAATTTTTTGCCGCCTGCGGGCGGCAAACTCTGCGAGGCTATCCCATGGATCGCGGAGGCTACAGATCTGCCGAAGCCCCTCTATTTTTGTCGAAAGGCAAAAATATCACCGCAGGGTGTTGACAGTCGGGCACAAATGTGGTATCCTAATTCTTGCCTTGATCCGCCGGTGTGGTGGAATGGTAGACACAGGAGACTTAAAATCTCCCGGTAGCAATACCGTACCGGTTCGAGTCCGGTCACCGGCACCATCCGGTACAATCAAATATCGCGGAGTAGAGCAGTTGGTAGCTCGTCGGGCTCATAACCCGGAGGTCGGAGGTTCAAGTCCTCCCTCCGCAACCATAAAAGAAACCTCTTTTGTCTACCACGACAAGAGAGGTTTTTTCTTGCTTTCTGGGCAAAATGCAGGGCGAATAATAGAAAAACGGGCTTCGGAGCGGTCGATCGGCTGCTACGGAGCCTGATTTTTGCGTTCAGCAGCAAAAGAATACCGAAATCGCTGTTGTACAAATAGAATTTCTTTGCTTTGCAAGCAACTACTAAATGTGTTTAGGAGATAGGACTTGAACCTGATGTTTGCAAAAAATCCAGTTCAGGTAATGATATAATTACGCGGAAGCCTTGAAAAATTGGAAGTTTTGTGTTATACTTAATTAGTATAATTGTACCCATTTCAAAGAGGAGGCACAGCATGGCTGCCAATATGCAAAAGATTAAACTGCTGAAGCTATATGAGCTGCTGCGTAAAGAGACGGATGAAACACATCCCATCTCCCGCGTCGAGCTCTGCAGACGGCTGAATGAGATGGGCATTTCCAGTAATGTCAGGACGCTGAGTTTGGATATCGAAGTGATGCAGGAAAATGGCTTCGAGATCATGAGCTACCTGAAGGATAAGGAAAAGTTCTACTATGTTCCGGAGCATGAGCTCACCGTGCCGGAGATAAAAATACTGATTGATGCGGTACAAGCGGCCAGTTTTATCACAGAGAAAAAAACAGCCGAGCTGATAGAAAAGGTTGCCGCTCTCGGTGGATCACATCAAGCTGAACTGCTAAAAGAAAACATGGTATGCTTCAACACCCGGAAGCACACCAACGAGGCCATTCTCTACACGGTGGACGGCATTGAGGATGCCATCATTCGCAGGAAGAAGATCGAATTCAATTACTTCCATTTGAATGAAAAGGCTGAGCGCTTATATGTGACCGCCAGCGATGGCAGCAAGAAGCGCTACTACGTGGAGCCGGTCGCGCTTATCTTCAATGAGGACAACTACTATCTGATGGCATACAGCAGCAAGCATCCGGACAGCACCGCCAACTACCGCATTGATCGCATAGATCATCTTACCGTTGTAGAAGAATCGGTAATGTCGAATGAAGCAGTAGCTCGGATTGATGGCGTGGCAGAATATACGGAGCAGGTTTTCAAAATGTTCAGCGGCGAGCAGGAGGACGTTGTGATACAGTTCAGCAAGCAGCTTATCGGCCCCGTGTTCGATAAATTCGGTGAAGACACACCCATGATGGCTGTGAACGACATCACCTGCGCGGCAACCGTACATGTGCAGATAAGCCCTCCCTTTTTTGGATGGCTGGCGCAGTTCGGGAACAGAATGCAGGTCATCTCCCCGCCCAACGTAATCGATCAGTACAAAGAACACATTAACAATATTGTCGGAGGAAACACGGAATGATTACAGGAGCAATTAAAAATAAGGTCGATAAGATCTGGACAGACATTTGGGCTGGCGGCATAGCAAATCCGCTGACTGTTATCGAGCAGCTTACATACCTCATGTTCATCCGTTCCCTCGATGAAAAGGAACTGGAGACCGAAGAATTTGAAACGATGACCGGCGAAAAGATGGCAAAGATTTTCCCCCAGTCTCCCGTCGGGCAATCAATGCGTTGGAGCAAATTCAAAAACGATGATCCGCGCCAGATTTTCGACGTGATCTCCCAGCGGGTATTTCCTGCGATTAAAAGCATGAAGTATGGTCGCCTCCCTGATTTTAATGAAAAGGGTGAGCTTGTAGAGATCGAAGACGAGCCCAGCAAAGCAGACGAAAGCACGACCGCTTTTGCGAGGTATATGAGCAATGCGATGTTCATCATCCCCACCCCGCAGCTGCTTCAGAAAATAATCACGGGGCTGGACGACCTTTACGAACATGATATTGCAGAGTTGGATATGCAGGGCGACCTGTATGAGTACATGCTCGGCAAGCTGGCTACAGCAGGCCAGAACGGGCAGTTCCGCACTCCGAAACATATCCGAGAGATGATGGTCGAGTTGCTGCAGCCGACACCAGATGATACTATTTGCGATCCGGCATGCGGAACGGCTGGCTTCTTGGTTTCTGCGTCGGAGTACATCCGTCGCAACTATGAGGATACCATGACCTCCGAGCAGTGGCAGCATTTTGCAGGCCCCGCATTTACGGGGTTTGATACGGACTACACCATGCTCCGTATTTCTGCGATGAACCTCATGCTGCACTCTATCAGCAATCCGGAGATTGATTATAAGGATAGCGTATCGAAGCAGAATCAGATTTCCGATCGCTTTACAATGTGCTTGGCAAATCCCCCGTTCAAGGGAACGATCGATGCAGAGAGCATCCACGATAATCTGAAAGCAGTAACGAATACGAAGAAAACTGAGCTTCTGTTCCTTGCGCTATTCCTGCGTATGCTGAAAAAAGGTGGCCAGTGTGCCTGCATCGTTCCGGATGGCGTGTTGTTTGGATCGTCCTCGGCACATAAATCCATTCGAAAAGAACTCGTTGAGAACCACCAGCTCCGTGCAGTGATCTCAATGCCTTCTGGCGTATTCAAGCCATACGCAGGCGTTTCCACTGCTGTGCTGGTATTCACAAAGACCGGCGCGGGTGGTACCGACAAAGTATGGTTCTATGATATGAAGGCCGATGGCTTCAGCCTCGACGATAAGCGTTCTGAGATTGCGGATAACGATATCCCCGATATCATTCAGAGATTCCACCATTTGGAGCAGGAAACCTCACGCGAGCGTACCGAGCAGAGCTTTTTCGTACCGAAGCAGGAGATCGTAGACAATGGATATGACCTCTCCATCAACAAATACAAGAAAACAGAGTATGTGGCTGTGGAATATCCCCCTACCGCAGAGATCATGGATAGAATAGATGCACTGGAAGAAGCGATTGTTGCTGAGCTGAAAGAATTGAGGAGCATGTTATGAAAGCGAGATTGGGCGATGTTTGTACTGTCGTATCGGGCAGCACCCCCAAAAGTACCGTTCCAGAGTATTGGGACGGAGATATAAAGTGGATTACCCCTGCAGAGTTGAGCAATGACACCTATATCATCAATGATTCCGCACGGCATATCACCGCGCTGGGCGTTGCCAAAACTGGATTGAAGTCTTTTCCTGCAGGCACAGTAATTCTCTCATCGAGAGCGCCAATTGGTAAAACCGCCATTGCCGGATGCGAAATGTTTTGCAACCAAGGTTTTAAAAACCTTATTTGCAGTGAAAAAATTGACAGCAAGTATCTTTATTACTTTTTGTCCGGCAAAACAGATTACCTCAATTCGCTTGGAAGAGGTGCAACATTTAAGGAAATTTCGAAGGCGATCGTGGAGAATATTGAGATTCCACTGCCAGAGGTAGAGGAACAGAAAATAATAGCTGCTTGTTTTGAGCGGTTATTACGCTTAATTCAGCTACAAAAGGCAGAACTGGAGGAGCTAGATAAGCTCGTGAAATCCCGATTTATCGAACTGTTTGGTGATCCCGTAACCAATCCATATGGATGGCAGCAGCTTACTGTGAACGATGTGTGTGTGTCGGTCGTAAGAGGCCCATTTGGCAGTGCACTTAAAAAGGAATTCTTTGTACCACCGAGCGATACCACATATAAGGTTTATGAGCAGAAGCATGCCATACAGAAATCGTCGACTATTGGCACATACTATGTCACAGCAGAGAAATACAACGAACTGCGAAGATTTGAATGTCATTCCGGTGATATTCTAATGAGTTGCTCCGGCACGATGGGTGAATTGTATCAGCTACCTGCGGGCTGTGAGCGAGGCATCATAAATCAAGCACTCTGCAAGTTTACACTCAACGAAAGAATACTGCCGATTGTTTTTTTGGCCTATATGAGAGAAACCATTGGTAATCTCGAAACAAAAGGCAGCGGCATACAGAACATTGCTGCGGTTTCATATGTAAAAGCGATGCCCATAAACCTGCCGCCAATGCGTGTGCAGGAGCAGTTTGCAACCTTCGTCGAACAGGCCGACAAATCAAAATTGGCAGTGCAGAAAGGGCTGCAGGAACTGGAGATTCTGAAAAAATCTCTTATGCAACAGTATTTTGGCTAAATGAGCCGGTGCAGGATGTTGGTACACAACATAAAAATAGAGGTGTACTAGCATGAAAAACCAACTTATTTCCGAAATCACACGACAAATGATCCCTTATTTGGATAACGCCCAGATGGAGCAGCTGCAGAATGTTCTGCAGCATGCTCTCTGGAACGTCCAAATCACCGCTAATGAGGATGGTGCTCAACAGCCAGACAAAGAAACCAATTCTGAATTGTTGGATATGTTCTTGTCAGCAAAGCGGGTTGAGGGCTGCAGCGAAAAAACGCTCCGGTATTATGAAACCTCAATTCGAAGGCTGTTTGCAGCGGTCGATTGCCATGTGACACACATGCAGACGGATGATTTGCGAGGATATCTTTCCGATTACCAGCAACAAACACAGTGCAGCAAAGGCAACATAGATAATATCCGAAGGATCATGTCCAGCTTTTTCACGTGGCTGGAGGACGAAAACTACATACTAAAAAGCCCTGTGCGCCGGATCCATAAAATCCGCTCAAATAAGACCGTTAAGGAGACATACACGGATGAAGCGCTGGAAACCATGCGCGATCAGTGCGGTTGTTTGCGTGATCTAGCGATGATAGACCTGCTTGCCTCCACAGGAATGCGTGTTGGAGAGCTGGTGAGACTGAATCGAGACGACATTGATTTTGAGAATAGAGAGTGCGTAGTATTTGGAAAAGGCAGCAAAGAGCGTCCCGTATACTTCGATGCCCGCACCAAAATTCATCTCAAAAACTATCTGGAAAGCAGGAGTGATGATAACCCCGCTCTATTCGTTTCTCTACTCAGCCCATACAACAGGCTGGAGATCAGTGGCGTGGAAGTACGATTGCGAAAGCTAGGGCGTAGGCTCGGCATCACAAAGGTGCATCCACATAAATTCCGAAGAACGCTGGCAACACGCGCCATCGACAAAGGAATGCCGATAGAACAGGTGCAGCGGCTCCTCGGCCATGCCAAAATTGACACCACAATGCAGTACGCAATGGTGAATCAGAACAATGTGAAGATTTCCCATAGAAAATACATTGGCTGATTGCCAATCCCGATTTATCGAACTGTTCGGTGACATCGTGCTTAATCCGTTTGGTTGGGAAAAAGATTACCTTGGTGTAGTTTGCGATGTTCGGGATGGGACACATGATTCCCCACATTACCACAGTACCGGCTTTCCCCTTGTAACATCAAAGAATGTAACTGGCGGAGAAATAGATTTAACGGATTGTTCTTTGATAAGCGAAGCGGATTTCAATAAAATAAACGAGAGGTCTAAGGTCGACATGGGCGATATTATAATGCCCATGATCGGTACGGTTGGGAAACCTGTTATTGTTAACGTAAAGCCGAACTTCGCTATAAAGAACGTATCGCTCATTAAGTTCAAGGACGATTCGAGAGTGTTAAACACCTTCATTCGTTCTCTATTGCAGTCTGATTACTTTGATGATGCCGTTTTGAGCAAGGTTAGAGGGGGAACGCAAAAATTCATTTCTCTTGGTGATATTAGAAAACTTGTTGTAATTGTGCCCCCAATGGAGCTGCAGGAGCAGTTTGCAGCCTTCGTCGAACAGACCGACAAATCAAAACTTTGCGGCAAGATGGAGGTGGCAGCATGAAAATAAAGCTTAGACAGGCCTTTGACCTGCAAATGGGAAAAACGCCAGCACGCAATAGGCCAGATTACTGGAATGGCGATCATAAGTGGATATCCATTGCTGATATTGGAAATGCAGGAAAGATTCTCACCAAAACAAAGGAGAGCATAACCGAAGCAGGCATAGACGGCAGCGGTATCAAGGTTGTCCCCCAGGGAACAGTCATAATGAGCTTCAAACTATCAATCGGAAAGACCGCCATCACATCCGAAGACATGTACACCAACGAAGCAATTATGGCTTTCATTGACAACGGGAAATTTGCAGTTGACACGGATTACCTGTATCACCTTTGCTGCGGGACAAATTGGACGGCAGGAACCAACAAGGCGGTTATGGGCTTGACACTCAACAAAGCGACGCTTTTGGAGAAAGAAATCCCGCTGCCCGATATCAATGAACAGCACGAAATTGCAACCAAACTGGATAAAATAGATGCAATTATTGCTGAGAGACAGCAGCAGTTGGAACTGATTGATCAGGCTGTCAAGTCCCGATTTATCGAACTGTTCGGTGATCCGGAACGGAA
>OIGD01002989.1_pt1 | contig 12076 bp, 9 predicted proteins | sample 1582211 | NCBI WGS metagenome assembly OIGD01 (sample SAMN04414078, study PRJEB24778) | human gut metagenome | material: faecal | host: Homo sapiens
TTTCTCACCGTAAATAGGAAATCACCCCTCGAAACGGCATAAAAAAAGAGAGAACGTTTATCCTTGCTCTCTCTTAAAAAATTTGTATTAAATTGTTGGTGTCAGGCGGGGATTAAAACTAAGTCGTCAGTTCAAGTCTTGTTTTTTGAAAAACAGGTCAAAATGCAGCTCCTGAATTCAAATATTCCGCAAGGTGCGCAAACCACAAGATATAGCAACAAAAAAGCACAAGACCTACTAATCTTGTGCTTTTTATGTTTTGTAGCTTTTTCGTACTACAAAGATGGCTCCTCAGGTAGGATTTGAACCTACGACACCCACGAGGCGGCGAGCATAGCTCTTGCCCGATTTACTAAAAATGATTCACCGAATCATTTTTACGGCACTTTGTGCCGTCGTAAATCGCAGCCCCGACAGCAGTTACTAAAGTAACGCTGTTAACGAGGTAATCGTCAGATACAGATTCTTCTTGACAGAATGAAACAATCCCGGATACATTATGTATCCGGGATTGTTTGGCTCCTCAGGTAGGATTTGAACCTACGACACCTCGGTTAACAGAAACGCGACTTTTTTTCACGGCAAGAACGGCGAAAGCCGATTGCAAATATTTCAGCCCCGGTCGGCGGGGAAAAGCGCCGGCAAAGGAGTTACATATGTACGAATCGAACAACGAAGTCCGCCTGAAAGGCAGAGTAACCAAAGACATCGAACTTCGCGGCGACGCGGATAAGGTGTTTTGTTTTTTCACGCTGGCATGCGACCGTCCGAACAGTAATGCGTCGGATTTCGTCGACTGCCGCGCGTTCGGCGAACTCGCTAAGAGTTGCGCCGCAACGTTGAAAAAAGGCAGTCTTGTCCGGCTCAAAGGCAAGATCGCTTCCGGCAGTTACGAAAAGGACAAGCAGAAGATCTACACTCAGACCGTCGTCGCCGAAGATATCGCGCTGATCAACCGCAGTTCCGATCAAGGCGTTTCGGCAACCGTCCGCGTCGTCAACGAGTCCGATCTCGGCGAAGCGGAAAACTAATTCAGCCGCTTAGCGGCGTTCCGCAGTGGTTCAGCGGAGCGATTATCACTTCCTTGGCTTATGGTGGGCAAGCCTAACTGTCCCACCCCATTATTCGGCTGTCCTATCGGCTACACGGGGAAAGTGAGGTATAACATGGCAACTTTATACGTTTTTCCTAAACAGGTTAGAAAACCAAAATCCGGATCGACGGCAGTCGTCCATTCAAAACGAAAGGCTAAACGCACAGCCGCTAAAAAAACGTCAAATTTACATAGTAAATCTGCATTTACTTATACAATCGATCCAACAAACGGAAAAACTACAACTACTTATTCGAAACGAAAAGCGCAAACTGTTCGGAATACTTCCAAACCGAAAAAAAACCGATTTGCCGGCGCCGACGGCGCATATACGACTAACAAGTATTTCGTTCGCGAAGATGTTTCAACCGGAAAAGACGGTCGCGTACGTTATTCCCGAAGATACATAAAGAAAGACCAACGCTCGCGCAAAGAGTATTCGGATATCTTCGGTTCCTACATTCAACCGAAAAGAAAATAACCGCTCCAGGAATACCGGAACGGTTAAGTGAGAAGTCTACGCGCAAAGGTCAAACGTTCTTCTCTGTCAACGCGCATTTGCCGTTGCTTCCCCTTACAGGGGCTGGTGACCTTAACAATATAGCACAGGAGAAAAGAAATGTCAACCGTTAATTACAGCCTTAACAATAAAGGCGTACGTCTTATCAGTTCAAGCGAAGCGTGGATTAAAAACAAGAACGGAACGCTCAGACTGAACCCGAAATACCAGTTCGTAGGCAAAATTGAAATGACTATGCCTAACATGATCGTAACGGCTTCAGATAAGAAGAAACCGAAGTACCGGGGCAACACTTACGATCTTAACCGCACGGCAAAGGCTCAGATCGTTGATCACTTTTACAACGACAACGGCAAGCGCAACCGCAAAACCGTCGCATACTTCGGAATCGAAAAACCAACTACAACCGGGAGTAAAAAGCGTGCAACTAACACTCGAAATAAAAGAACCTGACATTCGTGAGATCATCGGACTGCTCGAAGCTCTCGACGATCTGACGGAAGAATTACGGATCAGGCAGCAGGAGATCTACTCGTATGAAGAAAAGGAGAATACGTTGCGTATTCAACTCGCTCAGGCGCAGGCGTCGGGCAGATAATCAAGATAATACGCAAGTACGTTCGCACGTTGGGGACGGAGATCCCGGAACCCGCGAGCGCGAACAACGGAGAAAACGACAATGACAAGAAGTAAACTTAAAATCGCAATATCAGGGCTTATAGCGTCGGCAATCATGCTTGCGCTTTTCCTCGTTCCGGGCATAAAGTCCCCGGCAAGCGCGGAAACATGGGAACCGTTTCCCTCTGGTAGTGGTAGCGGTACGTTTACACGCCCGGATACTGTTACGGCAGACTTCGACAAAGTAACGTTCCACGGCGAAGAATCGGCTGTCAGTGCGTTAAAGATAACCCTCGGCGACGTCGTTATCGACGACGTTACGTATAATATCGTTCAGAACAGCAGTAACGCTAGTATTGACTTTAAGTTCGAGTATTATATCGGCGATCAAGTTTACACTACTACGCTTAATTACGAGGACGGCGGTGCCGATGACGGTTTTTACTTTCAGTGCTCGCACCCGAACGCGAATACTACTGTATTTGCTCTCAATGTTGCGCCAAGTGCGTCCAGTTCGCATTTTAATCTTTTGTTGGGTTCAAATACGGGTTTAGAGTGCGTTTTTGCCGACGTAACAGACATCACCAAAGACTGGTATCTGACGATCTCTGCCGTATATTCCGGACAAGGCGATAATTACAAACTTACGTTTTCGCGTATAAAGTTCAATCCGACTTCAGAAACCGCCGCGTTCGAGTTGTCAGATATAGATAAAGCGTATCAGGCAGGTTATCAGGCAGGGCTTGCCGCAGGCGGTTCCGGTTCCGGGCATACCGACGAAGAACTCGCAGCCGCACGCCAGGAAGGATATAATTCCGGTAAACAAGACGGATATAATTCCGGAAAACAGGAAGGATATGAATCCGGTTACGGTTCCGGTAAGCAAGACGGTTTCGAGGACGGACTCGAGTCCGGAAAGAAAATCGGGTATGTCGACGGCTTCACTGACGGCAATAAACCCGGCTCGGAAATCTTCATCGAGAACGGCGTTAAAACAAAGTTCGCCCGCCCGGATAATTTGTCCGCAAGTTGCGTTCTTCATACGTTCGGCGACGGCGAGAAGCGCGCTATGCGCATTAACTTCGGCAATATAACGTTAAACGGCAAAGTCTGGAGTCCGTATCTTTCCGGTACGTTCTCGGCATTGTCGCTTAAGATTAAAAACCCGGCAAGCAACAGTTCTCCCGTTACGTTTTATTGTTACGATCTCTGTCCCGGACCGGGCTTAGGCTATGACGAAAACAAAAACTATCTCGATCTGACGTTCGACGCTTCTATCGGGTTGTATAGTTTATATTTTGCCGTACCTGCTCGCGGCGAAACCGTAAATCTTACAGCAAACGCGAAAACTTTTACGATCTCGAATCCCGGTGCCGGCAACTGGACTATAACGCTTACCGTAGCATACGCTGCCGGGGACAGCAATACCGGCGACACACTTCCCAAAGTCGAATATACGAACGTAAATTACAACCCGGATACTTACTCGTGCGCGTTCGTACCGACGGAAGCGGAAAAAGCGTATAACGACGGTCACGAAAGCGGATATTCCGACGGATATTCTGAAGGCAGTCTTGCGGGCTACGATACCGGCAAAACCGCGGGAATCACCGAAGGCAGACAGACCGGTTACGACGAAGGTTATGCCGCCGGTCTTGCCGCCGCAAAAGCGAATACCGATACCAAAACGGACGGAAAGCCCGGGGACAATATTATCACGGACAAGCCGGTTTCCTGGCTTAAAAAGAATAAAACCACTCTGATCGTCGGCAGTTTACTCGTCGTGGGGCTTGTAGTTCTTTTATGCATTCTGAATCGCGCGCCGCGACGTCGCAGATAACGTGCGAAAGTGAGGTGCGTTATGACCTAGTTAAAAGCACGTTCAGTCCAAACAATCACCAACAAATAAACTATTAAACGGAGGTATAAGAAAATGGCAAAAAGAATTATTACTTTGGTTGTAACGCTCGCTCTGATCGCGGGGCTTGTGTGCGGCGGTGTGTATCTGTTCCGCTCGTGCAACCAAAGCGAAAAGGACGAGATCGAGTATAAGCCGTCGTACATAAGCGGCGATTACTACGCGCGTAATAACGTCAACAGCGACAAGGTCGACATGACCTGTACCGAAAAAGCACTCGGCACCGGCTACACGTTCACGTTCAAGTACACGGACATCGAGGGCTATGAGGTCAAGACGATCAAGTGTTCGGCTTCGGCTGCCGTAATCGACGTTGCCGAAGATAAGACCGTTACCGTTCAACTCAACGCCGACGACCTGAACAAGGACACGTTCTCGGTCATGGTCATTTACCGCAAGGTAGACTAAACATAGCGGCTCATTCATCATTTCTTCCTTATAAACGCCCGGTTCGGCGGACATCCGGGTCAACAAAAGTCCGCTACCATAATTCTCGCAGTCACGGAGGTGTCACATGCGAACTAACGTTAAACGAAATATTCTGGCACTGGTAACCTTGTTCACGTTGCTTATAGCGGTGTGTACGGGCTTTTTTATTACCAAAAGCAACGATAAGGCTTATGCCGACTCGATTGACACGGCGAAAAGAATAACGACGAACTTCGAGTTTAAGGTCAAAGATTCGACTACCGGCAAGGAAGCGACGATCGCATTGGTGCCGATCTCTCTCACCAACGAGCGCGTAGTCATGCGGGAAGCGAATCTCGAAATCGGCGAAAAAGAAGATTATCTCGGTGTGGAATTCTCCGGAAGCGTTACAGGAATAAACGCCGCACTATTGTCTGAGTTCGGTAAGAAGTTCACAGACGATCAGTCGCTCTATTACGCCTGGTCCGACGATAAACTGAACGTGAACCTGTATCCGCGGATCTTCTATGATTTTACTTATACGCTCGCAACCGATACGCTTAAGATTAAACTTACGCTTAATCACGCGTTCAGCGAGTTTTTCGATTACTATCCGTTCACTAACGCGAAGGAAAGCGATCTTCAGACCGCGCTGACTAAAGATATTACCAACGCGCAAAACATATTTACGTCCTGGGATCTCAACGCGACGAAGCAAGAAGTAGCGCCGGTTACGTTCAAGTGGAAAAGCGCTATCAGTAAATGGAGTACCGTAACTAAGTTCTTCCACGTCGGAGAAACCCCGGTATTTACGGTAAACGAAACGTTCAAGTACCACCGCGTGTCGTTCAAACGTTGGAGTCCTGCTCTTACCGTGCTTAACTCGACCGATCCTATAACGTATACCGCGGTTTACGGCAACCCGACGGTACAAGTGACCGATACGTCTACCGGGCAAACAACGACCGAAACGCTGTACTACAGACTTATCGACGAAGATCTTCTGTACGCTAACTTTACCAACGAGTTCAAAGACATAGGTTCAATCGAATCTATGCCGGCGGATCTGATCGAATTCGAAAACCGCGAGGACTTCTGGTTTATGAAACGTTCGGATAATCTTGTTGTCCATTCGATCGATACTAACCTTACGCTCGAAGCCGTTTCTTTCCAGTTCAGAAAGAAAGGCACGGATAGTTATTTGTCGTTCGAAAACGCTAAAGATATGTTCGGTAAATACGAGGTTAACTGGAACTGGTGCTGGTACGTTATTAAAAACGGCGGTGCAGCCGATTCGGACAGTATTTTCGAACAGTGGATCTCTTGCATATCCGTTATGCTCGGCGGCAAGGCAAACAAAAAAGCAGATTTGCAAGAAGATTTTGTTAATACGTATTATCCGGCAGCCGTACTGCAAGCCCCGGACGAATACGACCTCGTATATGTTTACTATTATTCCGTCGACCTTGCAGACTCCGGCGAGCAAGCGAAGTTTACCTATAACGACAACTACAAGAAGTCCGTTCTGAAAGTGAAAAACAACCTCGACGATACAGTTAAAGAATATCCGTTCAGTTACGATAAAACCCGCGGTTGCTATTTTATGCTACCTTTAGACACGTACTGGGCGGCTATGAACAAGGTTTCTTCGAAGCAAGCGGAGTTTTACGGCGGTAAAGACAAAGTGAAAGCGGAAATCTCCGACGCCCGGTTCTCTGTTTCCGGGTTCGACGGAACGGTAGAATACGACAAGGAACTAGCCAACAACCTCGAACTCGCTCTGACTTCCGTTATTTATCTGTATACCGAAAAACTCACGCCGGACTATAACGGCGAGTATACCGCGACGATCGACTTTACCGATCTGACTATCATACAACCGGACCGAACGGACAATATAGGGTCGGTGGTAGACAATGCCGGCGATAAAATAAGCGGCTGGTGGAACGACGTAAAAGACAAACTCGGCAATACCTGGAAATGGATTAAAATCGTGTTCTGGATCGTTGTCGGTATTATTGCCGCCGTTCTCGTTATCCGTATTGTAAGTTTCGTTATCTCGCTTATTGCGCCGCGTCGTCGTAGGTAGGTGATTTATGGAAATACTCTTGTCATGGTTGCATTTCTTTCAGATCTTCCTTATAGGTTTAGGCATAGTTCTTGCCGCGCCGCTCGTGTTCTTTATCGTTAAGGCTGTCATAAACGCGTTATGCGCGTTGTTCGGGTTTCTCCGCTGGGGGTTCAAAGACAAGTGATCCGCCGCCTTTACAACTTCATCGACGACCGCGAGAACGCCTGGACGTGGCTCTACTTCCACGTTCTTCCGATCGCGCTGTTCCTGTGGTTCATTTTTACGCCCGATTACTCGTCGTTCCCCGCGCTCCGGATCTCGCTTCTGAAACCGCATTGTATCGTTCCGCTCGTGCTTTTCACTTATGCGTACTTTTATCAGACGGGGTATGCCTATTACAATTCGCTTTATACCCGGTATTGCTGCATTATAAGCCCGGATAAGTTTATCTGGATCAAAGACGGCGTTCCCGGTTCCGGCAAGTCCTCGTCGGCGCTCGTGTACGCTTACGTCCTCGCCGGTAAAGTCTGGCGCGATCTCTGTCGCAAGTACTGGCTTTATAAGAACAATCCCCGGAAAATGCTCCGCGACAAGGTTTCTGCGGCAAATTGGGAGGAAATTAAGTCCGCATACCTGTTTTGGCGACGACACCCCGAAGCTATTCCGTGTCTTATGAGTAATATCTCGCTCATGCAAGGTAACCGCCGCGTGTTTCAGCTCACGCGCGAACATTACTTGCAACAGGTTCGGATTCCTTACGGGACCGTACTTTTCGGCGACGAGCTCGATAAGCTTTTTCCTGCGTTATCATCAATGACCAAAGAGGAACGCTCAGAGCTCGAGCCACTCAGACAGCTTGCCGGATTTACGCGGCATTTCGGCGATTTCCGTTGGGTATACACGACGCAGCAATCCTCAAAAATCTGGAACGGTGTTCGTGACAGTGCTGCCGTCAACGAATACATGTATTCGCAAACATGGGTTTGTCGTCCAACGCTTCTGCTCTGGATATACGATTTTATAATGACCAGGCTAGAAAAGAAGGGGTATCCGGATAGTCCGCGGCTTGCTCGAGCTATGTGGGTGCTGTATGATTTTATTCAAAAAATCGGGTTCCGGTACTACACGACCGAACTTTGCGGGAATACCGAACGCGCCAACGTGAATATACCGTCGCGTAAACTCGCTTATGCCGCACCGTCGCGCCTGCCGCTTACCTACGACGATCGGACCTTCCGCAAGTCCTATCTTGCCCGGGAACAGTCCGTCGAGGATAATCGCCTGTTCGCCGAACTGCTCGCTCCGCCCATAATCTCGCGGTAAAGCGCAAAAATACACCCAACCGCTAAAGCCGCGGCAACCACTGCACCTTCTCTTCATTAGCCGGCAAAAGCCGCTACCGAACGCCCAGCCCCACCGCGAGATCTTAACGCCCCGAGCGCTACAGTCCGTAAGTGCGAGAACAGAGGCTTCGCGGGAGGCTAGGCGCAGACCATAAGCGTCGTGGAAACAGCGTAGCGGCGCAACGGTGCCAGCCGTTGCCGACAATCGAGCGCGGAATCGCTCGCTGTACGCACTACCTAAAAGCCCGCCGCCGGCGAGTGGCTCGTCCACCGCCGCGCGGCTTACAAACCCCGCTTTTACCCGCTCGTTTTCTACAAGAAAATACCCCTCTCGCCGGCGCGCCGAAGGCGCGTTTAGGCGAGAGGCTTGACCATTCGAAATAAGTCGAATTATTTTTGAAAAAAGGAAGTACAAAAATGCACGACGAACGACTCGAAAACATGATCCGCGATTGCGTCTACCCACCCGAGGAACTAGGCAAGGTTATCCGCAATCAGGTCTATAACGACTATATTCACGTGTACGTCCAGAAACTCGCCGCCGAACTCGAGCGCAGCCCCGACGTTCATGTCGCCGGCAAACTCCGCTCTTCCGCTTGCCCGCACGTTCCAAAAGCCGACGCGGATAAACTCATTCGGCTCGCCGATCGTATCGAGCACTGCTCCGAAGCCTGGAACTGGAACATTCACCACGGCTATAAGGTCATGGACCTGCAAACCGTAAACTACTGCCGCTCGCGCTACTGCCCGAACTGTCAAAAACTTATTCAGGCAACGCGGCTCATGACGTTCTTTCCGGTTATAGACCAAACCGCCGCTATGCCCGGCATTCAACTCTACCACGTTACGCTCACCGTCCCCAACGTCAAGGGCGCGCAACTCGCCGACACCGTTACCTGCATGTTCTACGCGTTTACCCGGCTCGTTCAGTACCTCAAAGGGCAAGTCACCGTCAAGGGCTTCCCGCTTTCGTCCTGGGGCTACCGCGCCGCGTTCCGTTCGCTCGAGATCACCTACAAGAACCGCAAGGACGATTACCACCCGCACCTGCACTGCATTATAGCCATGTCCGACGATCTCGACAACACCCCGCGACACTACAACATCTATAGCCGCGACAAAAACAACCCCGGCGTCGTTCGTCTGTTCTCGGACAACGAACTGTTTTTGCAGAAACTCTGGCGGCTGATCTATGACCGCACCGTCGTTAAATTCAATAACCAGAACGCCCGCGATCAGCAGATCTACGACGACTTTCAAAAAGTCCGAGCCGCTATCCCCGGCATGCGCCCGTACCCCGTCACGCCTCACGAAGCCCCCGAAGAATTCACCGTCGCCGACATTTTCGCAAAGCCCGCGCAAAAAGTCCGTATGAAGAAGATCACGCTCGCCGAGATCGAGGATATGGGCAAAAGCGACGGCTACTCGTGCATTATGTCGCCGCTCACCGACGACAACTACCGGCAGGTGTTCAAGTACGCTATGAAGGTCAACAGCGAAGAGTCCGAATTTATGAAGTACCGCGTGTTCAAAACGATTTTCGACGCGCTGTACAACCGCCGCACGATCGCCGGCTACGGGCTTTGGTACAACCTGCCCTGCGACGATGACGTCAGCGAAGTCACCGACTCCGCCTACGCCGAACTCGAAGCAATGCTCGCCGACGACGAACCCGAGAACGCGACCATGCCGCCGCTTCAAAGCCTTATTTTCGCCACCGACGACAACTACCGCATGATTAGCCGCAAGGCGATCCGCCGCTATCTCTCGTCGCTCGACGACGACGCGTTCAATACCCTAGTTTCTTCGCTCCCGGATAAGGACAAGCCCACACCGGTCGACATTCTTGCCGACATTTCCGAAGAACGTAAAGCCTACTGGCGTAACGTTTTCGCCGCTATCGAGAAACGCAAACATCATACTTTGCCTGAAATCCCGGAAGCCGAACGTCAAAAACGTTGGGAAAAGTTTTGCGAAGATAGCAAAAAGCTAAAGCAACTTTATGGCGCACCGGCTTCCGACTGCGTACAGCTCGACCTGTTTGACGCATTAAACCCGAACGATTTACGCCATAGGACGCTATAAAAAAATTTCCGGGCAAAATTTCACGAAATTTTTACCCGAAAATTCGCATTTTCCGTTACGAATAGGTCTTGACAAATCCAAAACCCGTGTTATAATGGCTCCGCTATAAAGGGGGACCAATGAACTACTCTCAATCCGACGTCAATTTCATTATCTCGGCGTTGTCCGAAATCATTACCAAACTCCGCGGCTACTCCGCGCCCGCTCGCTCCGTCACGTTCGGCGACTGGCTGGCTGAGTGGGTCGAAACGTATAAAACTCCGCGGCTCAAACCCACGAGCATTTATCAACTGGACGTGTGTATAAGACTGCACACGCCCCCGGAACTCAAAGCAACGCCCATCGCCGATCTGACTTCGCCGGACCTACAGCGCGCGCTCGGCAAGATCAAGTCCGTCCGCATGCGCAAGTACACCTACGACACCTGGTCGGACTCGCTCCGCAAGGCTACGCAACTCGAGTATATCCGCCGCAACCCCATGGACTGCGTCGAACCGGTAAAGCGCGTTCGGTCGATCGGCAAGGCGCTTACCGTCCGTCAGCAAGCCGACTATCTCGAACGCATACGCGGTCATAAACTCGAAAAACTCTTCCGCTTCTATCTGCTCACCGGGTGCCGGGCGAGCGAGGCGCTGACCGTTACGCCCGCTGACGTCGATCTCGAAAACAACCTGCTTCATATCCGCGGCACCAAAACGCTCGACTCCGATCGCTATATCCCGCTGTTCCCGGAAGTTAAAAAACTCCTTGCCGGGATAAAGCGCAAGCCGGATGAGCCGTACTTCCCTTACACGCGCAACTATGCCTACGTTCAGCAGGCACGCGTTTCCGGGTACTCTATAAAGGATCTTAGGCATACGTTCGCAACGCGCTGTTTCGAGAGCGGTATTCCGATCGAGGTCTACAAGCGTTGGCTCGGGCACAGTAAAACCTCGCGCATGACCGAAGCCGTCTACACGCACCTCGACGAAGTCCAGTTCCGCGAAGCCAAAAAGTTTACACTCTTCCCCAAAGTCTAAGTCAGAACGATTAAATCGTTAGGCGTGCAATTCAGGCATTTGCAGATTTTAGCAACGGTATCAATCGTCGGACAAACATGTCCATTTATCCAGCGCGAGATATTTTGGTATTTCAAACCCAACATTTCAGCAAGTTCCATTTGCGTTAAATTTTTAGACTTCATCAAGTCACGCAACATAAATTTGTAATTTTCCATAAAACACCCCGAAAATGTTTGACTAAAACATCTATGTTTTATATAATTAAATAAAACGTATATGTTTTATCGCTGTTAAAAGAAAACCTGCAAAACCCTGCGTGGATTTTACAGGTTTCCGGTGGCTCCTCAGGTAGGATTTGAACCTACGACACCTCGGTTAACAGCCGAGTGCTACTACCGCTGAGCTACTGAGGAATAAAAAATGTGGCGACGTCCTACTCTCCCGGTCCGTGTCCGGACAAGTACCATCGGCTCTGCAGGTCTTAACTTCCGTGTTCGGTATGAGAACGGGTGGAACCCCTGCGATATTATCACCACAAATGGCTAAATGCGTTTTAGCTACACGATGTAGAATGCTTCTTCAGCCTTCTTTGTGCCATACGCGCATTCACAACTGCATATAAATCTTCCAAAACACTTCCTTGAAACGTCTCTTCTTTAACTCTACATATCTTTGGTCTCGATTCACCAAAACTATACTGTTTTGTGATCAAGCCCTCGACTTATTAGTATCGGTCAGCTCAATGCATTGCTGCACTTACACCCCCGACCTATCTACCTTGTTGTCTTCAAGGAGTCTTACTGTCTTTCGACATGGGATATCTTATCTTGAGGCGGGTTTCACGCTTAGATGCTTTCAGCGTTTATCCGCTCCGCACTTCGCTACTCGGCAATGCCGCTGGCGCGACAACCGATACACAATAGGTGCGTTCATCCCGGTCCTCTCGTACTAGGGACAAAACCTCTCAAATATCCTACGCCCACGATGGATAGGGACCGAACTGTCTCACGACGTTCTGA
>OIGD01003011.1_pt1 | contig 12000 bp, 9 predicted proteins | sample 1582211 | NCBI WGS metagenome assembly OIGD01 (sample SAMN04414078, study PRJEB24778) | human gut metagenome | material: faecal | host: Homo sapiens
ATAAACATATTATATCTCAAGTAATATTATTTTAGAAGTTTCACCATGCAAATTATTTCAAATACATTAACAACAATTCCAAGAAATAATAATGTAAATTATTATGCTTTACGTCTTAGAGATAATGAAAATAGACAAAATTCTCAAATTGGAATTCAGCCTTTAAGATTAAGAAAAAGAGAACATTCTGAAATAAGTAACCCAAATGAAGACAAAACGAGAAATACTTTGACACAAGAACAAGTAAAATTTTTGAGATTAAATAAATTAGGCGGGAGTTCTCAAAGACCAAAATTAACAAGTGAACAGAAAAAAGAATTAGAACAAGCATATAAAGAATATAAAGATAAGTTGATGTTAAGACAAACTTTTAACCATGGACCAACCCCGTTACAAATAAAAATAATAAACCTTGAAAAGGAAAGGACTGAATCTTTGGGTATTGTTCGAAATAAACAAAGAGAACAAGATTTGGTAAATGTGATAGACCAACAACCACTTGAATTGTCATTAGCCCAGTTACGCTCTTTACTGCGTATCAGAAATAATGTACCAATAAATGAAAATTTGATACCAAATGAAGGTCAAATTCGTCAAAATATACCAGAACCAATTAATTTACTTGATGAGTCACAAATAAGGACTTTAATTATATATATTATGGAGGAACAAAATGAAAGAAGCAGACAAGAGGAAAATTATTCATCAGAAATACCTGCAGAAGAATTGCAAGAACCACTAGAACCTTTTATTTTTGATTTTCCGATTATTGGTGCATATATATATTTATAATTAGAATTAAAAAACTACTTGTTAAAAATAAATATTTCTGTTAAAATAATTTTAGTTATTTTTATGGAGAAATGGCCGAGTCGGCTGAAGGCGGCACCCTGCTAAGGTGTTATGTGGAGTAATCTGCATCGTGGGTTCGAATCCCACTTTCTCCGTTTTTATAGTTTTTATATAATCTTTACAAGTTTTACAAACATGTTAAAAAATTTATGATAATTTATTATTAAATTTTTCAGGATCTAAATATTTTATTACTCTGGCGGGATTTCCTACAACAACTGCATTATCAGGTACATCTTTTGTTACAACCGAACATGCTCCAATAATTGCATTTTCGCCAACCGTAACTCCTGGAAGTATAGTTACATTTACCCCAATCCATACATTTTTCTTTATATGAACAGGCTTGCAAGTAATGACTGGTCTGTCATAAAAGTCGTGATTATTTGTAGCGATTGTGCAATTGAGTGAAATTAAAGTATTATCTTCAATGGTAAGCCCGCCTGATGACATACACTGAAATCCGTTCATTAAAACAATACCTTTGCCTAATTTAATTGTGTTGCCAAGAAGCGTGAATATGGGAGGGTTGATTGTTGTACTTTTATCAATCTGGTTATTGAATAATTCTTCGATAAGCTGTCTGCACTCAGATGAAGTCGGCATTGTGTGATTAATTTTAAAACAAAGCTCAGAACTTCTTTTCATTTCATTATCACGTTGTTCATCGGGTATTCTTAAATCTATTCTTGTTTCTTCCATATTACCTCTTATTTTATAAAATTAGTATAAACTGTTTCTTCTTGCTTTGGCGGCAGAATCCCTACATTTTGCGCTGCTTCTTTGCATTTTAGAAAATATGCCATGTTTTTTGCCAGAATCCTCATATTTTGCATACCTTCTTTATCTTTTCTTACCTCATCAGGATTCTGACCGTGAACCATATTCCAATATCTGCCTGAAATCACTGGCATTTGATTAATTTGAAAATATTTGTTTAGCTGGTCTATCGTTGCTGTTGTTCCTGCTCTGCGTGCAGAAACTATGGCTGTACCGGGTTTATTGGTAAAAGAATTATGTTTTGACATAAAATCAATAAAAAAAGCTCTATCTAAAAATGGAACAATACTGCCGGCTGCTGAACCATAGTGAACTGGTGAACCAATTACATAACCATCAAAGTTTCTTGCGTATTTAACAAAATCATTAACCTTGTCATTAATTATGCAATGACCAGTTTTACCACAGGCTCGACAAGCTTTGCAAGGTGCAACAGGGTCTTTGCCTATATAATATATTTCTGTTTCAATCCCTTCAAGGTTAAGTGTAAGAGATATTTCGTTTAATGCTGTATAAGTACAGCCTTTTTCATTTGGTGAACCGTTTATTAATAATACTTTCATTGGTAGTGTCTACTCCTATTTTAGTTTGTTGTAATCTTCATCACTTACTTCTTCCAGCCACTCAGTGGTTGCGCCTTCTTTTGGAACAGAAATTGCAACATGCGAAAACCAGCTGTCGTGTTTAGCACCGTGCCAGTGTTTTACACCTTCAGGAATATTTACAACATCACCAGTTTTCAGTTCTTGAGCTGGTTTACCCCATTGCTGATAATAACCTCTACCTGATGTTACAAGAAGAATTTGTCCTCCTTTGTGGTGAACATGCCAGTTATTTCTACAACCCGGTTCAAAGGTAACATTTGAACTGTTGATACCTTCTTGAGTAAGCGTTTTTAAATAACTTTGACCTTTAAAATATTTAGCATAAGCTTCGTTTTTCCTGCCAAGCGGGAATGCACCGCTTCTTGCTGATTTTGTTAAATCAAGAATTTCTCTTATTTGTTCATCAGTCAATCCTGTATTTTTACCGCATTGTATGTGCGATTTGAGTTGTGATTCAACACCTTGCATAGAAGAAAGTGCCGAAATTGTAGCAATTTCTCTTTCCTGATAAGTCAAAACCCCTCTTGCAAAAATATCCGCAAAAAGATGTTCTTTTAAAAATTTATCTATCGCCGGTGCAAATTCAAATACTGGACCTTTAACGTGATTCCCTGTAAGTTCAACCTGAACTTTGTCACCATAAGCAAATTTGTCTATGTTTTCAGGTAGATTTTTACCTTCCTGTCCAACAGTCACATTGTTTCTTGATTCAACAACTTTTTTAAAGGTTGTCAAAGCATTTAAACTGCGAGGAAAACCACAATATGCATACATCTGGACAAGAACTTCTTTAATCTCGTTTGATGTTAAACCTTCGTCAAGTCCTTTATTAAGTGCTTGTTCAAGTTTGTCCAAATTTCCTTGAGCTGTATAAGATGAAATCATTACAATATTATTCTGCTTTTTTGTAAACACTTCTTTTGCCATACATTTACCTCCAAAATTAAAAATTACCAAATTAGCAGTCGCCGATCGCTCGGCGGATACTTAGCACTCATTAACCCTGAGTGCTAATTTGTATTGTAATCACTTTTGCTCAAAAAATCAAGTCCTTTTTCCAAAGTTTACAATATTGTAATATTTGGCCGCGAACGGGTGTATTATTCAGCGTAGCGGCTTTATCCGAAAGCCTGTGTATCAATGTTTTGTTGACTTTAAAAATATTTATTGATATAATTCGGGACATATTCCATATGCCGGGAGTAAGAAGGACAATTCGGCCGACTCATCACCAATATCAGGGCATCGTTATCCTGTGTAGCAGTAGCCACTTCCTTAAAATTACTCCAATCTGTAAACTCTTTAAATTCAGCTAAAATCAGGTGTTTGGATTGTACCAAATGCAAAATATCCAGCACGGCCGGTGTACCGTAAAAAACAATTTTCGTTCCGACATTTTTGGCCAGGTTCCAAATACTGATCAACCAATACGGAAAACCGACCTCTTTCTCTGCATTTTCAGGAATAACGACGATATAACGTTTCACCGTCGACATCGGCTGCATAGGACGATAAGCCAAGGTAGTCGTAGCACATTTACTGAGCACCTCTTGTGTCAGTTTCCCCAGGAAAGTATCGGAAATATCTTTTTGGGTACGCAGGCCGATAACAATATCCGTGATCTTATGTTCTTTGGCCACATTTCTAATTCCGTTGACAATATTCAAGTCATAACGTAAAACGGTATCCACCCGGTGATCCATTCCGGCTCCAGTCTTAACAGCTTTCTCAAGCAGACGTTCTGAAATTTTTTCCGCTGCCGGATCGGTATTGTCCGACTTCACAATACTCACAGCAACCAGTTGTGCCTTATTACGCCGGGACTTTATAGCGGTTCCCAAGGTGATCAGCTCATCGACTGTCTCAGAATTACTCAAGGGAATCAATATCCTCTCCTCCTCGTCATCACTATCACCGATCCGGTCACCGCTCATTTCCGCCAAGGCTATATTCTGAGCAGAACGTTGGGTAATAAAAGAAGCGATCGTACAAGTAATCAGAATCATAACGATAGTTCCGTTCAGGACGTTTTCATTCAACAATCGAATCGGCTGCCCATCCGGTCCGGTACCCAAAATCACCTCATACCCGATCAATACGGCAGCCAGCGTAGCCGCAGCCTGGGCATTACTCAATCCGAAAATCAGACGTCCCTCATCGCGGGTCAGTTTAAAATTTTTCTCCGTTATCCAAGCTGCCATAAACTTGGATAGAGTGGCTATAACCGTCATCACGACAGCAACCCAAAGCGCAGTCCATCCGGCGGCAAAAGTGCGTACATCGACCAGCATTCCCACTCCGATCAGAAAGAAAGGAATAAAAATAGCATTCCCTACAAAATCGATCCGGTTCATCAAAGCTGAAGTATTCGGGATCAACCGGTTCAAAGCCAAACCGGCCAAAAATGCCCCGATAATAGCCTCCAACCCCGCTGCTTCCGCCAGAAAAGAGGCAAAAAATACCAAAGCCAACACAAAGATATATTGTCCTACGGAATCTTCATAACGCTTGAAAAACCAACGCCCCAGCATGGGAAATAAGATCACGACAATACTGATAAAAACCAGACTTGAAACCCCCAGTTTAATCCAAAACTGTTGATTTATTTCTCCGGTAGACATACCGACAATCACCGCCAGTACCAACAAAGCAAGAATACAAGTAATCACCGTTCCCCCGATAGCGATACTAACCGCCCGATTCTTGGTAATACCGTATTTACTGACAATAGGGTAAGTAATAAGCGTGTGGGAAGCATACATACTGGCCAACAAAATCGAAGTCAGCCAGGAAAAATCGAGCCAATATACACCGGTCAAAGTGCCTACGATCATGGGAATCAGAAAAGTATAAAGTCCGAAAGTCAGGGTTTTTCCATAATTCTTTTTCAGGTCGGCCATATCGATCTCTAAACCGGCGATGAACATGATATACAATAACCCCACGGTTCCAAAAAGCTCTATACTACTGTCTCTTTCCATAATGCCCACACCATTGGGGCCGATCACAGCACCTGCAATAATCAGACCGATCAAATCAGGAATTCTTAAACGCTGTAATAGAACAGGCGTCAGTAGAATAATAAACAGTATCAGAGAAAAAATCAACACCGGATTTTTCAGCGGCAAACTAAACACTTGTAAGAGCATAGGCAACGGTTTTATCAGCATGACAAATTTAATAAAAATGCAGTAATAAAAATCCCTTTCCTCCGCTTTGTTCTTGCGGTCTATAGTAGTTTTTTTTCGAAACTTTTAATAATTAGTAATACAGAAAGTTTATAATTTAGCGTTATTGTATCAATTTTCATTAAAATATTCACTTGAAATTTTTATGATTATGTGTGCTAAATTCTTTTACATCCTGATCGTACTGATGGCGGGACTATTTCCCTTCAAAATGCAAGCCTCAGAAACCAAACAAACTTTCATTCTTTACACTCCTTACACTAAAATCTCTGTTCCACCCGGAGAATCTATCAGTTACAGTATCGATGTCATCAACAATAGTGACGAAGTTAAAAATGCCACCCTTGCCTTAGCCGGTCTACCGAAGAGCTGGAGCTATGAAATGAAAGCCGGTGGCTGGACACTGGATGAGATCGCTGTACTCCCCGGTGAAAAAAAGAATTTTACCTTGAAAGTAGATGTACCTCTAAAAGTAAATAAAGGCACTTACCGTTTCACGATCGGTGCAGACGGACTTGCCCGCCTGCCTCTTGCCATAACGATCTCGAAACAAGGGACCTACCGGACAGAGTTTACTACTACTCAACCGAATATGCAGGGAAATTCAAAATCGACGTTCACTTTCAACGCCACATTGAAAAACCAAACTGCAGAACAACAATTATATGCTCTCATGGCAGAAGCCCCCAGAGGCTGGAATGTCATTTTCAAAGCCAACTATAAACAAGCCACTTCGGCACAGGTTGCCCCGAATGCCAGCGAAAATATTTCGGTCGACATCACAGCTCCTTCGAATGTCAAGGCCGGTACATACAAAATACCTGTCATCGCTACTACCGGCTCCACTTCTGCCCAACTCGAGTTTGAAGTGGTTATCACCGGATCGTACCGTATTGAATTAACCACCCCCCAAGGTCTCTTGAGTAAAGATATCACTGCAGGTGACACCCGGAAACTCGAACTAGTCGTCCTCAACACCGGTTCTGCCGAATTAAAGGACATCCAGTTGTCCGCTAACAAACCGATCGATTGGGAGGTCAGTTTCGAACCGTCCAAACTGGATCGTCTGGCTCCCGGAGATAAAGCGAATGTTACAGCTGTCCTCAAAGCTTCCCGTCAAGCTCTCCCCGGAGATTATGTGACTAAAATCACTGCTCGTGCACCGGAAGCCGATACAACCACCGATTTCAGAATATCTGTCAAAACCCCTATGATCACCGGCTGGATTGGTGTCGTTGTCATCCTGGCTGCTTTAGGTGCCGTTTACTATCTGTTTCGCAAATACGGAAGGAGGTAGGCTATGTGTGAAAGCGTTATCGAATTGGTTCAGTTAACAAAGCGATACGGTCATTTCACAGCAGTCGACCGATTGGACCTAAAAATTCACAAAGGTGAAATCTTCGGGCTTTTAGGACCGAACGGAGCCGGTAAATCGACAACGATCCTGATGATGCTGGGCTTGACCGATCCGACTTCCGGCACTGTGCATGTTTGTGGTACCAACTCTACGACTTATCCGGTCGAGGTCAGAAAAAAGGTAGGCTATCTACCCGAAGATGTCGGTTTCTACGACGACATGACAGGGCCTGAAAACTTATTATATACCGCCCGGCTGAATAATATCCCGGAACAAGAAGCCCGGCAGCATGCAGCCCAGCTCCTCGAACGGGTAGGGCTTGGCAGGGAAATCGATAAAAAGACCGGTAAATACTCCCGGGGAATGCGCCAGCGTCTGGGCTTGGCAGATGTACTCATCAAAAATCCGGAAGTGATTATTTTGGATGAACCCACCTCGGGGATCGATCCGGCAGGCGTACAGGAATTCATCAGTCTGATCCGGCAATTACGGGACGAAAGAGGACTGACCGTACTGTTCTCTTCCCATCACCTGGATCAGGTACAACAAATCTGTGACCGGGTGGGTTTATTCTCTCAAGGCCGGCTACTGGCTGATCTCTCACTCAACGATCTGCAACAGGAAGAACATGGATTAGAATACATTTATAACCAATATTTCGGAGGAGGACAAGGTCATGAATAAATATCACAGTCCCTTTTGGACAATTGTCCGCAAAGAAGTCGCCGATCACGTCAGAAGCTGGAGATTCCTTATCCTGATAGGTATTATCGCACTAACGTGTATGGGATCGCTCTATACCGCCCTAACCAACATCGGAGCAGCGATAAAACCCAATGATCCGGACGGTTCGTTTCTTTTTCTCAAGCTGTTCACGGTCAGCGACGGAACTTTACCTTCTTTCACGGTTTTCGTCAGTTTTCTCGGTCCGCTGTTAGGAATCGCTTTAGGCTTCGACGCCATCAATTCGGAGCAGAATAAAGGAACCTTAAGCCGTATTTTATCGCAGCCCATTCACCGGGATTATTTGATCAATGCCAAATTTGTAGGTGCTTTGATCGTCATCGGAGTCATGCTTTTCGTTCTGGGATTTCTGGTGATGGGCTTCGGGCTGATCAGCATAGGTATTCCTCCAACTGCAGAAGAATTTTTACGGGTCATCGTTTTTATCCTGATCAGTATCTGTTATGTGGCTTTCTGGCTGAATCTTTCGATCTTCTTTTCGATCAAATTCCGTCAGGCTGCAACTTCCGCCCTGGCTTGTGTCGCCATCTGGTTGTTCTTCAGTATTTTCTATAATATGATTATCAACCTGATCGGTAAAGCCATCAGTCCATCGGAAATGGCTACCACCTATCAAATGATCGGTTATCAACGGTTTATGCTCAATTTATTGCGCTTTGCTCCCAGTATGCTTTTCAACGAAGCCACAACCACTTTGTTGATGCCTTCTGTCCGTAGTCTGGGACCGTTGACGATGGAACAGGTACATGGGGCAATCCCTAGTCCTTTGCCTCTAGGCCAAAGCCTGCTGATCGTATGGCCTCAACTTACAGGCCTCATCGCAGCAACGGTCATTTGTTTCGCTTTGTCTTACGGTTCTTTTATGCGGAAAGAAATCCGGTCCAGATAAAAAAAGAGCCTTACGGCTCTTTTTTAATCTTCATATCTGATAATCGTCTGCTCACGGTCGGGACCTACCGAGACAATCTTCACCGGTACTCCCAGCTCCTCTTCTAAAAAGCTGACATAAGCATTGAATTCTTCCGGAAATTCATCTTCCGAAGTCATTTGGGTCATATCTGTTTTCCATCCCGGTATTTCCACGTATACAGGTTCGACTCCGTCACAAATATCGAACGGAAATTCATCGGTCTCCTCTCCATTTATTTTATAAGCGACACAAGCTTTAATCGTATCGAAGCTGTCCAATACATCACTCTTCATCATGATCAACTGACTAACCCCATTGATCATCACAGCATATTTCAAAGCCACGAGATCGATCCAGCCACAACGGCGTTTCCGGCCGGTAACAGCTCCGAACTCGTGTCCCAAAGCACACAACTTCTCTCCGGTTTCGTCGAATAATTCTGTCGGGAAAGGACCGGCACCCACACGGGTACAATAGGCTTTGAAAATTCCGTAAACTTCACCGATATTTCCCGGAGCGACTCCCAAACCGGTACAAGCTCCGGCACAAATAGTATTCGACGAAGTCACAAAAGGATAAGAGCCGAAATCCACATCCAGCATCGTTCCTTGTGCCCCTTCGGCAAGTACGGATTTACCCTCTTCCAGCAAATTATTGATAACGTGCTCACTATCGATCAGCTGAAAACGCTTCAGGTAGGCGATCGCTTCGAACCATTCTTTTTCCAGTTCCGTGATATCGTATCGATAATTCAAGGCTTTCAGAATGGCTTCATGCTTTTTCTTAGCAGCCGCATACTTGTCTTCAAAATGATACAACACATCCCCTACTCTCAACCCATTACGGCTCACTTTATCCGTATAAGTCGGCCCGATCCCCTTACCGGTCGTTCCGATTTTCGCATCTCCTTTAGCAGCTTCATAAGCAGCATCCAGCACCCGGTGAGTAGGCAGGATCAGATGTGCTTTCTTGGATATACACAATTGTTTGGTCAGATCATGTCCACTGGCAGCTAAACTCTCAGCCTCCTGACGAAACAGAACCGGATCCAGTACAACTCCATTCCCGATAATATTCTTTTTCCCACCCTGAAATATCCCGGAAGGGATAGAACGCAATACATATTTTTGCCCTTCGAATTCTAAGGTATGTCCGGCATTCGGACCGCCCTGAAAACGGGTCACGACATCATATTTCGGTGTTAATACATCAACCACTTTTCCTTTCCCTTCATCTCCCCATTGCAATCCAAGTAAAACATCAACTTTCATCTGTATCTTTATTTATTCGTTTACAGTAATTCTTTCTCCAAAACTTCCCGTCGGATTTCGGGAAACACAAACGTGCAAAAGTAAACATTTTTTTCTATTGTAAACAGAAAAAACCGCTAAAATCACTCACTCTCCCGACAGGCCTTACACAATCCATAAATATACAAAAGGTGGTGATGCACAGAAAATTGGTATTTATCTTCAATATGTTCGACGACCTCGTTGATCCGGGAATCGGCAAACTCCTCCACTTTACCACATTTCTGACAAATCAGATGTTCGTGGTAACGGTTGTTAAAAGCTTTCTCAAACTGGGCGATATTATTCCCGAACTGATGTTTGATCACCAACTTACAATCCAAAAGCAACTCTATGGTATTGTATAAAGTAGCCCGACTCACCCGATAATTTTTATTCTTCATAAAAACATACAGGGATTCGATATCGAAATGTCCTGTATGCGAATAGATCTCATCCAGGATAGCATATCTTTCCGGAGTCTTCCGGTGTCCTTTTTGTTGCAAATAAGTTGTAAAAATCTCTTTTACAGTTTCTTTTATTTTCTCCATATTTGAACAACTTTCGTCAACCATCTTTTCCATCCTCATTCTTTTTTCTCTCTTCCTATCTATTTCTCACTCTAATCTTCACCTCTCTTTTTCTCTCCTCCTTCCATCTATCATCTCTTATCTTTCCTCATTCTCCACCCTCATCACGCTTTCTACCCCTTGTATCTGGGATATACGGGAAACTATATTATTCAAGTCGGCTGTATTATGTACATACAGATGAATGAATCCTTCAAAAATACCGTCCCGGGTATCGAAATGAATCATTCGCATATTCACCTTCCCTTCTTTTGCGATCAGGGCGGTGATATCGCTGACAATCCCCGGTTTATCGATTCCTGTCATTTTTATCACTGTCAGGAAAGACATCAATTTATGGCTCACCCATTTAATCGGGACAATCTTATCTCCAAAGCTGGCCATCAAGCGGATCGCTTCGGGACAAGAACGCTTGTGAACCGTAACCTTCGTACCTGCAATATTCATACCAACCACGTCGTCTCCCGGAATCGGATTACAGCAAGGAGCGATCACGAAATCCGAATTGACATCCAGCTGGACATCGTTGTCGTTCTTCTTTTTTTCCTCTCCGTCTTTCCCATTCCATAAGAACTGGAGTTTCCAGTATTTTATAAATTTATTTTCCGCTTTCTTCTTGAGTACTTTTTCAAGATCTCCTTCCGTAATGATATTTTTAGCGAGCTCGACATACAAATCGTCCTTATTGGTCAGGTTGTAATCGGTCAGAACTTTCTTCAATGGCTCGGAGGTAGGCGGTAAATCCAATTTTTTCACAACAGCCTCGAAGATCGTGATACCGGTCCGGATCTGTTCTTTCCTATACTTCTTAAAGGTGGCGTTGATATGCGTCCGGGCTTTCGCCGTCACCACAAAATCCAGCCACTCCCTTTGAGGTTTCTGTTTATCGCTCGTCAAAATCTCCACCTGGTCTCCACTCGTCAGTTTATGGCTCATCGGCACCAGCTTATGATTCACTTTCGCTCCGATACAGGTATTTCCGATTTCAGTATGGATATCATAAGCAAAATCAAGTGCCGTAGCTCCCTTAGGCAAGGTACGCATATATCCTTTAGGCGTAAATACCCGGATTTCCTTTGCGAATAAGTTCAGTTTAAATTCGTCGAGGAACTCCAGCGCACTGGCATCCGGCTGATCGAGAATCTCCTTAATTCCCGCCAGCCATTTATCCAACTCCGAACTTTCGCCTTCATTTTTATATTTCCAATGGGCAGCTAACCCTTTCTCTGCAATCTCATCCATACGTTCCGAACGGATCTGCACTTCGAACCATTGTCCTTCAGGTCCCATAACCGTCAAGTGCAAAGCTTCGTATCCATTGGCTTTAGGCACACTCACCCAGTCGCGAATCCGCTCGGGCTTGGGACTATAAATGTCTGTAATCAAAGAATAAATATTCCAGCACTGCCATTTTTCAGGCTGATCTGCTTTGGGTTTAAACACAATCCGTACGGCCAGCAGGTCGTAGATTTCATCGAAACTGATATTCCGTCTCTGCATTTTCAGCCAGACCGAATACACACTCTTCGTACGGGCGGTGATGGTATATTCGTAGTGGTTCTCGCTCAGACTTTTACGTATCGGCTTGATAAATTCTTCAAAGAGTGCCGAAAATTGTTTCTCGTAAGCTTCGATCTTTTTATCGATAACCTCATATTCTTCGGGATGTTCGTATTTGAAACTTA
>OIGD01003016.1_pt1 | contig 11987 bp, 9 predicted proteins | sample 1582211 | NCBI WGS metagenome assembly OIGD01 (sample SAMN04414078, study PRJEB24778) | human gut metagenome | material: faecal | host: Homo sapiens
GCCCTTGGTCAAAAGCCTTTTCGACACTTGTCAAAAGCCTTTTCGACTAAGGGCAAAAAGCAAAGGAATGATAGCTTTTGATGTAATTGATTGTTTGTTTGCTTATTAGTTAAGGTTGTTGCACTTTTATCTTTCACTTAAATATTGTGGATGTAGTGCAGGGAGACATGACTAACTTGAACCAAGACGAGACACTGGGTGAAGCCGAATCTTGTTTTCTCCATAAACTTATTTTTATCCTCCGATTACCCTGTGAAGAACGAACGCTATAAACAAAACAAGCCCCTGAGGACGGTAATTGCCTTCGGGGGCTTCGTCGTATATTAAATACAGGATTGAGGAGGGAGGGATGTTAGAATCAGAAAACCAGTATGTAGGCCCTGTATTTGGTTTCTTTTGTGACCGGGCAGAGAGAAATATATCCTTCTTTTATTTTCCCGTCTTTCATTTCAAGCGGATAAGCCTTCTTCATAAAGCAATGTTGCTCGTAGGCTTCTCCCGGTTTGCTTGTGTAAGTGATGCGCATGTCACCCCGGGCGTTGGGAGCCAGGTATTTTTGGCTGATGCGCAAAGCTACCATCCCCATTGTGTAGCGCATGTTCACTTCTATGCAGGGATGTATGGTGAATTCGCCGTTTGCTTTTTTGCGGTAGACCAACATGTCCACGCCCAAGTAACCGGTATAGATGTTTCCGTATATCTGCCGGATCGCCTCTCCGACAGTTTCTTTCAGTTGCTGGAATTTGTCTCCGAAGTTTTCAACAAAGAAGCTTTCCAGATATGTCTGTTCGCCCAATACATTTCCGGAATAAGCTCCTTTCTTTTCAGCTCCGAATACGGAAAGCCCTTCATAGCGTATGTTCCCGTTTCCGTCTGAATAAAATTCCATCGCGAAATCCTGGTATTTGTCCAGTGCACATTCTATGCTGACACATCCCTGTTTGTTCAGTGCCCCTTCGATCCAGGTACGGTCTTTTGTAGTCAGTTTGCGTTCCGGTAGCCAAAGCAGTCCCCTGCCGGAAGATGAATAGGGAGTCTTCAGTATGAAGGGAGCATTCTGGAGGATCAGGTATTTTTCCACTTCTCTTACTTTTTTGCAGAATTTAGGTGATACCGGTACATCCATATCAGGTAGGAGTTCTCGTATTTTGTCCAGACATTCGGCAGCAGTCTGGCGGCTTGTCAATCGGGTATCTTCTTCTTTCCATTCCGGGATCGTAAGGTTAAGGTTACCGCTTTTCCGCAGTTTTTCAAAAAGAGAATGGCTATGTGGGGAAAGTCCCCAGGGAGCTGCTTGCATTTCGGGCAGGCTGTCCTTCTGTTTTTCGATCTCCTTGCGTGAGATTAGCTTGGCAAACGGCCTGAACTCCTTCGGTTGTAAGGAGAAGAAACGAGGTGAAACGATCTCTTCGGTAAAAACAAAATCCTCCGCGTCTGCATACCAGACGGGAAGATAAGATAACTCCCTGATCATTCTCTGCACGTTTGCAGGTGGAGTGTAATTTTCAGAGCCTTGTAGTATGGCGGTTTCGTGTCCTGGGTTAAAAAAATGTATTTTGGATTTCATACTATATGTATATAAATAGGGATATAAATTAGGCACGGATTACACGGACTGCACGGATTAATTATTTTTCTTTCCGTGTGAATCCGTGTAATCCGTGCCTAATTTATATCAGTTTACGGGATTTTTCCGTTTTATTCGAGGTTCTCGTCGATGGCATCTATCTTTTTAATGATGAGTGCCATTTCGTCTTTTAGCTTGTCGATCTTGCGTTCCATCTCTTTGAGCAAGCCGCCGCCGCCTTTGGAAGAGATGCTTAGGAACCCGATGTTGTTTTCGTAAGTTTGAAGTTCGTTCTTCATCCGTTCGTACATGCGCATCAGTTTTTCCCGTTCTCCGTAAAGTTTCCCTTTTCCCCGTTCGCCGTTGCTCATATCGCTGAGACTATTGCGGAAAGTCTGCATCTTGCGGTCGTTCTGGTCGACTTTAAGACGGTCGAACTGTTTATCGACAGCTTCGTGATATTCCTTGTAAATCTTGTCTTTTTCTTTAAAAGGGACATGGCCGATTGCGTTCCATTCTGCCATATATCCTTTCAAGGTAGCAAGTGCTTCGTCATGGTCGGCTTCGTCGATTGTGTTGATCTTTTCGATCAAAGCCTTTTTAGCAGCTAAATTCGTTTGCTCCACGCTCTTTTGGGAAGATACATTCTTGTTCTTCTGTTCGAAGAAATAGTCGCAAGCCGTGATGAAGCGCTTCCAGACGGCATCGGAATGTTTGCGGGCTACCGATCCGATCGTCTTCCATTCTTTTTGCAAGGCGATCATCTTTTCGGTTGTGCTCTTCCAGTCCGTACTGTCTTTCAATGCTTCGGCTTTTTCACACAAGGCTTTTTTCAGTGCGAGATTCTTTTCCATCTCGTCCTTTATATTCTTGTAGAATTCGCTTTTGCGGTTGAAATAAACGTCGCAGGCTGCGCGGAAACGTTCGAATATCTTCACGTTCGATTTCTTCGGGGCGAAGCCGATCGTTTTCCATTTGTCCTGCAAGGCAATTACTTCCTTATTTTTTTCTTCCCAATCTTTGAATGATTTCAAAGCCGGGAAATCGATGTTTTCTATCTGTTCGCAAATGGCTGTCTTGGCTTCCAGGTTTTCCTGTTCCTTCGCTTTCAATCCTTCGAAATGCTCCTGATGGCGTTTGTTGATGATTGTGGAAGCGGCTTTGAAGCGGGACCAGAGGTCTTCGCGCAGTTCTTTCGCTACCGGACCGATTTCGCGCCATTGCTGGTGTAGTTTCTGAAGCTGATGGAAAGCGGATATGACATCCGGTTCCGTTTGCAGTTTCTCGACGGTTTCGCAAAGAGCCGTTTTCATTTCCAGATTCTTCTTGAAATCGTAGTCGCGGAACTGGTTGTTTATTTTGATGATGTCATAGAACATCTCGCTGTATGTTTGGTAGTTCTTCCACAGTTCGCTGACGTGTTCCTGCGGAACGGCTTTCACTTCTTTCCATCTTTGCTGGATGTCCTTGAAATCATTATATAATTTGTTGAAATCTTCCTGGCTTTCGGTCAATGCTTTCAGCTGGTCGATCAGTTGGAGTTTCAAGGCATAATTGGCCGCTTTAACCCGTTCTTCCTCGGCAAGGATGGCAGCCCGTTTTTCTTTGTAGACGTTGAGCAGTTCTTTGATCTTGCTTTCGGTTTCGTCTTCGGGAGCGACAAAATCCTTTTCTTCACCACCGGCTGTGAGGAATGCTTTCTTCAATTCGTCCACTTCGCTCCGGTGGATTTTGTAATAAGCCTGTTTGAGTGCTTCCACCTCGTTGCGTGTCGCGTCTGCCGCCGCTCCTACCAAACCGGTCAGTTTCTCCAGAATTTCTTCTTTCGACAATTTTCCCGTAGTCGCAACGGTTTCTTCACCTGCCGCAACTTCGTCTGTTTTGACTTCTGCTTCAGATGTTTCTTCTGCTGCAACTTCAGCGTCCGTTGTTTCGTTTGTTACAACTTCCTCCGCCGTGTTTTCCGGTGTTGTTTCCGGAGCCTTAGTTTCTTCCAATTTGCCGTTTTCTTCAGTTGGCAAATTAGCTTCGTGAGTGTCCTTCATATTCAATCGCATTTAGGAAAAGGATAAATGTATCCTATATCAAGTCACAAATTAAAGTAAATATTTTGGGATTACAGCATTTGGAAGCAAATAATTTGCAGGTAGATGTTAAATTAGGCACGGATTGGAGCAAATTCCATGAAATCCGTGCCTAAATATAATCCGTGTTTGAAATTATCCTAAGAACGAGATCAATACGCCGGCGGCTACGGCAGAACCGATAACGCCGGAGATGTTGCTGGCCATGCAATATTGAAGCACATGGTTCTTGGGGTCGTATTTCAATGCTATCTCATTTGCCACGCGGGATGCCATCGGTACGGCGCTCAGTCCGGTTGCTCCGATCAGCGGGTTGATTTTCTTCTTTGTGAAGAGGTTGAACAGTTTGACGAAGAAGATGCCGCCCGCTATGGAAAGGGCGAATGCAAGGAAGCCTCCGATTACGATACCGATTGTCGTGAAGTTCAGGAACGCCTCGGCTGTCATGGTCGCGCCGACCGATAATCCTAAAAAGATGGTCGCTGCATTCATGATGCTGTTCGATGCTGCATCGAACAGGCGGAATGTATTGGTTCCGATCTCTTTGACCAGGTTACCGAACATCAGCATACCGATTAATGGCACTGCACTCGGCACGAACAGGGCCACTACCGTCGTCACTACGATTGGGAAGATGATCTTCAAGACACGCAAATTTTTGATTTCCGTGGTGGACGGGTATTTCTTTTCCTGTTCCTTCATATTGATGGATAGCTCTTTCTTTGAACAAAGTAGTTTGACTACCAGTGGGATGATAACCGGAACCAGCGCCATATAGGAATAAGCGGCAATCGCTATCGGTCCTAACAGATGGGGGGCCAGTTTGATGGTCGTGAAGATGGCAGTCGGTCCGTCCGCTCCTCCGATAATTCCTAAAGAAGCTGCTTCTTTAGGCGTGAATCCCATCAGGATGGCTACCAGCAGCACGGTGAAAATACCCAGCTGTGCCGCCGCCCCGAATATGGACAGACGCAGGTTGCGCAGCATCGGCCCGAAATCTGTCAACGCCCCTACACCCATAAAGATGATAGGAGGAAGGAACCCAGTCTTGATCAGCATGTAGTAAATGAAGTTCATCAGCCCCAACTCATGCGCGATGTCATGGAGCGGCATCTCCCAAATGTTCTTCATCACTCCGTGCACGTTGATCATGCCGTTTTCGTCGGCCTGTATCACCCCCATATCGCCTCCGGGGAAGTTGGCAAGCAACACGCCGAACGCGATCGGTACGAGCAGCAGCGGTTCATACTGTTTTTTGATACCCAAATAAAGCAGTATGAACGCAATGGCATACATGATATTGCTGAACGCAGTCATCTCATATAGATTTTGAAATATTTCATTCATTATTGTATCGTCATTAGTACGTCATCTTCAGAAACCGCATCGCCGGAAGCTAGGCAGATCGCAGTGACTGTTCCACCAAATTCCGCACGTACGGCATTATATGTCTTCATGGCTTCCACATAGCAAAGCACATCGCCTTCCTTTACGACATCTCCTACTTTTACAGGTGTGTCGGAAGCACTTTTCACGAGGAAGAATTTGCCTTCCAGCGGCGAGAGCACTTCTTTGCCGGTACCGGCAGGAGCAGCAGCGGGGGCGGGTGTCGCGGCAGGAGCAGCCTGTGTTTCTGCCGGGACGGCATTCGCTGTGTCTCCGAATGCTACGGTTACCTTGTAGGATTGGCCGTTCACATCGACGGTCATTACTTGCGGAGTTGTCGGCATAGCCATTGCCATACTGGCCGGGGCTGCTTGTGAAGGAACGGTGGCAGGCTGGGCGGCTGTTTGCTTCTCGGCTTTTCTCTTGGCTACGTCGGCTTTGAATTCCACTTTGGCTTTTCCTGAACGGTAGGCTTCATACTGTGCCGGATGCATCGCATATTCGAAGAGTTCTTCGTCATCTTCACCCGTTTCCCATTGTTTTTCGTTCATCAGCTTGCGATACTTGTCGAGCGCGTCAGGATAGTTGTCCTGTGGGTTGCCTTCGAAGAATTTGCGTCCTTCGGCTTTCGCCTTCTCGATGATTTCCGGAGCCAACGGACCCGGCAGGCGTCCTGCCTTGCCTAAAATCATGTCCCAGATATCGTCGGCGATCATGCTCCAGCGGGCCTTCCCTTTCTCCATCTGCATCACATTCATGAGCGCCAGGTTCTTCACATACTGGCTGAACGGAGTCACTAATGGAGGGTAGCCGACACGCGGCCATACATAGGCAACTTCATCGAACAGCTTGATTAACAGCTGGTCTTGGCTCATGAGCGGCTTGTTGTTTTTGATATTGTTCTTGTTGATTGTCTCCAGGTTCTTTTCGAGGTCTGACATCAGGCTTCCCATCATGCCTCCTGGCAGGCCCGGACCGATCAGCAACGAGTTCATCAGGCGATTCTTCGGACTGATATACAAGCCGAGGAAGTCATCCATGAATTCCTGGATCAGGCTGCGGACTTTCATATAAGCCTCCATGTTGATCTCCGGCACTTTGTAGCCGGCGTCTTTCAACATCGCCTGCACGGTCAGCAGGTCCGCATGGCCTGTACCCCATGAAAGCGGTTCCATGCCAACGTCGATGTAATCGCAACCGGCGTTACATACTTCTAAGATCGAAGCCACGTTGAATCCGGGACCGGCATGGCTGTGATACTGAACCGGAATTTCCGGATGTTTTGCCTTGATGTTTGCTACGATCTGCCCCAAAGAATGCGGACGGCCGATGCCGGCCATATCCTTTATACAGATTTCATCCGCTCCGAGTTCGATCAGTTCCATCGCCATCTTGGTGTAATATTCGACCGTATGGATGGGAGAGTGGGTGATGCACAACGAGCATTGCGAGATCATCCCTGCTGCTTTCGCATATCGGATGGAAGGAGCAATGTTGCGTACATCGTTCAATCCGCAGAATGTGCGGGCGATATCTGTCCCCTGTGCTTTTTTTACCTGGTAGAACAACTGGCGAACGTCGTCAGGTACGGGACTCATACGCAGGCCGTTCAGTGCCCGGTCCAGCATGTGGGTTTGTATGCCGGCCTCATGGAACGGCTTCGTCCATTCGCGTACGGCTCTGTTTGGGTTTTCACCGAATAATAAGTTTACTTGTTCGAATCCTCCGCCATTGGTCTCTACGCGGGCGAAGCAGCCCATCTCGATAATGGCTGGTGCTACCCGTTTTAGCTGGTCTACGGTGGGAACATATTTCCCGGCAGATTGCCACATGTCACGGAAGACCAAACTAAATTTGATTTCTCTTTTCATGATATTTTATGTATAAATGCTATTATAATTTCTCGATCTTAACGACTTTGCCTTTTCCACCGGTCATAACACTTACAGCCGATACGATTGCGGCAGTAGTCTGGTTCGTGATGCCGGCAGCCGGTGTGGATGTAGCCGTCTGTCTTTGTGGTGTCACTTGTTTTTTGACAATAATCTCTTCGGGCGCATATTTGTTTACCAGTACGATCAGGCCCTTCCCAAGATTGATAACGATCAGTAGGATAGCAAAAACAGTTGTCATTCCTACAATCATTAGCAAAAGTCCAGTTTCTATGTTTTCCATACTCATTAATTGACGGGAAAGCGTGCGGTTGGTGTGGCTGGCACAATCCTTCCCAAGTTAAAAATCCTGCTACAAAATTAGAAAAATGTCTGAAACTCACTTATGGATTCTTCATAAAAAATATGAAAAGGGTTCGGACTTTTCGTATCTTTGCCTCCCTGAAAACAATTTGTAATTAAATCATGGGAAACTTCTTTAAATCACTATTCTCTTCTTCTAAGGCTGCAACACCTGAAGAGGAAAAAAGCAAGAACGATCAGAAAAATTTCGATATTCTGAAATACGACGGTGTCCGCGCCCAGAAAATAGGACAGGTAGCGTATGCCATCAAATGTTTTACTGAAGCGTTGAAGTTGCAGGAGGATTTCGAGACGATGACTTATCTGGTCGCTGCCTATACGACGGCGAATAAGGCGGAAGAAGCTCTTGAGGTGCTGAACCGCATGGTGGAACTTGAACCGGATCATATCAATACGCTTCTGACACGTGTGAACGTGCTTTTCATGCTGGACAAGGATGCGGACGTGATTGTCGATTGCCGGCATATTCTCGAACTGGAAGAGACGAACCATTTGGCCTGGTTCCTGATGGGGAAGGCGAAGCGGACGACTTCCGACCCCTTAGGGGCTATTGCCGACCTGACGAAAGCGATCGCCTTGAAAGAAGATTTCACGGATGCCTATCTGATGCGTGCCCGGATATTGTTGTCGATGCAGCAGGCAACCGAAGCGCTTCCCGATGTGGAAAAGGCCATCACGCTGGCTCCGGAAGAAGAAACATCCTACTTGCTACGCGGCCGTATCCATGAAGCGATGGGCAATATTGACGCTGCTGCGGCCGATTACCAGAATGTGTTGGAGTTGAATCCGTTCAATGACGAGGCGACGTTGCTCGTCGGCCAGCTCCTGATCACGCAGGAACGTCTGGATGAAGCCATTACTTTCTTCAACGAAGCGATTGATCTGAAACCCGATTTCGGCAAAGCATACGCCGAACGGGGCCGTGCCAAGAACCTGAAAGGAGACAAGGATGGCGCCTTCGAAGATCTGAAAAAGTCCATCGAACTGAATCCCGAAGGCGACGAAGCCCGGAAGCTGGAAGGGCAGCATACGAATTTCAACGATATGTACAAGGGCGGGATCTTCTGAGAAGGATGATTCAGATTTTACAATAACCCCCTGTTTTTTCTATTTCAACCCGGAAACCGAACCTTTTCGGGTTGTCTTTTTGTAAGCGGGCCGGAACATTTTGTGACGTGCAGACAGCACGTTTGCGCGGTTCGTCTCCGGTACATGTGTTTTTGTCAATCCGAATCTTGTTTTCCTTGACAATCCGGAAAACCTTAACTTCCGGAGAGTCGAATATCCGGATCCTGCTTGGGGATGGTGCAGGAATATGGAACGTATAAAGAGCCCGGTTTCAGGGAGGCCGGCAGCCCTTCCGTGACGACCGTCTTCATCGCGCTGGCGACCGTCTTCGTTGCCATGACGACCGTCTTCATGCAGGGTGAACTGCGCACTTCAGAGCCATGAAGACGGTCGTCATGGGAATTTTCTGCGCATCTCGCGGAAAATACCTCCGGAAATGTTTGTTGCCGCTGCTGGAGAAACCTTTTGGAAAGGTGGTTTTGACAGCTTTTTTCTTGTTTCTATGGGCATTTTTTACAATATTCCCAGGTTTCCCCGATATTTTTACCGGTTCAGCGTCAGGTCGGTTTCTCTAAAAATAAAACTTATTGTCATCCCTGGCTTATTGTACGGTTTTTCAAAATACCCGTTAGTCTGAATCGAAACTGTAGCGCATGAAATTAGGATTTCTACCCCATATTTTTTAAGAAACTCGTGTTTTTGCAAGATGTTGAACAACCGAAAAATACAAATATATGCCTTTTGAAGGGGGTATTGTGCGTTTTAACGTCTTTCGAAGTCTGGTGTTCTGTGTTTCTTAGATCTCTTCAGGATTACTTATTATAAGCTGATAGCCGGTTCCCCGACAAGATTTGATTTGGATAAATGGCATGGGGGCCAAGCTTTCCCGCAAGCGTACAATAGTAGCAGAGACCGCATCGCGTTCCGCTTTACCGATCTTTCCCTTTTTTAAGGCATTTCCGAGGATTTGTGAATAGATAATTTGAGGTGCTATCACTGATTGTTGAGAATTAATCAGATGAGTAAATAGCTTCAGGCCTTGCCCGCTTAAAGTCACATGTAGGTTTTTGTATTTCAAGATGCCGCTTTTCTTGTCGAACTGTAATCCGAAAGGTAAGGTCCCTTCTTTGGAAAAAGAACGGACAAAAGCGACAACCGGCTTTTCTACAATTTTTGTTTCTACAACTTTCTTTTCAAGCAATACCGCGTTTAGTTTTTTTATTCCCCATTTATAACTGCCGTATAAAATTCCGACAAATAAACCATAAAAGAGTAAAAAGAGAAGGATGGAATCTGCCCGTTTTAAAATAAAGGAAAGCGGAATTTGCACAAATGCTTGTAATGCTATATTGTCTTCTATATTTTTATTCTTCCGATATATAACTGGCTTCAAAGCGGTAGCTTTTTTCATAAAAAGGCTATCGGTGTAACTTATCGTTGTTTTTTCTTTACGCTTACAACGCACCGCTGTTTGTGTTTCCATACCTAAATCTGCAAGTCTGGCGCGAAAAAGGCTATCCAGGAAAATCCGGTTCGGATCATTCAGAGACAGATAGTCCTGGTCACACCATCTTTCTTTTTCTTCATAGGAAATAGAGTCCGATAATAATAATGTCCCTCTATTGGTTTTTATCGGTATGGAACCCAATCGGGTGTTTATTTCTTTACTGATAGCATCTTGAAAAGTAGCAGAGGCTTCAGTGAAAATCTTTTTACGGCATGAAAGGAATCCATGCCAGACCATTATCAAACAAAACAAAGTCATACACATATATAATAATATGCATAGTCTTTTAAAAAAAAGGATTTTGTCTGTATGTCTATTCTCTTCTTGCATGTTGCAAAAATATAAAAAATGGACATCTATATAGGCTTTTCTCTTCAGATATATGTAATTCAAGTCCGAAGAAAACCTACAGAAAACCTACAAGAAATCAGGAAATGGCATTCTATTTATCTGTTTAATAGCGAATTGTGAAATATGTGGCACAAACCTATTGACATCCGAATTATATATCCCTACATTTACTTCAAAAACAAAAGTTATGAAAAAAAGAGTTTCAGCAGTAGTAATTGTTTTGGTTTGTTTGGGTGGAGTTGCTTGTATCAAGACATTGTCGACATCATCTGTCGGCTTGCCTCAATTGGCATTTGATAATATTGAGGCTTTGGCGTCCGGTGAGAGTAGTGCTTATAGGTGTTACGGGATAGGCGATGTCGACTGTCATGGTGATAAAGTTGATAAGATGTATAGTGGCTATAGTTTAAAATGACATGAGAATCTTCCTATACATAATTATTAATAGGAATAAGTACATTAATCTCCTGCAGTGGTTCACCCGATCCTCTTTACCCTCGGTATACAACTTTTCCTGATGAGAAAATGGTAGCCACGCAGGAGATTTCTATTGATTCTGCCTTTTTCCGTTATCCCTACCGGGTAGCGGTAAAAGACAGTATCGCTATCATCATGGATTTACATAATGACAGCCATTACTTTTACGCTTTTACTTATCCGGAGTGGAAGCCGATCGCACCGTTCGGAAAGCGTGGAGAGGCCCCCGGAGAAATGCTTTCGGCAGAGATGTTCCAGTTTTCTGCATTGGATTCAGTCTGGACATTGGATGCTAACCGGATGCTGATCACGCGCTGGTCTGTCTCTCCGACGGACAAGACCGTTTTGCGCAAAGAGGAAATAAGATTAGATAAAACATTAGTTCGCTCTTTAGATTTTTATCGTACAGATTCAGCCTTTCTGATCACAGACTACTTAGGTGATTTTCGTTATCACAAAGTCAGTCATAGTGGTAAACCGATCAAAAACATAGGTAAAATTCCCACCGAAATCAGCTATGAGCAATATATTCATCCCGCCTTAGCACAAGCTTGGCGTAGCTTTACCGATTACAACCCGAAAAACGGGATATACGCGATGGCGACCCAATTGGGAGAAGCCCTTGAAATATACAATCTAAAAACTCAAACTCATAACGTTATATACGGTCCTGCCGGAGAACCTCAATTCATTGCAAAAGGAGGCGAAGGATTCCCGACCGGCATCAAAGGGTTTGTGGACATACAAGTCACAGACGATTATATTTATACCGTTTTCGATAGGATGTCCTGGAAAGAGCGGGACAAATTTTATGAACGCGGCATGTCTGCTCCCAAAGGAGGCCATTTCCTTTACGTGTTCGATTTGGCAGGAAACCCGGTTCGAAAATATACGCTCGACAAAAATATCTTGGGCATCCATATCAATGAAAAAACAAACACCGGAATTGCGACTTGCGCGGAAAGCGATAATCCGATCGTGACATTCAAACTATAACAAGAAAATGAAACGACTGCTCTACATATTATTCCTATTATTTTTGTTAGCCGCTTGCCGGGAAAACAAGAAAGAGCAATTCGCCCGCCTGGTTCAGGAATGGCAAGGGAAAGAGATCGTGTTTCCGCAGGATATGGTTTTCACCCGTTTTGTCATTGAGCAGGTGGAATACCGGATACCCGATGCAGAATATAAAGTGCTGATTTATGTCGATTCAACAGGTTGCACCAGTTGCAAATTGCAACTGCCGAAATGGAAAGAATTGATCGCCCATGTCGATTCGGCAACAAACAGCA
>OIGD01003019.1_pt1 | contig 11974 bp, 10 predicted proteins | sample 1582211 | NCBI WGS metagenome assembly OIGD01 (sample SAMN04414078, study PRJEB24778) | human gut metagenome | material: faecal | host: Homo sapiens
CACAGATGCATTATCAGGTGTAATGTCCGATACGTAACGGAAATCCGGACGTTCATCCATTATTTGCACTAATTCTTCTTCATTTATGACTTCCTTGCGTGCTGTATTAATGAGCATAGCGCCTTTGGGCATTTGTTTCAGCAAATTGTAGTTGATCGATTTTTTCGTTTCGTCTGTGGCGGGAATGTGCAGGGAAACGAATTGGCAGGTCTTGTACAACTCGTCGATATTTTCTATGGGTGTTACTCCGGCTTCGGCAATGACATTCGACGGACAATAGGGGTCGAATGCATAGACTTCCATACCGAACCCTTTGGCGATACGGGCTACGCTACGACCAACTTGTCCGAACGCATGAATACCCAACTTTTTGCCTTTGAGTTCGGTTCCTGAGGTCCCGTTGTAGAAATTGCGTACCATCATGACGGCCATACCAAAAACCAGTTCGGCTACTGCGTTCGAGTTTTGACCCGGCGTATTCATGACACATACGTTATGTGCGGTTGCAGCAGCGAGGTCGATGTTGTCGTAACCGGCACCGGCACGTACGACGATTTTCAAGTTTTTGGCGGCATCCAATACTTCTGCGTCGATGATGTCGCTGCGTACGATGAGACCCTCTACATCTTTTACAGCGTCGATCAGTTTGGCTTTTTCACCATATTTTTCAAGAAGCGCCAGTTCCATACCGGCGTTTTCTATCTCTTTTCTGATACCTTCTACGGCAACGGCTGCAAAAGGTTTATCTGTTGCTACTAATATTTTCATGATGTGATAAAATTAGTGTTTTCTTTCGAATTCCTGCATGGTGGCGATGAGGGCTTCGACGCTCGATTTGGGTAGGGCGTTGTAGAGAGATGCACGGAATCCTCCTACCGAACGGTGTCCTTTTATACCCACCATACCTTGACTGGCGGCAAATTGAGCAAATTCTTCTTCGAGTTCTTTGTATTCATCGTTCATGACAAAGCATACGTTCATGATCGAGCGGTCTTCGGGTACGACAGTACCTTTGAAAAGCTTGTTGCGGTCGATTTCTTCATAAAGAAGAGCGGCTTTTTCGATGTTCATTTTTTCGAGCACTTTTACACCACCCAGTTCTTTGTAATATTTGAGAGTTTGCAATGCTGCGAATACTGGCAGACAAGGAGGCGTGTTGAACATCGAACCTTTTTTGATGTGGGTGCGGTAGTCGAGCATTGTGGGGATAGCTCTTTCTACATGGCCGAGAGCGTCTTCGCGTACAATGGCAATTGTAACACCGGCGGGGGCAAGGTTCTTTTGTGCGCCTGCATAGATGATATCGTACTTGGAAACGTCTACGGGACGAGAGAAAATATCGGAAGACATATCGGCAACCAAAGGTACTTTCACATCGGGATCGTAACGCATTTCGGTTCCGAAGATGGTATTGTTGGTCGTGATATGGAAATAATCGGCGTCTTCGGGTACGGTGTAGTTTTTGGGAATATAAGTGAAATTGGCTTCTTTCGAAGAGGCAACGACATCGACTTCACCGAAGAGTTTGGCCTCTTTGATGGCATTTACTGCCTATGTTCCCGTTTCGAGATAAGCCGCTTTCTTTTTCAGCAAGTTGAAAGGCACCATACAGAATTGCAGGCTGGCTCCGCCGCCGAGGTATACGACATCGTAACCGGCCGGCACATCTAATAATTCTTTGACCAAAGCACGAGCTTCGTCCATGACAGCAGAAAATTCTTTACTGCGGTGTGAAATTTCCAGCAAAGAGAGTCCTGTTCCAGCAAAATCCAGTACAGCGTCGGCTGTATTTTTAATGGTGTATTGGCTCAGAATAGAGGGGCCTGCATAAAAATTGTGCTTCTTCATTTTTATTATTGTTTTTTAGTGTATTGATTCTGAAATAAACATCCTATACGGAGATTTTTTGAGGGAACAAATTTATGTTTTTTTTTATCCTTTGCCAAGAAAATGTCAAATAAAAAGGCCGTAATAGAAACATATTTTTCCGTTTACGGCTGTTTTGGCATATCGGCTTTACAAAATCTTCTTTTGTTTCTTGTCGGATTTGTTTTATTCTATTTGTATTTATCTCCCCACAAGTTTTTGAGATGTTCTTTGTGCCGTTCTTCCGCTGCGTTGGTTTGAGGATGCCATATCGACGTATTTTTCAATTCGTCGGGCAGATATTGTTGTTTTACGAAATTCCCTGTAAAATCATGGGCATATAGATATTCCTTTCCGTACCCCAATTCTTTCATCAAGGAGGTAGGGGCGTTGCGCAGATGCAAAGGAACCGGAAGGTTGCCGGTACGTTCTACACAAGATAATGCATCATTGATGGCCTTGTATGCCGAGTTGCTTTTGGGGCTGCAAGCCAAGTAGATGGCGGCTTCCGATAATACGATGCGACCTTCGGGCCAGCCGATGTTTTGGACGGCCTCGAATGCAGCATTGGCGATGAGCAGGGCGTTGGGATTGGCAAGGCCTATGTCTTCCGAAGCCGATATGACCAGCCTTCGTGCGATGAATTTCGGGTCTTCTCCGCCGGCGACCATACGGGCCAACCAATAAACAGCTCCGTCGGGGTCGCTGCCGCGTATCGATTTGATAAACGCCGAAATAATATCGTAGTGCATTTCTCCCTCTTTATCATAGGCCATGGGGTTTTGCTGCAAACGGTCGGTTACGACAGAGTCGTCTATGACAAGAGGTTCATCGGCAGGAGTGGCATTGGCTATCAGGTCGATGATGTTGAGCAACTTCCGCGCGTCGCCGCCGGCATAGCGGAAGAGAGCCGTTGTTTCCCGTATGTCGATATTTCGTTTTTGCAACTCTTTGTCGGTTTTCACCGCACGGTCGAGAAGATGTTGCAGATGAGGCGCATCAAGGGATTTAAGTATGTAAACCTGACAGCGGGAGAGCAACGGGCGTATGACTTCGAACGAAGGGTTTTCGGTCGTTGCTCCGATAAGAGTTACCGTACCATTTTCGACTGCTCCCAACAGAGAGTCTTGCTGGGACTTGTTGAAACGGTGTATTTCGTCGATAAACAGAATCGGTCGACTCTGTTGGAAAATACTCCCGCTTTTACATTTGTCGATGACTTCACGTACCTCTTTTACTCCCGAGTGTATGGCACTCAATGTATAAAACGGCGTTTTGAGTTGAACCGAGATGATACGGGCCAAAGTCGTTTTCCCGACACCGGGAGGCCCCCATAAGATAAATGAGGAAACCTCTCCGCTGTCGATCATTCGTCGCAAGACGGCACCTTTCCCTACAAGATGTTCCTGCCCGATGTATTCATCGAGTGTTTTAGGACGCAATCGTTCGGCTAAGGGTGCTAACATAGGATAATCTGGTTTTCAGATATTAGTCGTTTTCGGTATAGCGTTCTATCGTTTGCTCCCTATCGGGACCTACCGATACGATTTTGATGCGAACGCCCAATTCTTCTTCAAGGAAAGAGAGGTATGCGTTGAATTCTTCGGGAAATTCGTCTTCGCTTTGCATTTGGGTCATATCGCATTTCCAGCCGGGCAGTTCCACATAAACAGGTTCGATTTTATCATCGATTTCAAAAGGAAATTCATCAGTTTCTTTTCCGTCTATGCGGTAAGCCACGCAGGCTTTGATGGTCTCGAACGTATCGAGTACATCGCTTTTCATCATGATGAGGTCGGTAACACCATCGACCATGATTGCATATTTCAGAGCTACGAGGTCTATCCAGCCGCAGCGGCGTTCGCGTCCGGTTACAGCTCCGTACTCGTGTCCGATGTCTCTGATTTTCTTTCCTGTTTCATCAAACAGTTCGGTGGGGAAGGGACCGCTTCCAACCCGCGTACAGTATGCTTTGAAGATACCGTACACTTTCCCTATACGGCCGGGAGCTACGCCCAGTCCCGTACAAGCTCCGGCACAGATGGTATTTGAAGAAGTTACAAATGGGTATGATCCGAAATCTACATCGAGCAATGTGCCTTGAGCCCCTTCGGCCAATACCGATTTATCTTCTTTCAACAACCGGTTTATTTCGTGTTCGCTGTCGATGAGGCGGAATTGCTTCAAGTAATCGAGCGAAGCGAACCATTTGGCTTCGAGATCGGCCATATCGTATTTGTAGTCCAACGATTTGAGTATGGCTTCATGGCGGGCTTTGGCTTTGGCGTATTTGGCATCGAAGTCGTGTAATAAATCTCCTACGCGCAATCCGTTACGGCTTACTTTGTCGGTATAAGTAGGGCCTATGCCTTTACCTGTTGTCCCTATTTTCCCATCGCCTTTGGCTGCTTCGTAAGCAGCATCGAGGATACGATGAGTCGGCAGAATGAGATGTGCTTTTTTAGAAATATAAAGCTGGCGGGTAATGTCGTGCCCGCTGGCTGCCAATGCTTCGGCCTCTTGTTGGAATAGTACGGGATCGAGTACGACTCCGTTACCGATGATATTGATTTTGCCTCCTTGGAAAATTCCCGACGGAATCGAACGGAGTACGTATTTTTCACTGTTGAATTCCAGTGTATGGCCGGCATTTGGCCCGCCCTGGAAACGAGTGATGACGTCGTATTTCGGAGTGAGAACATCGACGACTTTGCCTTTGCCTTCGTCGCCCCATTGCAATCCTAATAATACATCTACTGATTTCATGATTGGAGTGTGTGGTTATTTTTATTGTTGTTTGTTTCTTTTTCGTTGTTTTTTTTGCGCAACTTTTTCCGTTCGGCCTGCGTACATGACGAGCAGATGCCGTAGACATAGAGTGCGTAGTAAGCAGTGGTGAACCGTGCGAATTTTTTTTGAGTCAGCACTTCGAGCAGTTTGGGATCTTTTACCTCCCTTATTTTTCCGCAACGGGTGCAAATGAGGTGATGGTGATTGACCATATTGTATGATTTCTCATACTGGGCAGGGTGGTTTCCGAATTGGTGTTTGCGCACGAGACCTGCATCGACCAGTAAGTCGATCGTATTATAGACGGTGGCCCGGCTTACCCGATATTCGCTTTCCGACATCATTTCATACAACAGGTCGACATCGAAATGTTCGCTCGTTGCATATATTTTGTCCAATATGGCGTATCGCTCGGGAGTCTTTCGCAGCTTCTTTGCTTCTAGATATTGAGACAATTTTTGTCGTACGATTTCTCGGGTTTTCTCCTCAATCATGGCTCTATTTTTATGCCAAACGAGGCAAAGATAAAAAATAAAACCGAAATATCGTATGCGAAAAGGAAGATACTTGCGATTGGGATACCATGTTTATCGATACTGCGGTTGCGTGAGATGATTTCCTATTCAGCCAGAGAGAAAACTCATCTTTTTTATCTGTCTTTCAGGTAGCGGCATTCTTCGATAATATCCTCGATAAGAGGTTGGTTTTCTTCGGAAGCATCGACAGAGGAGAAAAATGCGATGATTTCTTCGAGCTTTTGCGGACACTTTGCTGCTGCTTGTTTTATGGAGCGGAGTGCCGCCGAAAGGGTGTGCAATGGAGCTTTTTCATGGATATGCGAGAGGCATGATGATAGTATGTTTTGTAGTTCTGCTGTCGATAGAATATATCCGTTTGAAAGCAGCCGGTACCAAAGTTGGTATCCTATGTAACGTGTCATATCGGTTGACGATGCGATGCAGTCGGTTGCCAGTTGAGGGGCATCGTCGATATATGGAAAAAGGTTCATGCAACATACATCAGCAATTTCGGTATAAGGCGTTTCATCGATCCACCTTTTTGCCGTGGACATATCCATTTTTTGGGGCGGATAAAGCCATGTGGCCAGCATTTTCGATTCTCTGACGTGCTCTTTCCATAACCGTTCTGCCAGTATTTCATTTGGCGTGATAGAAGAGGCGATGCGCTTTATCAACGGGAGAGTAAGGCCGAAGTTTACACGATATGCCATGCCTTTTTCCCGCATGCTGGCGGCAACGACGCCGTTCATCGACTTGCGGAATAGACGTTTTATTTCTCTTATTTGTTCATCGGTTGCAGTAGCGGACATTGTTGTGTATTTAGAAAGGAACATCGTCGTCTTGTTGGCTCAGAAAATCGGTGTTGGGGCCGATTGTTCCCGCATTTCCGGGAGTCGGTACGGTATCCCTTTTTCTGTTGATTTTCGAGGGAATGACCGTGTCGTCTTTCAGATTTTGGAAGCGGGCGAGTTCTCCTCGGAAACGTAATCGCACGTCGCCTACGGCTCCGTTTCTGTGTTTGGCGATAATGATTTCGGCCAGACCGATAAGAGAGTTCCCTTTCGCGTCCTCATTTATTTTGTAGTACTCGGGACGGTGTATGAAGCAAACCATATCGGCGTCTTGCTCGATTGCACCCGATTCACGCAGGTCGGCCAGCTGCGGACGCTTTCCTTCTTCTCCGGTACGGGTTTCGACGCCACGGTTCAGCTGCGAAAGGGCGATAATGGGGATATTCAGCTCTTTTGCCAATCCTTTGAGCGATCGCGATATGGTACTGACTTCTTGCTCGCGGCTACCGAAATTCATGCCGCTGGCATTCATCAGTTGCAAGTAGTCGATGATGATCATTTTTATACCGTGTTCCCTTACCAGACGACGAGCTTTGGTCCGCAGTTCGAACACCGAAAGGCTGGGCGTGTCATCGATAAAAATCGGTGCATCGTATAAGTCGTTGATTTTTGCGTTCAACTGTTCCCATTCGTGCGGGGCGAGTTGTCCGCTTTTTATCTTTTCACCCGGTATTTCGCAGGTGTTTATGATGAGGCGGTTTACAAGCTGCACGTTCGACATTTCGAGAGAGAAGATGGCAACGGGTGTATTGTAGTTGATAGCCATGTTTTTGGCCATAGAGAGAACGAAAGCCGTTTTTCCCATGGCCGGACGGGCGGCAATGATGATGAGGTCGGAATTGTTGAGCCCGCCGGTTTTTTCGTCGAGAGCATCAAGGCCGGAGGGAAGGCCGGATATTTTGCCGTCTTTCTGATAGGCCTGTTCGATTTGTCCGAGGGAAGACGTGAGCGCTTCGGCAAAGTCGATGAATCCGCCCTGGCTTTCACCTTGGTTAGACAGTTCGAAAAGTTTCTTTTCTGCAGTTTCTATCTGGGCGGTCGCATCGGTATCCAAGTCTTCTTTCATGGCGTCGCTGACGATTTCGTAACCGGTGTTTATCAGTTCGCGGCGCAGGTATTTGTCATAAATGAATTGTGCGTAATATTCGACGTTAGTCAGAGGCGAAGCGCTGTCGGCAAGTTTTATCAGATATTGGTGGCCGCCGACTTCGTTCAGGGAGCCTTCCTGTTCAAAATAGTTTTTGAGCGTGATGACGTCCGCAACATGACCGCGCTGAATCAGTTTGGAAATGACTTCGAAAATCTTGGCGTGAATCGAATCGGCAAAGTGGTAGGGACGCAGGAATTCGGAAACTTTTTCATAGGCTTTGTTGTTGGCCAGAACGGCGCCGAGCAGAGCCTGTTCGGCTTCCAGGTTTTGCGGCAGCGAAGCGGTGTCGATTTGTTCCATCGGGGCAGACTTTCATGTGAAAAAAATTAGTTCTTTTACTGCCTCTTTATAAACAAGTTCTCGGTAAAACTCAAAGGATTTGACGCGAAGGAGGTTTCAGGGCTGTTAATTGTGGGGATAAAAAAATATCCCCCTGAAAAATCAGAGGGATATTTTGGAGTTGACCTGTTTATAATTATTTAGCGGCTTTGCTTTTCGCAATGCTCTTTTTTATTTTTTTAGCTTCTTCGGTCAGTTTGCTGTTGGACGTAGATTCCAGATAAGCGTCCAGTCCGCCGTTGTGTTCAATAGAACGCAGGGTTTTGGAGCAAACTTTGAGTTTGAACATTTTGCCCAGGGTTTCGCTCAGAAGAGATACAACCTGCAGGTTGGGCAGAAAACGGCGACGGGTTTTGTTGTGAGCGTGGCTGACATTGTTGCCGCTCATAACGCCGGTGCCGGAAATATCACATTTTTTAGCCATTGTATTAATCCTCGTAAATAAACTTGTTGCTTGTTAATAACGTTTCCGTAACTAAAAGTCAAGCCCAAATTGCGATAATTTCGGCAAATTTTCTGCGAAGCGGGAAAGAAGAGAGGATTTTTTCAAAAAAGACTGGAAATGTAAATTAAAATAATGTACATAAAGAAACAATGTATGAAGATGTACCCGTAGCTCAGTTGGATAGAGTATCGGCCTCCGACGCCGAGGGTCGTGGGTTCGAATCCCTCCGGGTACGCCATTTATAAGCCGTCCTATCAGGGCGGCTTTTTTTATAAAAGGCTTCCCGGCAGGGTCGAACCCGGGTTCGTTCTCAGACATCTAAATTCGTTTCGGTCAAAGAGTTTCCCTCACTCATTAAGATGTTACGGAGAGCTTACAGACAAAATTAACCGGAGCAGCGGTTAATTTTGCTTAGCGCTTCCTCCGGGTACGCCATTTTAAAAATCCCCTGCATTGCAGGGGATTTTTTTGTGATTTTTCTCTAGTCGGTTTTTTCTGTCGTCAGATAATTGTAAACGGTCTGCGATATTTGGGCGGCCAGTGCGGCATTGGCACGGTCGTCAAGTTTTGATTCGGTTATCATGACGGCGATATAATAAGTGCGGCCATTTGTCAAAGTGACAAAGCCGGCGTCATTGTCGGCAATTTTAATGCCGTCGGCGGTGCGTGACGATGAACCGGTTTTGTGGCCGAACATGACGCCGGGCGGAAGGCCTTGTTTTATTTTGTCTGCGCCGATGGATGTTTTAACCATGATGCCGGAGAGAAACTTCCGGTGTTCGGCTGACAAAACGTCTTTTTCAAGAACAAGTTTCATCAGTCCGGCGACATCTGACGGCGTGGCCTGATTCAGGTATTGGTTTTCTGCTTTTTGGTTCATCTGTTTTTCGTTGACGCGAATGTCAATGCCGGAAAAACCGAGGTTATGCAGAAATTTTTCCAATTGTCCGGTTCCGCCGGAATATTTCAGCAGAATGTCTGCGGCATTGTTGTCGCTTTCGGCAATCATATATTCGAGCAGCTCGGCCAGACTGATTTCGAAGGGGCGGCGGGGATGTTTTTTCAGCATGGGGCTGTACATGTTTGCGTCCGTCATGTTTTCTTCGACTGTCAGTTTTGCGTTAAGAGCCGTTCCGGTTTGCTCCATCTGCCGGAGGGTTTGAACTGCAATAAAAAACTTGAAAACGCTGAGCAGCGGGCGTTTTCGGTTGCCGACCGCCCAATTTCGGCTGCCGCTGATGACGGCGACGCCTGCATCGGTGTTTGAGAGGCGTATTATGCGGCGAAGTCTGCTTTCCAGAGGATTTTCGCGAACTGCAAACGCTGTTGCGCCCAGCAGCAGAAACAGGCAGAGTGATGTCCAGAGTTTCATGTTTTTCCGGTAACGTTAAATTTTGTTCAGAATATTGCGGATAATTTAATTTTTCGTATAGTTCGGCTAATCCATTCGGTTTAAAGGCGCTGGATTCCGGCCTTTGTCTGATTACATTGGACGGGAAAACCGTTTTACAGCAAAGGAAAAAAGCCATGAATGAAAAATCTGAACTGATTAATCCGCAAAAAGCGTATTTTAACGGCAAGTTTAAAGAAAAGCTCCAGAAAGCGCCCGGTGTGCAGGCCGAAATGGAACAGAAGCCCGACTGCGGCGAAGACAGTTATCAGGGGTGCAACCGGCTGGCCGGCCGCAAGGCGCTGGTTACGGGCGGCGATTCCGGCATCGGACGGGCGGCGGCAATCGCCTTTGCCCGGGAAGGGGCCGATGTGGCGCTGAACTATTTTCCGAGTGAGGAAGAAGATGCCGAGGAAGTGAAAAAGCTGATTGAAAAAGCCGGACAAAAGGCGGTTTTGCTTCCCGGAGACCTTAACCGCAGGGAAGTATGCGCGGAAATTGTCGAAAAAGCCGTTGACGGGCTCGGCGGCCTTGATGTTTTGGTTTTGGCGGCCGGCCGGCAGACAGCCTGCCCCGACCTTGCCGAACTGTCCGACGCGCAATTGCTGGAAACATTTCAGGTTAACGTCTTTTCGATGTTTTGGACGGTTAAGGCCGCACTGCCCCATCTGCCGGCCGGTTCGAGTATTATTACCACTTCGTCGATACAGGCTTATCAGCCGAGCAAGTACCTGCTTGATTATGCGGCGACCAAAGGCGCAATCGTCTGTTTTACGCGTGCGCTGGCCAAGCAGCTTGCCGACCGCGGCATTCGGGCGAATTCGGTGGCGCCGGGACCGATTTGGACGCCTTTGCAGATTTGCGGCGGCCAGCTGCCGGAAAACATTCCCGAGTTTGGGCAGGAAACGCCGCTCAGAAGAGCCGGCCAGCCGGCGGAGCTGGCTTCGCTGTACGTTTATCTGGCGTCGAACGAATCAAGTTATGTGACGGCGGAGGTTATGGGCGTGACCGGAGGCATGCATTTGGCCTGACGCATGGGAAACAGACGCGGCCGGCGGTTTTATGGCGCTGTATTAAGGAAATTTAAACAGAAATAAAATTAATTTAATTTCAGTTTAATCCTTTATTTTAATGTAAGAAAAAATGCACCATATCCATACCCTTATTTTAGACTTGACCCTTATTACTATTTATGCCGGCATAATGACGCTCATTTGCAAAAAACTGAAACAGCCGATTGTTCTCGGGTATGTGGTTGCCGGTATTCTGGCCGGTCCGTTTTTCAATTTTCTGCCGACGGTCAGCGACCGCGAAGACCTGACGCTGTGGGCGGACATCGGCGTTATTTTTCTTCTGTTCGGCCTGGGGCTGGAGTTCAGCTTCAAAAAAATGATCAATGTCGGCAAGTCGGCAATGATTACGGCCAACGCCAACATTCTGTTCATGCTTTATCTGGGATACAGCACCGGCATTCTGCTCGGGTGGTCGACGATGGACAGCTTTTTTCTGGGCAGCATGATTTCAATGTCGTCAACGACGATTATCATTAAGGCTTTTGATGACCTTAACGTAAAAAAACAGCGGTTTACGGATTTGGTTTTCGGGGTGTTGGTGGTGGAGGATATTATGGGAATCCTGATGCTGGTGCTGCTGCCGACAATTGCTCTCGGCAACAGTATTGACGGCGGGGAACTGCTGATAAGTACGCTGAAACTGATTTCTTTTTTGGTGTTGTGTTTTGTCAGCGGCATTTATCTGGTGCCGACTTTTTTGAAACGAATCGAAGGCTTTCTGACGGATGAAATGTTGCTGCTGATTACCATCAGTTTGTGTTTCGGCATGGTTTATATGGCAACATATTCCGGTTTTTCCGCAGCGCTGGGCGCTTTTATCATGGGGTCTATTTTAGCGGAGAGCAGCCTGATTCACCGAATCGAGCGCAATATTCAGCCGATTAAGGATTTTTTCGGCGCGGTATTTTTTGTTTCGGTCGGAATGATGGTTGATCCGTCGATGTTTGTCGAGTTTGCCTGGCCGATTTTTTTGATTACGCTGATTGTTATTGCCGGCAAGGTGGCTTTTTCCTGTTTGGGATTCATTATCTCCGGACAGCCTGTGAAAACGGCGATTTTGTGTGGTTTTTCTTTGGCGCAGGTGGGTGAATTTGCTTTTATTATTGCCAGTCTCGGTTTGAGTCTGAAAGTTCTGGATGCCCGGGTTTATCCGATTATTGTGGCCGTTTCGGTAATTACCACATTTTTGACGCCGATGATGATTAAAGCGGCCGGCCCTTTTTATCAGTTTGTTTTGCGGGCGGCGCCGAAATCATGGCAGGCTTATATCAGCCGGACGGAGAAAGAAGTTAAAGTCAGCCCTTCGGAAGAGCGGTTATGGACCGAGCTGTTTAAAAATTATTTACTGCGTATGATTTTGTTCTCAATGATTTTATATACGATTATTCTGCTGTCGGGACATTATCTGCAGCCGTTGGTGGCCGGAGTTTTACCGGGAATAGGCGGCCGGGTCGTGATGACGGCGGTTACGCTGATTGCCATGGCGCCGTTTTTGAAGGCGCTAATCGGCTGGGAAGCGATTTTGCCGGCTTTTCTGAGGGATACGGTA
>OIGD01003020.1_pt1 | contig 11964 bp, 7 predicted proteins | sample 1582211 | NCBI WGS metagenome assembly OIGD01 (sample SAMN04414078, study PRJEB24778) | human gut metagenome | material: faecal | host: Homo sapiens
TCATAAGCAGGCACTCCTTCGAACGTCAGAATGTCATTCTGCTTTAACGACAGTTTAACAGCATATACATCGTTTTCTACCAGTTCCATTTCTTTTCCGTTCAGCAATAATTTGGCAAACGGACTCGCTTCATAGTTGAAAGTATTAAACTGAATCGTATAATTGCCCGGCTCTGTATTGGAGAACGGGATAGACGTAGTAGAGCCTACTGCAATCGTATTGTCTTCCCAGCCAAAAGTTAGCTCGTTGCCGTGCTCCCCTACTTTCGGAGTTTTGATATACGCCTTCATCTTCTGCGAAAAGTCTCCCGATACGCTATAATGATACATCGATTGCCTGTCCATCCGGTACTCCTGCCCTTCTTCATCTACCAGGGTCAGATAAGGAAAGTCCGGGCGTGCCAACGTAAGTTCCGTTTCCTGTTCCGTCGTAGTAAAGTGAATATTCTGAAGGATATACTTCAATGTCGCCTTTCCGTTAGGAATATTAGCATAATAAGGAATATAAATCTTTCCGGTATAGTCGCTTCCACTTGTCTTTGTTCGGATCACCGTTTCAGATACCTGTTCTTCTCCATAGAAAAGCTGCGCTTTCAAAGTAGAAAGAGGAACGTCTACATCCGAAGCCTTGATCGTAAACGGAAGGCTGTCGCCGAAAAGGGCATCCGCATTCTCCGCCTTGATCTCCATACTCGGATTACCGGGAAGGAACTCGTCATCATTACAGGAATTCATGGATAAGATTCCCGCCAATGCCAATGTTATATAGATACTTTTTTTCATTGTCTTTATACTTTTAAGGTTCTTACTTTGACTTTGCCCAACGGTATGAAGTTACTGATTTACCGGGAACGTCATAAGCGAAATGACGTTGACCGTCGCTGACAGTTATCTTCTTCGACTTCTCATTGTTGTTTATCAGAACAAAGGCATACGTTCCGTCCGTATTTTCGAAAGCAGAACAGGTAATACCGTTGTCCGTATAACCGGTAGTGGCGATACGCACAGCTCCCGGCTTCACAACACTTGAAAGATGAGCAATGATATAGTAGTGAGAGTTACGTATGATTGTCTTATAATCACTGTTATTGATATCTACCGCACCATAGCAAGTCTGACAACCACCTTCACGATTCGGACCACGGTCGTTATCGAGCATCAGATTCCAGACAATTACGCCCTTACACCAATTATTGATTGTTCCCAATGCTACCTCTTCCATATCTTCCATCAGACGCTTCGACAAGTCACGTCCGCTGTTCCATGTGCCGATAGAAGTTTCTGTAAACAGAAGTTCTTTCTCAGGATATGCCTGATGTATATTCAGCAATTCTTCACGGTTGCCGCCATAGTTATGGTAAGCAGCACCTGCCAGATACTGAGAAGCAGCGGCATCTTCGTAAATCTTGCCCGGATAGTTCTTCTGCGATTCGATATTGTCATAATTGTAGTTATGGTCGAAAGCATAAATCTTGGTAGACAGTCCGGCAGCTTTCATCTGAGGACCGAGCGCTGTTTTCACGAAGTCTCTTTGTTCTTCCCATTCCATATAGAGCGAAGCGGAGTTGCCACGGTTCAAAGGTTCATTTTGCGGAGTTACTGCATAAATGTCAATGCCTTCGGCTTTAAATGCCTGTATCCATTTCACAAAATAAGTAGCATAATCCTGATAATAATCCGGGTTCAATTGTCCGTTCGTCCACGAATCCAATGGTGTACGGTCTGTCAGGCTTTTCACTTTCATCCATTTCGGACAGGTCCAAGGAGCGGCAATTACCTTGATAGAAGGGTTAATGGCCAGAATCTCTTTCAGGATCGGAAGGATATAGTCCTTTTCTTCGCTCTGCAAAGCAAAGTTTTCGATCCCTTTCGTATCACAGCAGGTATATTCGCTTAACGAGAAGTCCGAACAACCGATGGAAATACGGATGTAACTGAATCCGAAACCATCTTTGTCGGAGAATGTTTCCGTCAGGAAAGCATGACGGTCAGCCGGTTTCATCAGTAACAGGTTGTAACAGGTAGAACCTGTGATAGCTGCTCCGAAACCATCCATCGTCTGGTACTGTTCCGCAGGATTCAAAGTTATTGTGGTCGGAGCCAGATTGTCTTTCGGGCTGAAGTTAACCGCATCACGGGTCAAATCACGGGTCAGACTACTGGTTGTCGTATAAATGGCTACATCTCCGGTGGGGACAGGTACTACCGGTTTTTCCGCATCATCACTATTACTACAAGCCGCTAATATGGTGAAGCATCCTAAAAAGGTCAGTGCTATATTTCTCATGTTTATCATAATCGTTAGTTTCTTTTTCTATTTAAATACATTATAAGCGATGTTATCTCCGGCTCTATCAATATCCGGGGTTCTGTTCAATCTTGTCATTGGCATCGATTACCGATTGTGGGATAGGCAGGCGATAAGAGTTCTTATCAAAGGCGTAAACCTGTGACTTGCGACCTGAATCTTTCGCATATACGGCGTTCATCACCTCTTCTACCTTATCCAGACGAACCAGATCAAACCAGCGTTGTCCTTCGAATGCCAGTTCCAGCCGACGTTCGTTGAGCAATGCGGTAATCATCGCATCCCGGTCTTTACGTACGGATGAAGACAATTCGCCCAATCCGGCACGTTCACGTACTTCGTCGATGATCTTAGCTGCCGCTTCCAGATCCGGCGTATCCTGCATGATCAATGCTTCTGCCTTCAATAACAGCACATCAGCATAGCGGTATTTAATAATGCTGCTATTAGCCGAACGGCATTTGTACATGAAAGGATAATTGTCCGACGGATAATAGTTGCTCCAATTACAATCATAGTAAACTACGGATTCCTGAAAGCGAATCTGATCTCCTTCTTTCTTGAAAGCATTGATCAAATCACGTGACGGAGTTACCCATTTTGCCCAAGTGAAGTTATTATTCCAGTTTACAAGGTCACGTCCGAACATCCATGTACACCAGTTACCCGAACCGGGAGTAAACTGAGCTTCCAGTATAGATTCTTTAGTATTACGGGCTTTTGCATCCGTTCCGGCAGCATTCATGCCGAACAAATCGCTAAAATCCTTCACAAGCTCAAAACCATCAGCCTTCACCTCGTCACAGTAACGGATTACTTTTGAATAGTCACGCAACGGTTTCTCTGCATAGATCTTTGCAAGAAGAGTACGGGCTACGGATTTTGTAAACAGAGTTTTGTTGCCTGCCGTATTATCCGGTGCATGCTGGATGGCAGCCAGCAAATCTTTCTCTATCTGCTGATAAGCTTCCAGTTCTGTGTTTTGTGCCGGGAAATATTGTTCATACACATCTTCGATATTTTCTGAAGTAATATCATCAGCTACTGTTGTAATAACCGGGAAATCCCCCCACAGACGTACCATATCGAACATGACCATGGCACGGAATATCATTGCTTCCGCCTTATACTGCGCACGTTCGGCAGTAGTCAAAGAGTTATCGGTCACCAAGTCAATATTACATATCAATTTATTGGCACGGGCAACGTCTTCCAGATAACGGTTCCAGTCACGTTCGAGCACAGAGTTGGAACCTTCGATGGAATTGTTCTCAAACGGAAGTACCTCAGCTCCCGTAGTTCCTGCGTACGCATTATCCGCATGCGAATCTGATATGAGCAACAAGTCCACATACCAGTGTTCCTGACGGTCGCGCATCTGATTGTAGATAGTCGTCAGGTGACTTTCTACAGCCGCTTTATCTTTAAATACCACCTTTGTACCGGTATCCGTCACACCTTCGGTCACATCCGAATAAGTATCGATCGGATCGTAATTCAGTGAGCAGGAAGAAAGTCCGAACAGCAAACCGGAAGTGAGTCCATAAAATATATATCTTAGTTTCATAGTCTTTCCTTTCATTAGAATTCAACATTAATACCAAACACGTATGATCTAGAATGCGGGTATGTACCCCAGTCGATGCCTTGCACCGTACCGCTGTTGCCCCATTGGTTTACTTCCGGGTCCATGCCGGAGTAGCTTGTCCATGTCAGCAGATTGGTAGCGGTAAAGTAAGGTTGCAGACGGGTGATTCCCCATTTCTGCAGTAATTTGCCCTTAAAGTTGTACGACAAGGAAACGTCTTTCAATCTCAGGTAACTGCCATCTTCAATAAAGTAAGTAGAGTTCAGCAACTTGAAATTAGCTTTCGGCACATTGGTTATCTGTCCGGGTATCTTCCAGCGGTTCAGTACTTTGGTAGACTGATTCTTTCCATCGTACATCCCTTCTGTTTCTATACGGGAAGCATTGAAGATATCATTTCCATAAGAGCCTTGGATAAACACACTCAAATTAAATCCTTTCCATGAGAAAGTGTTGGTCAGACCATAAGTAAAGTCCGGATTCGGGTCGCCGATATAAGTACGGTCGGAAGTCGAGATTTTACCATCACCACTCAGGTCACGATACATTAATTCACCTGTCTCAGGATCTACACCGTCACTGATATATCCGTAAAAGCCTCCTAAAGCACGTCCCGGCTCATTACGCACTACATAATCGTTGACTACATCCGCAGTTTTGGCATCATAGTACACTTTCTGCAATTCAAGTTTCGTCAATTTGTTCCGGTTGAAGGAAATATTGAAGTCCGTATCCCAGGTAAATGCTCCCCCCCGGAAGTTCTTCGAACTAATGGTAAGCTCAAAACCTTTATTAGTCATTTCACCTTCATTACGGGCGATAGAAGTAGCTGCAGCAGCACCGGCAGGCAGTGATACGTTCATCAGCATGTTCTTGGTCTTCTTGTAATAGTAGTCCATGTTAAAAGTCAAACGTCCATTCAATACTGTCAGGTCCAGACCAATATTGGTCTGAGTAGTCGTTTCCCAAGTAAGGTCAGACGTCCGTAAATTGGCCTGGCTGATAGTCGGTACCGCATTCGCATAATCTGTTGTATCACCTTCAGCCGCTACCTTAAACCATTCAATACGACCGATATTATAACGTTGCAAATAAGCATAGTCACCAATACCAGACTGATTACCTGTCTGTCCCCAGCCTCCACGTATTTTAAAATCATCAATCCACGTCAGATCAGCCATAAACTTCTCGGAAGATACACGCCAGGCAGCTGAGAACGATGGGAATACCCCCCAACGATGATCAGGATGCAACTTAGAAGAACCGTCGGCACGCAGGTTAGCCGTCAACAGGTACTTACTATCAAAATTGTAAGCTACACGTCCGAAAAATGACATAATTCCCCATTGAGAAGCACCTGTACCGGTATTATCCCAGGCAATCTTGTTTGCGGCATTCAAGGTCTGTATCAGATCATTGCGGTAGTGTGAACCGTTTATCCAGCTGTTAGAGTAGTCTGAATCCGTCCACGATGACCCTGCCATTACCTCCAGGCCATGTCTCTTGAAGTTCTTATTGTAAGTAAATACATTGTCGAATGTCAATACCGTATTCATATTCCGGTTGTCGGAGGCTTCACCATACTGGTTACGTCCCCAGGCAGTAGAAATCGGATCAAGAAAAGTAGTATTTACAGCATTGCGACGGTCAAGTGTTAGAGTTGATTTAAACTTCAACTCCGGCAGCAAGGTAAGCAACACGTTGCCCGATGCCAGCAAACGGTTTTCCTTATCTTTATTATTCTTTGCACGTGCCATGTTCTCCAACGGGTTGGTGATATTTCCAACTCCATAGAAGTTATTGTAATACTGGTTCGGATTTAAAGCATCCCAGATCGGAGCATATGTCGGCGTATTGATAACAGCCAATACAACGCCACCACGATTCGCTCCTGTTCCCATCGCTCCCCCTCCGTTACTGGTATAGTCCGAGTAGGAGATATTAGCACTTACTGTCAACCAGCTACGAATCTGATTTTCAAGATTCACCCGGAAATTATAACGCTTGTAATAAGAGATATCCAGTATTCCCTTTTCATCGAGATATCCGGCAGAAAGATAGTATTTCATCTTTTCATTACCGTTAGATACTGCTACCTGATAGTTTTGCATCTTTCCGGTCTTATATGTTTCGTCAAACCAATCAGTACGGTCGGGCAGTCCATCAGGCAAGGATACCAGTCCGATTTCATCCTGTAACTCTTTATACTGCGCAGCATTCAGAGATTCTACCTTATCCGCCACCTTGTTCAAGCCAAACTGTGCTGTCAGAGAGACTTTTGCCTTTCCGGTCGCTCCGGCCTTTGTTGTAATCAGAATTACACCATTGGCAGCACGTGAACCATAAATAGAAGCCGAAGAGGCATCTTTCAGAATTTGCATGCTTTCAATATCATTCGGAGATAAAAACTTAATGTTATCCACAGGAACACCATCCACTACATATAGCGGATCGTTACTTCCGTTCATAGAAGTAGTACCGCGCACACGGATAGACATCTCTCCTCCCGGCGTACCGCTAGGCTGAATTACGGAGATACCGGCTGCCTTACCCTGAATAGCCTGTCCGGCAGAAACGATGGGACGTACATCAAGATCTTTAGTAGACACAGTGGAAATGGCTGTCGTAACATCTTTACGTTTTACCGAACCATAGCCGATCACAACTACTTCTTCAAGTACTTCATTGTCTTCCTGAAGTGTAACTTTCATCTGTCGGGATGCTTTCTGTTCCTGCGATTTATATCCTACATAAGAGAATATTAAAGTAGCATTGGACCGGACCGTCAATGTAAAGTTACCGTCTAAATCAGTTATCGCTCCGTTAGTTGTCCCCTTTTCCTGTACACTTACACCGATAAGCGGTTCTTTCTGTGCATCCAGCACCTGACCGGATGCAGTAAATTGTTGTGCGGATGCACTCAGAGAAAAAAATACTGCTAAGATAGCAAAGAGAATCTTGCGACTCCCCGAAAGGATTTTTCGCCTGTTCTTTTTCATGCGTATTAATTTTAAAGTTTATAATTAAGGTATGTGCTTGACAGGACTTTCGCCACTATTTCAGAAGCACAGGTCAAAAGTATAAAGAAACTGAAGTGATTTGACAATGAGGGTATAATAAGTGGATTATACAAACAGACAAACTACTAATAAACAGCAAGTTAATATCAACCAAAGAGGCCTAAAAAGTGGATAGGTTACAACATCGATCAACGTATTTTCCGAACTAAATCTTCGAAATCTTCTCTGGAACCACGAGCTTTGTTTTTTACTTTCGCCCGATAATTATAAATTGTATTCACCGAATAACGGAGAAACTCTGCTATTTGTGAACTATCTTCAATACCAAGACGTATTAATGCAAAAATTCTCAGTTCGGTATTCAATAATTCATCTTTCTTCAGAATGATTTGTTCATTGTCTTGCAACAATGCATTGAACTTCTTCACAAAATCGGGAAATAAATGCAGGAAAGCAGTATCAAAGTTGGCATATAGTTCTTCCAATTCCTCATCAAGGGCATCCTGTGAGCGGGTGATTTTAAGTAATTCTGCTATCTGACCAGCAGATACTTTCTTATTTACCATACGACGATATGCATCGAGCCGATTGATATAAGTAGAGCAGAGTTTAATAAAACGGGCAATATATTCTTCCTTAATCTGGTTAGATTCAGACAGTTCTGCATTGGTAGATGTCAAACAGGCATTCATTTGCTGTAATTCTTCATTCAATTGATTCAATTGATGATTGGCTGTCTGCAGATGATTCCTTGCAACAGCCAATTTCTTCATCTGCCGGTATATATAGCCCAACGCACCAATCAGCAGCACCAGCAATGCCGTAATCAGCACTAAATACTGCTGAAGGCGGTCGTTCTGTTTCTCAATCATCGCCTGATAAGTTTTATCAATCAAAGAAAGCACATCGGCACTCTGCCAACTTCGAAGACGAGCATTATAAAATTTGGTAGCATTCCACGAGAAACGCATATATTGGTAAGCTCTCTCCATATCGCCATTCTCATAGAGCAACTGAGCCAACATCCACAAAGAAGCATGATCTTTAATAGCAGAACGAATATCAGAGATAGCAGAAAGGCAAAGATTCTGTTTCTCTCTTATTTTATCTCCAAGATATTTATAAATAAGTGAGCGATGGTAAGTTACAAGTGCATATTGAGGCGTATCGGGCTCTGCTGCCATCAGACGACGGTCGTTTATCTCCAAGGCCTCATCATACTTGTGCCGGTCACGAAACAACGTTTCGCGCATGACCATAAATTCTTCCGATTGAGGAGATAATATCGCATATAATGAATCTTTATATGCTGACGATATTTCCCGATAATAAGCAGATAACGTCTGATCTTGTGTATAAAATCCCATCTCACCATACACATGATCGAAACATGTATAATAATCAAGTATCAGATGTGAAGTTACCTTCTGTCGGTCTACTGACTTCAGGACATCAATTGATTCGGTATACATACCCGTAGAAGAAAGCAAAAGAGAAAGTTGCAGCTTACTTTCTATTTCCCGGTCAGTATCTCCCAGATTACCCGCGATACGAACATTCTCATTTAAATAGTAAATAGCGGAATCGCAAATAAAGGCTTTATATTCCTTATAGATCTGATTATTCAGATTATAGCGTTCTATGGAATTAGGAGCCACGTCTCCGGCAAGCTCTTTCAGATGCCGTATCCGCGATTCGCGCTGTACCACATAAGTGTCATGTGCCAAGATTGTCTGATCAAGGACATGCAATAGTGAATCAAGAGTTTCATCAGCCCATGAGAAAATCGGAAAAGAAGCAAACAGCAACAACAGCAAACATTTATTTTTCATTAGAGTATTAAAGTTTTGTAGGAAATATGACATTCTTCACTCAAGGTTTCACTTATAAATCAGCGTCGACAAATATTCCTCCGCAAACATCTCATTAGCAACCTCCAGCAGTTGTTCTGCCGTCAACGCCTCAATACGATGGAACACTGATTCTGACGATTCATACTTATGATAGTGCAGATATGTTTTCGCCATACCCAGCGCATTATTCTCGAAATTATCAGATGCCACGCCGATCTGGCCTATCAGTTGCTTCTTCGCTGCCGCCAGCTGAGAAGATGTCATCTTCACATCCCGCATTCGCTTCAGTTCTTTATAGGTCAGTTTCAGACAGGTATCCATATCTTCGATATCCGTACCGAAATAGATACAGAAAGCTCCTGTATCGGTATAAGAAGTCAGATTGGACTCTACATTATATACCAATCCCCTCCGCTCGCGAAGCGATACATTCAGCTTACTGTTCATGCCCGGACCGCCAAGCACATTATTCAGCAGATAAAGTGCCGTACGCTTATCATCATACGCATTGTATCCCCGGCTACCAATCATTACATGCGCCTGATGAGTATCTTTAGGCACTACCAACCGTTCGGGCACATAAAGAGGAGGAGGCATACGCTGATTATCCACCGTCACTGCCGGGATATCGGACAAATGCTTTTCCGCCAGACGGATAATCTTCTTGAAATCATGTTGTCCCTGAACAAAGAATACCATATTCCCCGGTTGATAAAAGCGACGGGTAAACGAGAGAACATCCTCCGTACGGAAACTCCGCAGCAGTTCCGGCTTACCGAGAATGTTCCTTCCCAACGGATGGTTACGGAAAATCATATCTTCAAAATCATCGAAGATCAACTCCGAAGGATTATCCTCATAAGACTGGATTTCGTCAATGATCACTTCCGTCTCCTTTTCTATTTCATGCTGCGGGAAAGTAGAATGGAATACAATATCTCCGAGCAATTCGAGGGCGCGTTCCAGATGCCCGGTCAGGAAGGCGGCATAGACAACCGTCTCCTCTTTATTCGTATAGGCATTCAGATCGCCGCCCACATTCTCCATGCGGTTAAGGATATGCCACGCTTTTCGCTTCTCCGTCCCTTTAAAAATAAGATGTTCCACGAAATGAGCCATCCCCTGCTCATCCTCAGCCTCATCGCGCGTTCCGGCATCGATCGCAAAACCACAATAAGCTACTTTCGAGAGAGTCGGTTCATGAATTATGCGCAGGCCATTCGGCAATGTATATTCGTTGTAATGCATTGTTTTCTACTTCCTTATTGAATTAATGCCGCAAAAATACAATAAAACTTATTGTCGTTTATAGAAAATTGCAGATATTTGTAGACTATATTAGCAACAACGTGTATGAAAAAGATAGGAATATTCTGTTCTGCCTCGGAAAACATTGACAAAATGTACTTTGACAGTGCCCGTCAAATCGGAGAATGGATGGGAAAAGCAGGCAAAACGTTGATTTATGGAGGAGCCAATCTCGGACTGATGGAATGCGTAGCCCGCGCCGTGAAAGAGAATGGCGGTACGGTCATCGGAGTAGTTCCTGCCAAACTGGAAGAAAAAGGTAGTGTGAGCACATTACTGGACGAGGTGATTCATACCCGTAACCTGAGCGACCGGAAAGATGTGATAACAGAGAAGTCGGAGATATTGGTCGCATTGCCTGGTGGTGTAGGTACACTCGACGAGATTTTCCACGTCATAGCCGCCGCCTCTATCGGATATCATCAGAAAAAGGTGATCTTCTATAACGAATACGGTTTTTATAATGAACTTCTGGCTGCACTTAAGACGTTAGAGGATAAGGGCTTCGCCCGACAATCTTTCTCTACCTATTATGAAACAGCAAACAATCTGGATGAATTAAAAGAACATTACCGGAAAGGCGGACTTGGCGATGTCAAGATCAAACGTTTCTTAAATAACGTTATGCAGGAGGAGTTGTCTCCGATCCGTGCACGAAGAGCTGAGTTTGAGAAAGATATTCCGGAAGTTTACAACATCCTTAAGAAGGGAAGTGATGTTGCAAGAGAAACGGCAGCTCAGACATTATCTGAGGTCAAAAGAGCGATGAAGATCGATTATTTTGAGGATCAGGATCTGATCCGCACACAGAGCGAACGTTATGCACAAAAATAGCGGTTGCTTTGGATTTACAATTTTACAGATATATGCTACAATATATACTACAATATATGTTGCAGTATAGAGTACGGGAGGCGTATGACAATGAAGATTCAAGATTTTTGCGATATGGTTAAATTCGAAGAAATTATGAACAATTGGGCGAAGAGTACAGGTTTGGCGACAGTAGCAGTTGGCGCCGATGGAAAGTATATTAGCGAATGTTATAATTTCACGGAATTTTGTATTGATCTGACAAGAGGCAGCGAAGAAGGACGTCGTCGTTGTGAGAAGTGTGACCGTGAAGGTGAGGGTGTCTATGAGTGCCATGCCGGTCTGATGGATTTCGGCATCCCTATCACGTTGAATGACGGCACCGTTCTTGGAAGTGTGATCGGAGGTCAGATATTACCGGAGAATCCGGATGATGACAAGTTCCGCAGTGTTGCCAGAGAGCTTGGTATTAATGAAGATGCTTATATTGAGGCTTTGCATAAAGTTGGTGTTAAGTCCAAAGAGCAGATCAAAGCGTCTGCACAGTTGCTGGGGGACGTGATCAACATGTATGTACGTGCCTGCTATCAAGAGTATCAGAATAATCAGATGCTGGAACGCTTGAAAGTTGGCATTGCGAAGGCGGCTGAAGAGATCAGTGAGGCGAATGAGAGTACATCAAAGATTGTTGGATTCAGCAAGAAGCAGAATATGCTCGCATTGAATGCATCCATTGAATCAGCTCGTGCCGGTGAGAGCGGACGTGGTTTCGCTGTGGTAGCTTCTGAGGTTCAGAAGCTGGCAGAGGGAATGGCAAGCGTGAGCAAGGAGATTACGTCCAAGCTTGCGCAGTTGACAGAGACTGTCAATGAGTTAAATGATTAATTTTTTGCATAAAATTCCGGTTTTTGCGGAATTTTCATAATATGGCTATGACGAAGAGAAGTAGCAGGAGAATCGCTTGCAGAGAGTGGGGGATGGTGTGAACCCCATAGAAGGAATCCTAGTGAATAACACTTTATCAGCCGCAATCTGAACGTGAGACATTCATTAGTAGGTGCGCCGCAGCTGTGCG
>OIGD01003026.1_pt1 | contig 11948 bp, 8 predicted proteins | sample 1582211 | NCBI WGS metagenome assembly OIGD01 (sample SAMN04414078, study PRJEB24778) | human gut metagenome | material: faecal | host: Homo sapiens
AGGCGAACTGGTAGTCAACACCGAGAACACCGGAGTAGATGTCGCTTTCGTAGCCTGCGCCGTCAAAGAGCGACTTGGCTTCGAACATACCGCCGTTGGCAGCAGCCCAGACGTTCACACCGGCAGCACGCTGGGTGAGCAGAGACACACGGTCAGCAACCGTTTCGCCCATCTGGTTCACAGCGTCCATCGTCATCGTCTGAACGCCCGTTGTGGCGCCGAGGCTGGCGACGTCCTTAGCGGCCGTCTGCAGAGCAACGAAGTTGCCTTCTTCCGTACCATCGTTCACCGGAGACGTGGTCGAGGTGTAGAGCCACTTGTTGAACTGAGCAGAGCTCGAGTTGTTGTCAACGCCTTCAGCGAACATGCCGTAGGCAGCGCCGAGGCCTGCAACAGCCCCCATCTTGGCGAGCTCTGCACGGTCAACCATGCTCATCTGATAAACAGACGTTTTGTTACCCGCAGCATCCTTCACTGCTTCGAAGTTCATCAGCAGGTCACCAGCGAACACAATGTTAGCGTTACCAACGGACACATCCGGAGTGTTCCTGTCGGAGATGGTACTGGTCGCAGTCGTCAGATTCAGCTTGTCACCATTCTTGAGGTTGCTCAGATAGACCGTGGCACCGTCATCAATATTGATCGATTTACTGAACACTGCGATTTCGCCGGACTTATCAAAACCGGAGGCATCGATGATAGCGAGCGTACCCTTCTTGACATCAAGCCCGTGCGTAATCGACTGGGTAGCCTGCTTAGCACCGGAGACGAGCACATTACCGCCAACCGTCGTACCGTTGTAATCGGTCACACCGGCAGTCACGGTCGGTTCAGCCGTCACATAAGCCACTGCGTTCACAACACCAACAGAGCCCTTTGTGACTTCACCGAGCTTCAGACCGGTCTGAGCCAAAGCAGCCTGAGCCTTCGTGATGTCGGTCGTACCGACGGCCACGATGGAATTACGGCCGGCTTCGACTTTAGCCGTACTGTCCAGCGTCTTCACTGCAACCTGGGCAGCTTCCATACCGTTGTTCCAGGCAGGATCAGCAAAAACCGTTGCATTCTTCAGCGTCCCGACAGTCAGAACACCAGTCGAATTGTCGCTGCCGACATTGATCGTGCGACCGTTAGCAGACAACACGCCCTTCACATTCATCGTGCCATCGACCGCCAAAGCGCCGGAGCCAGAATTGAGGGTTACATCGTGCAGAACGTTGAGCACACCGCCCTGTTCAACCGTAAGGTTAGTAGCGGTCACCGTGTACTTTTGAGCAGGCTGAGCAGCCGTCGAGTCAGAAGCAGGAACCGCAGCCTTTTCATTGACCGTAAGAGCTCCGGTCACCGTGAGATCGGCAACATTGACGTCACCCTTGGCTTCCAGAGATCCGCTCTCAACAACAAAGCTACCGGACGTGCCATTAACACCACCGACAACTGCATTCTGGCCTGTTGTCACAAAGGAAGAGCCATTACCGACAACAACATTGGCAAGCTTACCGTCCTTGTCAACAATGAGGTTGCCGGAGTTGTTCAGATAAACCTGCTTGCCATTAGCCACAGTAAACGAGGCGGGGGTACCGTCCTGAGCTACGGCATCAGTCAGCTGAACCGCACCGAAACTGCCGTTCAGCGTATTGGAAGCGCCTGAAACACCGGTCACCGTCGTGTTCTTGAACTGATCAAGATGCATACCGCTAAGTGTCTCAGCACCGGTAGCCGTCAGCGTATTGGCTGTAGCGTTATACCCCGACACAGTCGTGGCATCGACTGCAAGCTTGCCGAAGTCAATGAAGCCGGTACTGTCGGCGTTCTTGACAATCGCATTCTTAATCCCGGTCAGCGTGGCAGCCTTCACCGTCATGCCGTCAAGTCCGGTCACCAGCACGCGGCCGTTGTTCTGTACGCCATTAAAGGTCTTAGCCACTGCGAAAGTTTCCGTATCACCGCTCGTTGCAACGGTCAGACCGATGGCGGTCTTGGTCAGAGCAAGCGTACCATCTTTGCCAACGTGAACATTGTTACCGTTAGCATTCGTCGTGAGCTTGGTGTCAACGTTCAGCGCACCGCCGTTCACATTCACGGAACCTGCACCAACAGCATCTAAAGTACCAACGGTGTAGGTGCCTTCGTAGTCCTCTTCAAGTGTCAGAGTAGAGTTATTGCCCTGACTCTGTCCCTTCGGACGGAAGGTAATCTGAGAAGCCTTATAGTCACGTGCCCCCTTGACGACAACTGTAGCGGCGGCAACAGTAGCATTGGCAGCATCAGGCTCGCCATTGGACAAACCAAGCTGCACGTTGCCCGTGAATTCCTGGCCGTTTAACGTCACAAGGCCGCCGTCCAGAGTCATCACACCGGCGAGCACCAGCTGATCCTTCGGATCGGTTTTTTTACCCGAAACGTTGGAATTGAGTTCAGTCAGATTGAACGTACCCTTCACCGTAGTATTGGCAACAGCATAGGAGTCCGTAATCTTGGTATTCAGAACACCGCCTTCTTCAACCGTCAGACTGTTGGCACCGATGTAACCGTTAACAGTCTTACCGTCAACCGTACCGTAGTTGGTGAACGTACCGGCAACGATAACATCACCCGTATTAGCAGCCGTGTAGGTTGTCTTGTTCTTTTCAGTCTGGGCACTTCCGGAAATAAATCCGGTGTTCACGAAATCAGCACCCTTGGCAACGGTCAGAGAGCCAGCTTTGGTGCCTGTACCCTGGGAAGTAGTAGTGCCCAAAATCGAGATCGTGCCGCTGTTCACAGAACCGGTACCGGTCAGAGCAAGAGCAGCACCGCTCGCGACGTTGATCGTACCCGCATTGGTGATCTTAGCTGCCGTCACATGACCAGCCTGGATATCGAAGATACCAGCAGGGGTCTGAACAGTACTGCCGGACATCACAGCGGCCGCGGTCACTACAGCGCCGTTGACCTTCAGTTCACCATCACCAGTCTTAATCATGGTGCTACTACCGTCAATAGTCACATCGTTTTTGACGATAGCTGAGCCGGAAGCCTCAACATCAATCAGGCCTTTACCGACCGTCTTGACGCCAACACCCAGTGTTTCATCGGCAGATTTAGCCAACTTGTCGGCATACGTATGCGACGTTACCTTGATGCCGTCAACAACGAAAGCACCGCCGTCCTTCACGCTCACAACAGTACCTGCCTGCTGATAGGTGTCGCCCTCCTTCGCTGCTGTCTGCCCCGTGATTTCAAGCACATCATTAATCGTGGCAGAAGCACCGGACGCTACATCGAGAACAGATGCCTGCGTCAAGAATTTTTCCTCGACTGTTGCCTCTGCGTTAGAACCAACTGTTTTATTTGCATTAATCTGCTGACGCGTGACGCGGGAACCAAACCCGGTAGCCATCGTCAGAGAAGAACCGCTTGCAACCGTGATTGTGCCGGCAAAGTTTTCCGTGGAACCATTGATGGTCACAGAACCGCCGCCCGTCACATTGAGCTTCTCGCCGACATCACCCACAGAAGCGATGGAGTCGAGGCCTGCCGTCTGAGCAGCACCTGCTTCACCGATCGTGAGGAAAGAACCCTGAGCAACGTCCAGCGTCAACGTCGAGCCGTCCCTGAGGAAGGCAAAACCGCCCATATCCTCATACTGCGTATAGGCAGAACCAGCCTTGTTACCGGCATAAACCGCCTTCTTGTTAGCAGTAACAGCAACTTCCACCGTGCAATTATTGTAAGGTTGGGCGCCGGTTGCAATCAGAAGCGCACCACCATGACCCTGTGCAGTGTTATCCGTAAACTGGGCATCTTCGAACCTAATTTTGCTGCGGTAAACAGCTGCTGCGCCGCCCTGACCGTAGAGTGCCTCCTTTTCACCTTCCGCAGCCTTGGTATAAGTGGTGTTATTAAGGAACTTCAGCCCGGAAACAGTAACAACACCACCGTCTGAACCGGAAACTCCGTTCACATACAGAGCGCCGTAATAACCCGTGGTGTTGGTAGGAGTTGCGATTGTAAGGTCTTGGAAAACCTGATCATTCTTCAGATACTTCTGACCTTCTGCTGTTTGTGTGGGATTGATATTCGCCGCATTGGTGATTACCAACGTAGCATCAGTCGTAGTAGCAGCAACAGCACCGCCAGCGAGCATCGCGGCAGCGGCTGCTGCGATCACCGTCTTTGTGCCCTTGGCCTGAATCGAAGAAGTCGCTTCGTTCACAACCATCAGCGCGGAACGCGCCTTGGAGAAGACGACCTTAAAAGATTTGTTCATTTACAAAACTCCGAAAATTTTCGTTTTTCTGCACGCATCTTTCGGACGCATGCACCCCCGCCTATCGAGGCGGTACATTCGCAGAATAAGAATTTCTGCATTTGTCTACAGGGGGGGGGTATTCCCTTATACTTTTCGGCGTTTTTTGCTAAAGTAATTTATTTTTTGTTGTTCTTTTACAACGTTTTGAGTTTTTCTGCCGGATTTTCCCCCGGAAACGTGACCGGTTTTTCGTCAAAAATGAAATAAAGTTGTCTAAGAACGGAAACGGCGCGGTTTTACCCGCGCCGTCTTCGATAAACAGATGTCAGAGTGACGTGCTTTACGCCCGCTGCTACGTGTTACATCACCGATATTTAAAACACTCGACCTCAGTGCCCAGCAAGCTTTGCCGCACCCTCTCCGGCCATGCGACCGAAAGCCAGGCACTGCGACAAAATGCCGCCGCCGTGATAGTCCATATGGTAGAGGTTCACGGTTTCGCCCGCCGCATACAATCCGCGGATCACGTCACCCTCCTGCGCGGTGACGCGGGCCTTGGTGTCGATGGTAAGCCCCCTGTAAACCATGGTGATGGAAGGAGTCAGCGGGTAAAAAGCGTAGAGCCTGCCCTTCATGTCGAGTTTGGCCGCCAGATGGGCTTTCGGAGGCACGGCTTCAGGCGCCGTACCGTCCTCTCTCACCTTGGCATTAAAGGATTGCACCGTCTCCTTTAAAACCCCCGCCGGGACGCCGAGCTTATCGGCCAGATCGTCGATTCCGTCTGCGGTAACAAGACCGCCGCCCGCCTTTTCAAAGAGCGTCATCGACATACCGATACGCTTTTCCGCCTGCCGCGTCTTTTCATCAAATATGAGCGCCACCTGCTGCTGAGAGTCGTCGATCTTGACCCGGTAAGGCTTTTTACGCCAGTACAAAGCCGATTCTTCGGGCTTCCAGATGAGTTCCCGATTATCTGTTCCGGAAATACCGTTGAGCCCACGCTTCCAGGACTTGAACCGCGGCTTTCCGCCTTTGCGGAAAATGCAGCCCTCCAGAGCCTGCCAGACCGTTTTCCCGATTTCCTGGGCTTCATGCGCTCCGATCAGGGGCGTCTTGGAGCCGATGCGGTGATTGTTGGCAATGGTTCTCAGACCGTTAAGAGTCAGACCGAACTTCTTCTGCAACCGGGCCAATTCACGCCTTCTTTTATCAGTTAACGACCACGGCGGCTGCCATCCGCGCCAATTCCAATCAGATGTTGACCGACAACGAGTGTCAGCTCTTTGCGGGGTTTTCTGACCGTGCCGAGCGCGTACACCGTCATGTTGAAGCCCTGAGGGAATACGTTATGCAGATCCGCGAAATGTATCAGCTGCAGATTCAGCTCAAACAAGCCGCCGCCATGCGGATCCTTGCGGTCGTCTCCGTCATCTTTCTGCCCCTGACGCTACTTGTCGGATGGTACGACATGAACTTTGAATTTATGCCGGAACTGCACTGGCCCTGGGCTTATCCGGCGATTTGCCTTACTGCCGCCGCCATCATCATCGGAGAGCTCCTTTATTTCCGTAAAAAGGGCCTTTTGTAAGGCTTTTTGACCGCATCCGGCTTTTGGGCACCAAGGCTTAACGCGGTATACTTTTCAATTCGTTTATTCCCGCGGAAATTCCGCACATTTTCACGAAAAGGCAAGGCGCCCATGCGCGACACCTATTCTCCTCAGGAAATTGAAGCCGAAGTCCAGGCCCGCTGGGTCAAGGACGACGTCTACCGTGCAAAAGAGCACGCCAAAGACAAAAACGGCAAGGAAAAACCCAAGTACTACGTCTGCTCCATGCTGCCCTATCCTTCAGGGAAGCTGCACATGGGCCACGTGCGCAACTACACCTTAAACGACGTCCTCTACCGTTACCGCCGCATGAAGGGCTTTAACGTGATGACCCCCATGGGCTGGGACTCGTTCGGGCTGCCGGCAGAAAACGCCGCTTTGAGCAAAAAGGTCGCGCCCGCGGAGTGGACCTACCGCAACATCGCCGACATGAAGGAACAGATGCGGCCCCTGGGGCTTGCGTTTGACTGGTCGCGCGAAGTGACGACCTGCCGTCCTGAGTACTACCGCTGGAACCAGTGGATGTTTCTCAAGATGCTCGAAAAGGGCATTGCCTACCGCAAGACCCAGATTGTGAACTGGGATCCGGTGGATAAGACGGTTCTCGCCAACGAACAGGTAATCGACGGCTGCGGCTGGCGCTCGGGCGCAAAGGTTGAAAAGCGTGAAATCCCGGGTTACTACTTGGGCATCACCCAATACGCCCAGGAACTTCTGGATGATCTCAAGCAGCTTGACGGCTGGCCCGAACAGGTGCGCCGTATGCAGGAGCACTGGATCGGCAAGAGTATCGGCGTGAACTTTGCCTTTCCCTACGAAATCGACGGGGAAAAGAAGGAACTTCGAGTGTACACGACCCGTGCCGACACGGTGATGGGTGTGACCTTTGTGGCGATCGCCGCTGAGCATCCCCTCGCGAAGCGCCTTGCACAGGGTAAGCCTGAGCTTGAGGCCTTCATCGCTGAATGCGCCAAGGGCTCGGTCTCTGAAGCCGACATGGCCACTATGGAAAAGAAGGGTGTCCCCACGGGCTTTTACGTCACGCATCCCTTAAACGGCCGCAAGGTTGAAGTCTGGATCGGCAACTACGTTCTCATGAGCTACGGCGAGGGCGCCGTCATGGGCGTGCCCGCACACGACGAACGCGACTTTGCGTTCGCAAAGAAGTTCGGCATTCCGATCATTCAGGTCTGCGCCGTTGAAGGTAAGGAATTCTCGACGGATGCCTGGCAGGACTGGTACGGCGACAAGACGCTTAACCCTTACTGCATCAACTCCGGCAAGTACGACGGGCTTCACATTCATGAAGCGATCGACGCGATTGCCGCGGATTTGAAAGCGATGGGGCTCGGCGACAAGCAGACACAGTTCCGTCTGCGCGACTGGGGTATTTCCCGTCAGCGCTACTGGGGTACGCCCATTCCCATCATCAACTGCCCGCACTGCGGCCCGGTTCCGGTGCCTGAAAAGGATCTGCCGGTGATTCTGCCGGAAAACCTGATTCCGGATGGCTCGGGCAATCCTTTGAATAAATGCGAAGCGTTTCTCAACGTCAAGTGCCCGAAGTGCGGCGCGGATGCCAAGCGTGAAACCGACACGATGGATACGTTCGTCGACAGCTCCTGGTACTACATGCGCTACTGCTCTCCGGACGCCGACAAGGCCATGGTCGATGAACGCAACGACTACTGGTCTCCGATGGATCAGTACATCGGCGGCATTGAGCACGCGGTGCTGCACCTGTTGTACGCGCGCTTCTGGACCAAGGTGATGCGCGATCTGGGGCTCGTTAAGTATGACGAACCCTTTAAGCGCCTCTTTACCCAGGGCATGCTTACCGCCGAATGCTTCTACCGTGAGCTTCCCGACGGTCACAAGCGCTGGTACTACCCCTATGAAATCAACGTCGAATACGACGAAAAGGGGCGTCCGAGCAAGGTGACGGCCAAAGACGACGGCCTGCCCGTTGTCTCCGGCGGCATCGAGAAGATGAGTAAGAGTAAGAACAACGTCGTGGAACCGCGCGACATCATCAAGCAGTTCGGCGCCGATACGGCCCGCACCTTCGTGATGTTTGCCGGTCCCCCCGATCAGTCCGCCGCGTGGTCCAATTCCGGCGCCGAAGGCACGTACCGCTTCCTGCGGCGTCTCTGGAACTGGGGTTATGCGCACCGCGCCGACCTGATCGGCAGGAAGGCTGCTCCCGACTACTCGGCTACCGCCAAGTCCGTCAAAGACTTCCGCCGTGATGTCTACACGACGCTCAAGCAGGCTGAGAGCGACTTTGACCGCATGCAGTACAACACCGTTGTTTCTGCCGCGATGAAGATGCTCAACAGCATTGACGCCTTTAAGCCCGAGGACGAGCTCGGCAAGGCCGCGCTTGAGGAATGCGCGTCGCTTCTGCTGCGTGTTCTTTATCCGCTTGCGCCCCACATCACCACCGCGATGTGGACGGAACTCGGATTTGACAAGGCCTTTGAGTGCGAACTGATCGACGCTCCGTGGCCCGTCATCGACGAAAAGGCGCTTGTGGCTGATGAGTTAAAACTCGTGGTGCAGGTGAACGGGAAACTGCGCGGCCAGATTCTGGTTCCGGCTGACGCCGACCGCGCCGCGATTGAAGCCGCGGCACTTGCCAACCCCGACGTCAAACGCTTCGTGGGTGAAGCCACGGTACGCAAGGTGATTGTGGTGCCCGGTAAGCTCGTCAACGTCGTCGCGAAATAACCCGGACTTTACTGGTGAGCAAAACGGCCTTCGGGCCGTTTTGCTTTTTCAGGCCCGCTGCCGGCACAGTTGCCGTATTAACGCAACCGTCACACAACGCGTAGCCGTGCGTTTCAGCGGTGTTTATAGTTCGAAAAATTTCTCCGCCAACCGGAATTGTCAGCCATGCTCGAGTTCGGAATCGTTAACTTTTGGGTTTATGTGCTGGGCGCATTTGCCGTCATCATCGCGCCCGGCCCCAATTCGCTCTTTGTCCTTAAAACTGCCGTCACCGAAGGACGCCGCCCGGCGCTTGCCGGCGCGCTCGCAGTTCTCGTGGGAGATTCCGTCCTCATCACCTGTTCCTTTGTGGGTGTGGCGGCCATGCTTGCGGCGCACCCTGACCTCTTTATGTGGGTGAGAACGGCGGGCGGACTCTACCTTGCCTGGCTCGGCTTCAAGATTCTCTACAGTGTATACGGAAAAAAGAAGACGGCAGCCGGAGAAGACCGGGAAACTGTCAGAAACAGTGCGGAAAAACGCAGTGCCGGCGCCTTCAAGGCCTTCCGCACGGCGCTCATCCTGAGTCTCACCAACCCCAAGGCCATTCTCTTTTTTGTCGCGTTTTTCGTGCAGTTCATTGATCCGGCGTTTGAGGCCAAGTGGATCCCCTACCTGATTCTTGCGGCCGTGCTGCAGTTTTTCAGCATCTCGTGGCTTCTTTTTCTCACGACGCTCGGTGCGGATGCCTTAAGAGCGGTTGCCCGGTTTCCGGCCATGGCCAAGCTCGGCAACACCGCCATCGGCGGCCTCTTTCTTCTGTTTGCCGGGAAACTCGTTCTGGACTAAGGAAAATCCCGGCCATGGCTGTACCAAAACCAGGATCAGAGTATTCATGAAAGGATTACTGATTCTGAAGGTACTCCGCCTGCAGCCTGCCCATCCGCAGGCGCATGAGATTGATGCGGCAGGCGGTTTCAGCGTGTCCGGCACCGGCCCCCGACCCGTAAGAAGCGGACGTCCAGTCGCATTCAGCCTTTAAGTAGGCGTTAAACGCTTTGTTGGCGACGTCAAAGGCTTTGGCTGCCGCCTTTTTCTTTTCGGCGCGGTCAACGCTGCGGGCAACGCCCATCACCTTGTCGACAACCGCCGTGTACTGCTTCGTAACAGACGCGAGTTCTTCTCTGAGGCACTCGCCGTAAGCAACCTGGGTGCCCGCCTTACTGTAGCAGGCCGCCACCGGATCATCGGGATCCGCGGCAAAAGCGCCTGCAGCGAGCGCGATGAGCATCACACCTGTTAAAAGGCTGCGCATTGGGTCAAACCTCCGCAAAAAATGTCTTGTACACAAAAAAGCCGGCTCCGGTCATGAGAAGAGACCCGAAAAGGTGGGTTCCGGCGTGAAGAAATGCCCGCATCCAGTCACCCGCCATCAGCATCGAAACGTTTTCCATCGAAAACGTGGAAAACGTGGTGAGTCCGCCCAAAAGTCCCGTCACGACAAAAAGCCGCACGGCCGGATGCACCCCCGGGTGCTGCACAAAAAAGGCCGTGAGAAGCCCGATCACAAAGGCTCCGACGAGGTTACAGATGAGTGTCCCCGCGGGCATCACGTCCCAGACCTTGTTAAACCCATAGGAAAGTGCCCATCTGAGGCTTGCGCCCACAGCAGCGCCCGAAGCCACCGCCGCAAGTACCAAAAACAGATTACCGTCACGGGTTTCAAACATTTTTTATTTCTTCCAGCGGTCGCGGGCCGCATCGTCGCTTTCACGCGCATCCACCCAACGGGCCGTTCCGTCGGTGAGTGTTTCTTTCTTCCAGAAAGGTGCCTCGGTCTTGAGCCAGTCCATGATGAATTCCGCCGCCTCAAAAGCTTCACGGCGGTGAGCCGCACTCACGATCACAAGGACAATGTTGTCGCCGGGCAAAAGTTTTCCCACGCGGTGAATCACGGTGACCGCCTCAATCGCCGGCCACCGGCTTCGGGCATCATGAACAATGCCTCTGACGGCATTTTCGGTCATCGCCGGGTAATGCTCGAGTTCCATGGAGCGGATCCCCGCTCCGCGCACAATGCCGATGAAACTCACGAGCGCCCCGGCCCCAGGCGAAGCGGCCTTCACGGCCTCACTTTCTTTTTCCGCCGAAAAGTCTTCCGTGCGGACTTCGACTTTGACTGTCAACCTAACCTCCGGTCACAGGCGGGAAAAACGCAACTTCATCGCCCTCGGCCACCGCAGCATCGTCTCCGGCCATGGTGCCGTTTACGGCCGCGCGGATGCGCTTAACCGTGGCAAAAGCCTCGTTGTGTTCAGAATCTTTGGCCGCAAGCCAGGCACGCAGTTCCCCTGCCGTTTTCACGTCTGCAGGAACTTCAACGGTTTCTTCGTCACGGTTTAATGCTTCACGCAAAAGCGCGAAATACTTCACTTTAATCTGCACGGTTTTCTCTCTTAAATAAAAAGATCGCGGAACGGATAGTAGGACACAAAGTCCCCTTCGGCGACGCTCGTGCCAGCCGGAATATCGGCCAGTCCGTCAGCCCAGGCGCAACTCGTGAGAATCTGCGAATTCTGCGTGGGGTAAAGGTCAAGCCCCCCCTTGGCGTTACGGCGCACGCGCACAAATTCCTGCCGCTCGCCTTTCTTTGTCCAGGCAAAGTCAGCCCGCACCGAAAGGGGCTGCGCCTCGACGTGCTTCATACCCTGACAGCGCAGGATAAAGGGACGCGCAAGCATCAGAAACGTCACGAAGACCGAAACGGGGTTGCCCGGCAAACCGATAAAAGGCACGCCCTTTACTTCACCGAGCGCCACGGGCTTACCCGGCTTTAAGGACACCCGCCACATGTCAATGCGTCCGAGCGCCTTCACGGCCGGTTTGATGTGGTCTTCTTCGCCGACGCTCATCCCGCCCGAGGTGATGATGATATCGGCGGTGTCAGCGGCCTTACTTAAGGCTTCCTTGGTTTTTTCAAAGGAATCAGTGACGCCCGCAAGGTCGTAAACCTCGCAGTTAAGGCCCTTTAAGAGCGCCCTTAACGTGTAGCGGTTGGAGTTATAAATGCCGCCGGGAGGAAGCGCTTCACCGGGCATCGTAAGTTCGCTGCCGGAGAAAAAGACCGCGACTTTAAGGGGTTTATACACGGTCACGAAGGCCGCGCCCACGCTGGCAATCAACCCCAGAATGCCGGGTGTTAATTTCTCGCCCGCGTGAGCCACCGTCTGACCCTGATCCACGTCACCGGCTTTTTTGCGGACCCACGCGCCTGCCGGCGCGGGGCGCGTAAAGACGACGACCCCGGACTCAGCCGTGACGTCTTCCTGCGGCACCACGCAGTCTGCGCCCGCGGGCATCGGAGCCCCGGTGAAAATCCGTGCGCAGGTTCCGGGC
>OIGD01003036.1_pt1 | contig 11932 bp, 12 predicted proteins | sample 1582211 | NCBI WGS metagenome assembly OIGD01 (sample SAMN04414078, study PRJEB24778) | human gut metagenome | material: faecal | host: Homo sapiens
TTTTGTAAATGCCAGTGGTCTTCCGGATCCTGACCACTATTCTACTGCACATGACATGGCGTTGATCATGCGGGAAGGTCTGAAGAATAAAAAATTCCGCAGGATCATCGGCGCTACAGATTATACGATCAAACCTACGAACATGAACAGTGAGTCAAGGGTACTGCATACGCATCATCCGATGCTTGCCCCGGAGAGCAGTTATCATTATGATGGCTGTATTGGCGGCAAGACAGGATATACCAGTGAGGCCGGAAACACTCTTGTGACAGCAGCAGAGAAGAATGGAACTACCTATATTACAGTGACAATGAAGGCGGCAGACCTTGCAGTTGCCAGTACGGATTCCACAGCACTGTTCAACTATGGTTATCAAAATTTCACAAAAGCACAGGTAAATGGTGGAGAAGTATCAGTTCCAAACGGAGTGACTGTGGATAACCTGACTGTTCAGGAGAATTCACAGAATGGAAATACAGTAGATGATTACTATTATAATGATTATCTTTTGGGAAGCGTTGAAGTTCCGGAAGCTACACCTACACCGGAACCTGCAGTGGATGCCCTTTCTGATACATCCGGAGGAAATACGGATCAAAATGAGAAAGCAGATACTGTCGGAGAAGAAAAAACTTCTGCGGGGATGCCGGAACTGCGAAAAATACTTCTGATCATAGGAGCGGCAATGCTTCTTCTTATTATCATTCTGAGCATTGCACTTGCAAAAAAGGAAAAAAGATATTATGGCTAAGTCTGCATATCATGTGGATTTATGCGAACAGATATAACAGAAACACAGAGAAAGCTAAAGAAAAGAGGAAAATAAAATGGGAAAAATCAAAGTTACAGAATGTGGGGGAATTAAGGGATTAAAAGTGGTAGAACCTACAGTTTTCGGAGATGCCAGAGGCTATTTCATGGAAACCTACAACGAAAGAGATATGAAAGAGGCAGGCATTGATATTCATTTCGTACAGGATAACCAGTCCATGTCCACAAAAGGAGTATTGAGAGGCCTGCATTTCCAGAAACAGTATCCGCAGTGCAAGCTGGTCCGTGCGGTACGCGGAACGGTATTTGATGTTGCAGTGGATCTGCGTTCCGATTCCAGGACTTATGGAAAATGGTTCGGCGTGGTTTTATCTGCGGAAAATAAAAAGCAGTTCCTCATTCCGGAAGGTTTTGCACATGGATTTCTGGTGCTGAGCGATGAGGCAGAATTCTGCTATAAAGTGAACGATTTCTGGCATCCAAACGATGAGGGCGGCATGGCATGGAACGACCCGGAGATCGGCATCGAGTGGCCGGAAGTGAAGGGCGAGTACAAAGGCAGTGCATCGGCAGAAGGTTATACGCTGGCAGACGGTACACCGCTGAACCTGAGTGATAAAGACCAGAAATGGTTGGGACTGAAAGATACGTTTAAATTTTAAGATGATATATAATAGAGCTGCGAGAAATCGTAGCTCTTTATAAGTATCGGAAGAAAAGTGCAAAAGAGAAGTAAAAATATAAATAACAGTATTTTTTGTGAGGAATCGTAAAAGGAGAAGGTAAGATGACAGAAGGGATATCATACAAAAAATGTACTTATAATGAAGAAGAACGAAAGATGCGGGAAAAAGATTGCAGAATATACCGTATCCGACAGGAAAGAATCAAAAAATTAGCAGAAGAAAAAACAGAAGAAAACTTATGGCAGACCATTATTGCGTTTCAGGAATATCCATTTAAAACCATGACAGGTCTGCCATTTTACTATAAACTGAAAATCGGGAAAAACGGAGAATGGAATAAAGAGTTGTTGATCGATCGAAGGGAAAAGAGCAAAAGTCTGGCGTGGAGCAGTATTGTGCTGGCATTTGAAAAAAGCAGGAAGTTTACAGGGACGGTGAACAAACCCAAGGAACTTGGGGACATAAGAGGTATTTCCTATATATATCCGATTTTATGGAGATTTGGATTAATAGAAGTTCCGGAAAAGGTAGAGGAGACAATGAAGAGAAAAAAAGACGAAAAAGATTCCTTGTAGAAATATACACCGGATAGTATAATCTTAAACAACAAAGAGAAAGAGTGGACAGGGGATTGAAAATGTTAAATGTTTATGCATGGAGCTATGGAAGCGTAGGTATGGCAATGCTGGGATCACTGATAATCTGGAGGATTCTGGCCAAATGTATAAGACAGGATATATGGAAAGTAATGAATGCAGTGGGGGCTGTGGTGGCACTTTTAATAATCCTTAGATTCACAGTGATTGGAAGAGAGTCATCCAATGAACATTGTTTTATGGTGATGGCAGAATATTCGGGCGAATTTTACAGAGAAATAATCATGAATATTTTTCTGTATTTTCCACTGGGACTTACGCTGGGGGAACTTACAGGCTGTCATGTGATATGGCTTGCTTTTCTATTGTCGCTTGGGATAGAAAGCTGGCAGTTTGCAGCAGGAACAGGGATTGCCCAGGGGACAGATGTGTTGTGTAATACGTTGGGAGCCTGTATGGGCGGAATGTTCTTGAAAAAGATTTTTTTCAAAAAGAAAAATGCACGGCAGTGAAAGGAGAAGGATATGGTTGATTTACATTTGCACATTCTTCCGGGATTGGATGATGGGGCAGAAGATCTGGAAACAGCAGTGAGAATGGCAAAAATGGCAGCTCATAGCGGGGTTTTTCATATGGCGGCAACCAGCCATGGAAATTATTATGATTATACGCTAGAAGAATATAGAGAAAGCTTCGAAAGACTTCAGAGAGAACTGGTAATAAGGCAAATACCGGTTAAACTTTATCCGGGTATGGAAATTTTTATGGATGAAAATGCGGGAGATTTGTTAGAATGCCGAGAACTTCTTACGCTAAATGGAACGAAATATGTGTTGATTGAATTTGATTTTGAAGAAAATGTCGAAAAAGTTTGCAAATATGTTGATGATTTGCAAAATAGATGTTATAATGTAGTCTTGGCACACCCGGAACGATATACTTTTATACAGAAAGATCCTGAGTTTGCATATTTTCTTGCACAGCAAGGCTGTGCGCTTCAGGTAAACAAAGGAAGTGTTTTTGGGCAGTTTGGAAGCAGATGCAGAAATCTGGCAAGGCAGTTTATGGATGATGGGATTGTCAGCATCCTGGCATCAGATGCACATGATTTTCAGTATCGTACACCATCTATGGAGAGATTGATGGGATATCTTGAAAGAAGATATCCATGGAAACAGGTTCAGGTGTGGACTTCAGAAAATCCAAGCAGGATTTTAAAAGGAAATCCACTTGTGGATTTCCAGGCAATTTAGAAAAGGAGTAAAATACTATGAATAAAGCAAAGGTCTGTGCAGGAGCAGTTTGTATCTTGGCATTAGCAGGGGGCTGGGTCTATTATTCGAATGGGCAAAAGCAAAGAGATGTGGATCCGCCGGTGATTAGTGCCGATGCGGAAAGTTTTTCTGCAAGTATTGGTGCGGATGATAAAGAACTGATTTCTGGTGTTACAGCAACGGATGAGAAGGACGGAGATGTATCGGACAGTATTTTGATTGATAATATCAAGAAAAAGGAAGATTCAGATAATGATTTCCTGATTACATATGTTGCATTCGATAAGTCCAGTAATATGACATCGCTTACAAGAACGCTTCATTATTCAGATTATCGGCAGGTACATTTTTCCATCACACAGGCACTTCGCTTTCCGGAAAACCAGGAAATTGATTTATTGTCATGCATTACTGCTAACGATTGTATTGACGGAGATGTTACTCCATTTGTCACGTTCGACGGAGATAAGGAATTGTTAGAGGGAGAACCCAAAAAGGGAATTTATGAATGTACATTAAACGTAACGAACAGTGTCGGATTTACAACATCACTCCCAATCAGTGTAGAAATTTATGAAGACAGCTATGATGAAAGAAACAAGAGACCGGAGCTTGTGCTGAATCAATACGTGACATACTTGAAAAAGGGACAGGATTTTAATGCGAATACATATTTGGATCATGTTGTAGAAGATGGAGAGAAAAAGATAGAAGATACAACGTCTGGTGACAGTTCAGAAGAACAGAATCAGATCAGTAAAGATGTTATTCCACTGTCATCCATTGAAATTACTTCAAAAGTGAATACCGAAAAAAAAGGAATTTATACAGTGAATTACAGATACACATCAGAAGAAACCGGATACGACTGCAATGCAAATCTGATTGTGGTAGTTGAGTAGGAGGAAAAGGATGAAACAGGAGAAATACTCAAATATAAATACAGAAGCATTTGATTTTAAGTATATCTATAGAAGTCTGAAAAAATATCTGATATATATCCTTGCAGTTACCTGTGTGACAGGTACACTTTCTTATATTTTCCTGGATCAGTATATGCAAAATACGTATAAAGCAAGTGTGAATCTTTACGTAATTCCACGTGATAATTCAGCAAATAAGTTCTATACGACAGGGATGGATACAGCGGTATCAAGATGTAATAGTGCATTAAACAGCGATATGATGAAAGAACTGATTAAAAAGGAAGATGATGCAGATAAAATGCAGGGAAATTTATCTGCAAGTATCGTAACAGGAACAAATGTCATTGTGATGAGTGCAACGAGCAGTTCGGCTGAGAGTGCGTGTCGTCTTTTGAAAGCCGGTATAGATAATTATCCAAAGCTTTCAGGGTATTTTCAGACGGGATATATACTGAAAAAAATTGGAAGTTTTTCGGGAAATGGGATTAAAATTCACAGAGAGCGTGCACTTATGACAGCACTCAAAATGGCAGCAGTCATGTTTGCAGCTGCCTGTGGGATTATTATAGCCATGGCAATCTTTACGGATAAGATTCATAATGCGGATCAAGCGGAAGAATTGTTGGATATGGATGTTTTTGGAAGCATTCCGTTTATAAGAAAAAACCAGAATCAGAAATCCATATTGCTTACAGACGTAAGGACAGATCCTCAATATTCAGAGTCGATTGATAAAATTGTTACCAAACTGCGGAGAAAGATGTATGCAAAAGGGTATAAAGTTCTCATGGTGACCAGTCTGAAAGAGAATGATGGTAAATCTACAGTTGCAGTAAATATGGTACTGAATCTGGCACAGAGAGGAAAAAAAGTTGTTCTTGTAGACTGTGATATGAGAAGATCGGCAGTCTATAAGCTGCTGGAAATAGATATGGATATGGATAAACAGCTTTATGATTATCTGAAGGGAACAAGATCACTTGATGAGGTTTTGCAGAAAGCAGGACAGGATGACAGACAGTTTATGTGTGTATTACAGAAAAAAGCGATTTCAAATCCGGAAAATCTGTATGAATCAGAGCGTTTTGAACAGATGCTGCAGGAACTTTCAGAAAAATTTGATTATGTGATCCTGGATACAGCACCAACTGGAATTGTGCGTGATGCTGAAATTATTGCGGGATATGCACAGGCTGCATTTATGGTCATTAAGCAGGATGAAGTTCATGCAACGGCAATAAACGATGCGGTAGATATTCTGGAGGATGCAGGGGCATCTGTAATCGGCGGTGTGTTGAATATGGCAAGGGGAGAGCGGCTTGCAGGAAGCGGATATCGTAAGTATGGACGTTATTATTACAGCTATGCCTACGGAAAGGATGGACAAAATGCAGGAAAACGATAAGAGACAGCAGGAAGTGCAGGAGAGTGTACAGGAATACCATGAAGACGAAAATGCCATTGATCTTATAAGCATGCTGGATGATGCCATCCGGTGTTTTAAAAAATACTGGCCGCAATTCCTTATGCTGGTTGTGACAATGATCGCTGCTTTTATTATAGCAGGTAATCAGGCTTACACACCACAGTATCAGGCAAAAGTTACCTATGCGGTAAATAAAACATCAATAGCAGAAGTGGATGCTTCTATAGCACAGAGGCTTAGCGGAAGCATTTCCGCAGTTGTGAGCACAGGAGAATTTAAAGAAAGACTGTTTGCAGGTGTAGAACCGGAAGAAGTCAATGAAAATTACAGTATTACATCTGCATATACGGAAAATTCCAATTTGTTTGCGGTTACTGTTACAGCAAATAATTACAACAATGCAAATATGGTGATGGAACTTTTTGAGAAAATGTATCCTGAATGGGTGGCGAGTTCAAACGGAACAATGGAACTTCAGATTGTGGATCAGGCACCGGCTTCAGATACTCCGGTCAATGCATATTCAGCAGTTAAGCAGTTATTTGAAGGAATTGCGGTAGGAGTTATTCTTTGTCTGATGATTGCGGCATTTTATGCACAGGTAATTAAAACGGTACGTCGTGAAAGTGATATGAAGAAAATTACTTCAAAATCGTGTATCAGCATGATACCGGAAATTCAGATTAAAAAGCGTGACAAGAGTAAAAAGCAACATCTGTTGCTGACAAACAGAAAGGTAGACTGGGCTTTCAAGCAGTCCCTTCAGGCAGCACAGCTTCGAATTGAGAAACAAATGGAACAGGAAAATCAGAAAGTGTTGATGATTTCCAGTACGCTTCCACAGGAAGGAAAGAGTATGACGGCAGTCAATCTGGCACTGGCTTTTGTCCAACATGAAAAAAAGACAGTTCTTATTGATGCAGATCTCAGAAGACCTTCGGTTGCGGGAATGCTGGGGCTTCAGGAACAGCAGGGGCTTGCTGAGTATTTAAAAGGAACAGCAAAACTGGAAGAAATCTTAGTAAAGAGAGAAGGATTGAGTGTAATCGGGGGCGGAAAAAAGCATGGAAATATATCAAATCTGATGGATGAGAAGCGCATGGAAGAACTTATGAAACATCTTAGAGCAGAATTTGATTATATTATCATTGATACACCGCCGTCTTACCTGTTTTCGGATGCGGCAATTCTGGTAACCTATACAGATAGTGTGCTTTATGTGGTACGTCACGATATGGCGGAGCTTCCACAGGTTAAGAAGGGAATTGAACCATTTATTCTGGAGGATAAACTGATTGGTTATATCCTGAATCGCAGCCACAGAGGATTTGCTTCCTACGGAAAATACGGCTATGGAAAGTATGGATACGGGAAATATGGTTATGGTCGATATGGCTATGGAAAATACGGAAGTTATCAGAAGTATGTGAAAGATGATGAAGAAACTATGAATACAGAAGATTCTTTATGATGGAGGCATGACAGATGAGAAAGAAGAGATGGCTGACGGCAGGTATGGCTGTGATTGCTGCAGCAGCTGTGATTATGGCTGCAACCTCTTATAATGAAATCAGAAAAAAACTGAATATGCAGTGTGAAAATCAAAAGACCATGCTGGTTGCAGGATATGAACTTCAAACTGAAAACACAGAGAAAGAAAAAGATGTTGAATCAGAAAGTTCTTCTGGGAAAAAAATACAGACAAAATCTGAAGAAGTGAAGGAATCTGTGGAAGAAACAAAAGTAACAGAGAGTTCTGATAAGGAAACGGAAACACAGAAAGCAACAGAAAAAGAAACAACAGCAAAATCAGGTGCACCGGTAGTTAAGCTGAGAAAAACAAAATCAGTGATTCAGGCAGGCGAAGGATTTGATGCGTCTTATCAGGTTGAAAGTATTACCGATGATAAGGATGAGCGTTCTTTTCTGTTTGGCCAGATTCAGATTTCGGGTGACTACAGCACGGATGAACCGGGCACTTATACGCTGACTTACACGGCGATGGACAGTGACGGAAATGTATCTGCTCCGGTTACGCTGGAACTGGTAGTGAAAGGATAGGATTATGGGAATATTAACGAGTATCAGCAGAGGCCTGGAGGCAGTTTCGACTCCACTTGGCGTACTGCCGGACATGGTATATGCGGTGGCAGCCGCAAGCTTTCTGCTTCTGCTTATTGTGTACGTTTTTGTGACACCATCCTGGAGAGAAAAAAAGAGAAAGCGTGGCAGGACCATCTGTGTGTGGCTGATGTTTGCGATTTATGTGCTGCTGATCCTGGCGGTGACCATTCTTGGAAAGAGAACCGGAGATTCTGCGGTGGATATGGGGATCTTCACAGGAAGCTGGGTGATGGAAACGCTGGTAAAAGTGGCAGCAGGTACGGTCGCTTTTGTTCCACTTGGAGCTTTGATCATGATCCTGATGAAAGGAAAGTATCAGGCTGCGAAGAGTATGGGTGCATCGTTTGCATTAGCACTTTGTGTGGAAATACTCCAGCTTGTCTTAAAGACGGGAGTTTTTGATCTGGGGAATCTGCTCTTTCATACGATCGGTGCCGGTATTGGTATTGTGTTTGTGATCGTTTGGAAATATGCGTTTTCCAGGAAAAGTGCGTTCTCTTATGCCATGCGTCTGATGCTGAGTATTCTGATCGTGTTGATGCTTCTGGAAACGGCGGCGTTCGGAGCTTATCATGTACTGCGTACGACCGGACAGGAACATATGGATGAGAACATCAGTGTGGCAGAAAATCAGATGATTTCAAAAAACACTGACGGAAGTGATGCAAAGGTTTCTTCCGACCCGGATGTGATCTGGTACAATGGCAAGGCTTACCGCTATAATCACGATCTGGTGACGATGCTGGTCATGGGCATTGATCAGGAGAGTGATACGATCGAAGAAAAGGATGATGTTTCCGGTGAGAGCGGTCAGGCGGATACCATTTTTTTGATGGTTATGGATAAGAGCAAAGATGAGATCAAAATGATCAGTATTTCGCGAGATACCATGACACAGATCAAGACGTTTGATTATAAGGGAAATTATCTTGGAAAATCAAAGAATCATCTCGGACTTGCGTATTCCTTTGGGGATGGAAAGGTGACAAGCTGTCAGTACATGGTGGATGCTGTCTCCAACCTGTTCTATGGAATGCCGATCAATGGCTATGTGGCATTGAATATGAATGCGGTTGCCATGATCAACGATGCAGTTGGCGGCGTAACGGTGACGGTACCGGAAGATATGACGCAGGTTGATCCGTCCTTTGCAGAGGGGGCGGCGGTGACGCTGACAGGAGATCAGGCGTTGAAGTTTACACGTTATCGAGATACGGAAAAGGATTTTTCCAACAATTCTCGTATGGAGCGTCAGAAACAGTACCTTGTGAATTTTATGGGACAGGCGGTGAAGGCGATGAAAGCAGATATGGGACTTCCGGTCAGCCTTTATCAGAGTCTTACGGATGATATGGTCACAAATCTCAGCCTGGATCGTTCGGTTTATCTGGCAACGGAGGCGATGGATATGCATTTTACTGCGGACGGCATTGTTTCTTTGAAGGCGAAATCCAAGAAGGGCAGTGTCTATGATGAGGTTTATGTGGATGATGATGCACTTTATGATCTGATCATTCAGACCTTCTATACCGAAGAACAGTCAGAAGGTGAGTCGAAGTGAAAAAAAGAACATGGAAGGTGATCGCGGTGATATCGTTTGCTGCGGCAGTGATCCTGACGGCAGTCGTTTTGCGGATTTATACACAAAGAGAACATGCCAGGCAGACTTATGAAGAAATGCAGCAGCAGAATTCCGAGAAACGGCAGACCGATACGCAGGAGTCGAAGGAACAGTCCAAGACAAAGGAAAAAAAGAAGAAGCTGGACATTCCGGTGGATTTTGAGACCTTACAGAAGGAAAATCCGGACATTTATGCGTGGATCACGATACCGGGAACGGATATCGACTATCCGGTTGTACAGGACAGCACGGATAATACGTACTATCTGAACCATGCGGCGGATACCAGTTTAAGTGACAGCGGAGCGATTTATTCGGAAAAGGAAAACGCCAAAGATTTTGACGATTATCTGACGGTGCTTTACGGACATAACATGAAAGACGGTTCGATGTTTGCAGGTCTGCACAAGTACGAGGATAAGACATTCCTGAAAGATCATAAGGATCTGACCATCTACACGCCGGATTCAATCTTGAAATATCGGATTTTTGCGGCCTATCTGACGGACAACCGTCATGTGCTGATGTATTATAATCAGGGAAAAGATGAGGAAAGCAGGGAGACTTATCTGAAAGATATTTTAGAGCAGCGAAATATGAATGCATCCATTGACACGAAGGCGAAGGTGGACAAGGACAGCAAGATCTTGACGCTCTCAACCTGCCATGCGGCCGGTAAGAATTACCGCTACCTGGTACAGGCATATCTGGTTAAGGAAGAGCACGAATAGAAGAAGAGCGTTACCTGGAAATGAAGCAATTTGCAGATGACGTGTTGGACAAAAAAAGACCATATACCAAAACGGTATGTGGTCTTTTTTTGACTCCAACATCATATGATGTTGAGATCAAAAGATGCCTCGGCAGGATTTTGCAATGAAAATATCAGAAATGTTTTCTGAATTGCAGGGAGGACTGAAATGTTCATAAAAACAAGGGAATACCAGGAGCTTTTTCTGGAGGCACTGCGTGCGGGGATCCGCGGGCAGCGGGTGGCCTGGAAGGAGCGTTCCGTGCAGGAGTGGTCAGGGGTTTTTGCCCTGGCGGACATGCATCATGTGCTGCCGCTGGTTTATGAGGCGGTGGCGGAGTGCCGGGCAGCGGCTTTGGCGGACCGTGTGATGTTTGCAAAAGTGCGGGAAAAGAGTCTGCGGCTGATGGCACTTCAGAGGACGATGACCGAAGAATTTCTGGAGTTGTACGCTCATTTACAACAGATGGGTGTAAAGCCGCTGGCGGTAAAAGGAATCGTCTGCCGCAGTCTGTATCCGAATCCGGATGCGAGGCTTTCTGCTGATGAGGATCTGCTGATACCAAAAGAGCAGTTTGAGGCCTGTCAGGAAGCGATGCTTTTATATGGAATGCAGCAGTTAAATCCTGAGACTGGCACCGAGAACTATGAGACGGCTTATAAAAAAACAGGCGGCTTTCTGGTGATCGAGCTGCACCGGATGCTGTTTCCGGAAAATGAAAAATGGTGTATTGGATGGAATGGATTTTTTGATGAGATCCATAAACAGGCGATCGAAAGAGAGACAGAAGGTGTAAAAATCAATATGCCGCAGCCGACGGATCATCTGTTTTTTCAGTTCTGCCATGCCAGAAAACATCTGCTTGCTTCCGGAGTCGGGATACGGCAGATCTGCGACATTCTGCTGTTTGCCGAGTATTACGAGAAGGAGATCGATTGGGAGATTTTCTGGGATCGCATCCGGATGACGGATGGTATCCTGTTTGCAGAGGCGATTTTTCACCTTGGTGTGCAGTATCTTGGTTTTGAAGAAAAACAGTTCTATTTTCCGGAAGGTGTGCATAGTATGAAACTGGATACGGAAAGACTGATGGAAGATATCCTGCACTCCGGCATTCATGGAAAAGGGACAAGGAGTCGCCTGCACAGTGGCACCCTTACGTTACATGCGGCGGAAAAAAGAGGACTGTCAGGCATATTCCCCGGTCTGTTTTACATGGCATTTCCGCCTGCAAAGAATCTTCTGCGGCGTTTTCCGTACCTGAAAAAGCATCCATATCTTCTGCCGTTTGCCTGGGGGCAGAGGCTCTGTGGCTATCTCAGAGAAGGTCCGGTTTTAGGATCGGTAAAAGAAATCGTTAAGACTGGAAGAAAAAGGAAAGAGATTTTAAGAGAATATGGGATTTTCGGGGAAAAGAGAAGATGAATATAACAAGGGAAAGTGAGTGAAATATGGAGGCGAAGAGATTTGTATTGCGGAAAGTAGCAGGGGAAAACATCCTGGTGCCGGTGGGAAATACGGCTCTTACTTTTAACGGTCTGGTGACCTTGAATGAGAGCGGGGCGTTTCTGTGGAAACATATGGAAAAAAACAGGACAAGGGAAGAGCTGGTACAGGAGGTTCTGCAAGAATATGAAGTGTCAGAAGAACAGGCACGTCTGGATATCGGTCAATTTCTTACATATCTTGCAAAAGTGGGCGTTTTGGAATGAGGGATAAGAAAGGGACGCATCGATTCTGGGGTGTGCTGTTTTAT
>OIGD01003041.1_pt1 | contig 11908 bp, 9 predicted proteins | sample 1582211 | NCBI WGS metagenome assembly OIGD01 (sample SAMN04414078, study PRJEB24778) | human gut metagenome | material: faecal | host: Homo sapiens
GTCCCACCGGCCCTCGCCCGCCGCTTTTCATATAGGGGGTCGGCGGCGCAAGCCGCCGGCTCCCGATGGGCATACCATAACAAATACATTATACCGCACAAATACGGGAATTGCAACGGAGAAAACATGGGAAGGGGCAGGGATTGCGCATATATAACAGGCTGCGAAAAAGGCGGCTGCCGAAACCGGCAGCCGCCCTTTTTAGGTATACACTGTATGCGCTTTTTACTTATGCCTCACGCTTTTTTCTTTTTGCCCATGACCGCTGCGGCCATAGCCGCGCCCAGCAGCAGGGTGAGCCACAGGGTCAGGCCGCTGTCGCCGGTCTGCGGGGTCTGGGGCAGTTTAGCGATCACGGTATCCGCCTCGGTGATCTCCTCAGCGCCCTCCGCGTCGCCATAATACTTGCCGCAGGCGCTGCAATACCAATACTCGCTGTTGCCCTCGGCGTCCTTGGTGGCCGCCTTGGCCGGCACGCGCACCAGTGCCTCGTGGTTTCCGCCGTCCACTTCGCCGTATTTCTCGCCGCACAGCTCGCACTCCGCCTTTTTCACGCAGGTGGCCTCGCCGCCGGTGTGGCCGGAAATAGTCCTGCCGCAGGTGTCGCACAGATGATCCCTATCCCCGTCAGCGTGCATCCCCGCGTCGGAGCGGCTGTCGCAGAGCGCGCAGCCATGCCAGTGCTCCTGCTCGTCGGAAGTCCAGTCGGCAGCATAGTCATGGCTGCCATAGTTGCCGTACTCCTCCCCGCAAATTTCGCACTCCGCCTTCTTCACACAGGTGGCCGTACCGCCGGTGTGGCTCACGCAGCGGTAGGCGCACAGGGTGCACACGCCCTTCTCCCATGTGTGATCCTCCGTTTCCACCGTCACCAGCCCGCAGCAGTTATAGCGCTGGATGTGCCGGCGCTCCGTGGTGCTCCACACCTTTTCGCCGGTGTGGTTGCTCGGATCCACCGTGCCTTCCTTGGCGCCGCAGCCATCCCGCCGGCAGGTCTTGGGCGTCATGCAGGTAGCCGCCGCCCAGTCGTGATCCAGCGCGGGAAGGATCGTTACCTCCGTGCCGCCGCAGGCGGAGCAGGTAAAGGTCTTCAAGCCCGTGGCCGTGCAGGTGGGCGCCGTGGTCACCGTGCCCTCGTCCAACTCGTGCCCCTCCACGGCGCAGTTGCGCGTCACCGTCAGGGTCACAGCCGCCGAGTAGCGGATGCCGTTATAGTCTCTGTCGTTGGGCGTATTCTTGATCACACAGCGGTACTTATACCCGTCCATGTCCTTGGTGGCCTTGCTGACCGTGAAGGAGGTGTACCACTCGCTGATCAGCACCCCGTCCTTCTCCGTGGATCTTTCCATCACAAGGGTGACGCCGTCCTCTATCTCCACAGCATCCCGAAAGTTCTTCCCGCCGTCCGTGCTCACCTGCCAGGTCACATCCGCCCCATAGGGCACGCCCTGCTTGAATCGGGCATCGAAATAAGTCCCCTGCCCCGCTTTCGCCGTTTTGTTCGTCGGATTGCTGGTGAATTTCGGCGGATAATGCGTGGTCACGCGCCCCGGCTCCGACACCACCGAGCCATACTCGTTGGACACCACGCACCGGAAGAGCCACCCGTCAATAGACTCGTCAAACTCGGGTCCGGTGACCCACCCATAGTTGCGTTTGTTTTCATAGTCCGTGTAGGTCCGCCCGCCGTCCGTGCTCACCTGCCACTGGTACTGGAGGTTTTCTCCCTCCGCCTTCACGCTGAACGCAGGCCGGCTTGCAATAATGATGATAATAGAGCCGTCCTCCCCGATCCCCGGCTTGATGGAAATGTCCTCCCGCTCGCCGCCGGTGGAGTCCTTGGGCTGCTCAGTAATGCGAGGGAATCTCCCGCTGATGTTAATGGTCACCGGCCCCAGAATGGTCGTACCCACCCGGCTGTAGTTCTTCCATGTCTGCACCACGGCTCGCACCTGCATCCCCGCCATGTCGGCGGTGATCTCCGGCTCATAGGTGCTGCTTGCCCCAAAGATGGAGGGTATTTCGTTCCACGATTCTCCGTCCTTGCTGGTCTGCCAAAAATATTTCATCGTGATCCCCTCGGGGAGCGTGGGGTGGACTACCTCAAACTTCGCCGTCTGTCCGACCACATAGCTCGTCGGCGCCCGAAGCTCCGGCTGATCCATGTAGATGGTGGCCTCGTAGGTGTAGGTCTCCGTGGTTCCGCCCCAGGCGTCTTCTGCGTTTACATATGTCACCACAGCCCGATAGATATAGCCGTTCTGCTCCTTGGTCACGCTGGGGATGGTGTAGTCATAGCTGACCCCACCCATTTTGCCGTAGCTGTATCGGATCTGCTGAAAGTTCTTCCCGCCGTCGGTGCTCAGGAACCACAGCACCGAGGTCACATATTGGTTCTGCATGTCCGTGGGCGTCTGGTTCTCAATGGCCGACAGGGTCAGCCGCTCGCCCTCCCGAGCCACCACAGTCCCGCTGCTGCGCATATTCAGGTGCGGCCCCTCCGTAAACACATTGGTGCCGAACCGCAGCGCCAGGCAGTCCTTGTGCTCGTTTTCGTTGGGATCATTCACCCGCAGCCGCAGCACCCGGTCGCTCCGATCCAGCCAGAGGTAGACCAGCCGTTCGTTGTTCTCTCCCCGGTGAAACAGCCCCGAATTCAGGCTCACCGTGTCATATTCGCCCGTCTTCGTCATGGTTTTGATCTGGAGCGGCTGGGTGTACCGCTCCTCCGTCTCCACCGTGTAGACGAACTTGTGTACGGCGTTGCCGTTTCCGTCCACGGCGTTGCCGTAGTCGGGCACATCAATGTTGCCGCCCTTTACCACCATTTTAACAGTCTTTTCCACCGTGCCGCTGACGGTGCCGCCGTTAAAGGTCACGGTACCCGTGCCACGGACATCCAGACCGGTGATGTTGGCTGTGGTCCCGTCTATCTCCAGGTTGCCGCCCTCCAGCCATATGGGCTTGGTGAAGGTGTAGTTTTCCCCCCGCTGCATGGTCAGCTTCAGCGTGGCGCCCGACTGCACCACCATCTCCGGAATGGCGCAGCCCGCGTTCACCATCGGATCCACCGTGTAGCTCCCCGGCTCCGCCGTCAGCTTCAGATCCAGATCCGAGGCCACAATGTCCTTCAGCGCCAGGGTGCCGCCGATATAGGTCGCATCGGATTTATCCGTATAATAAGACCACCACGGGTTGAGCCTGCCCCCTCCCTGCTGCATAAAGAGGGTAATGCTGTTGTGCTTCTTCCCTGTCAGCTCTACATAATCCGAATATTTCGAATATACCTGTGGGGGACAATTTGTCCGGCTCAGTTTTACATGCGGCCCCGCTATCACCATCCGTTTCCTCATGGATATGGCGTTTTCCTCTCGCTTCCCGTTGGTCATACCCACGCGCATCACGCCGTCTCCCTGGAAGTAGATGGATCCGCGCCACAAATCCTCCCAGCTGTCGGCAGTGTCACTGGAGTCGAAACCATATTCGTTCTGTGGGTCCTTCCCTTCGGCTCGCTCAAAGAACACATTCACTTCTCCGCCATTGTTTATATCCAGGCGATGGCAATAAAACGCCTTGGTCTCGCCGTAATCTTCGATGGAATAGTCATATTCATTAATATAGGAACCTTTTCTCTTGTAGAAATACGCAGTTATGATGCCGCCGTCAACGGTGGCCACGCCCGCCACATAGAGGGAGGAGATATAGTTGGTATCGGGATAGTTGGGATAAAAGCCCACTCTTTCCCAAGAGCTGCTCTTAGCCACGGAACATGTGACCAAGTACGAGCTCTCTCCCACATACAGCTTGCCGCGGGTCGACACAGCCGCCTGACCCTTGATGATGTCAGTGGTGCGAGCATTGACGAGGGTGCCCAATCCCTCTATCGTTATGTCGCCGCCGGCGTAGATGCAGGTGCCCTGGCTCACGGCTTCCACTGTGACACTGTCTTTTATGGTCAGACTTTTGCACTCGATGGCGTTCTCGTGGGTCTCGATCTTCAATATGGCCCCGCGATTTCCGGTGATGGTCAGGTTGGTACCGGTGGCGCAAATGCCGTAGTAGGCCTCTTTATTTTTGTTGCAATTCTCATAGGGGAAGGCCTCGTCGCCCAGGTAACTCTCCTTCCCCTCCAGGCGAATGGTCAGGTCATCCACGCTGGTGTCCACATAGATCAGCCCAAAGAGGGAATATTTGTCAAAAAGCGCCGATATTTTCGTCCCGATGGTGCCTATTTGAAAGTTCCGCAGGGTCAGCGTGTAAGTGTTCGGGTCAAATTCCCAGCCCTCCTTTTGGCTTATTTTCCGGGAAGATGTAATCTCCTCATCCAGGATCCACACTCCGTACCGTTCCTCCGCCGCCAAAGCCACACTGGGCACCAGCGTCAGCACCACGCACAGCGTCAGCAGAAAACACAAGATCCGTCTTTTCATTGCTCTTCCTCCCTTTCGTCCCCCGATGACAGCTTGAAGTCATACTTCATTTCCAGCATTGCAAACAGTTTATGCATCACGTCAGCGGCGGTGGCCTGCATGTCAAGCCCTGCGATAAAGTCCAGCACCCCCGCCTGCTCCGCCTCCGGCACCTTATACATCCGCATGGCCGCCGTGAGAAAGCGCTTGAGCTTCCGCTCCAAGGGAAAATGGATGTCGCACTTTCTAGCCATATAGCTGCGCATAAGCCCCGCCGAGCCGATGTCCATTTCGTAGAAGTCGCTGTCGGAATACCTCGGGAAATTCGCCCCGAAGATCTGCTTCAGCTCCGCCGTGGTGTGCAGATAGATATACTCCGCCGTGTCCGGCAGGGTGTAAGCCTCCAGATAAATTTCCCGCAGGCTCTCGTTCAGCTCCGTGAGGGTCAGCTGGATGGCCGTTTCCGCCGCATAGGCGTACACCGGCGGCAGGCTGTCGCCCACAAGTCCCCGCGCCACGCCGAACTGCCCGCCGAACATGGGCTTCACCAGCTCCATGAGCACCGCGTCCTTGGTGGGAAACAGGTTTTGAAAGCTCCCCCGCGCCACGCCGGCCTCCTCCACGATCTGGGAGATGGTGGTCTCCCGATACCCCTGCTCCAGAAACAGGCGGACGCACACGGCAAGGATCTTCTTTTTCGTTTCGATACCGTCTTTTCGCAGCGGCATAGGCAGTTACCCTCCACTATCTAATATATGTATTAATTATAAATCATTTCCTTCAAATTGGCAAGAAAAATAATAGGAAAAAACGCAGAAGTATTAGGCTTTTTATTGGGCATTTCTATAGGATATAGTGGGAGGAATCATAGGAAAACGGAAAGTCAGTCGGCGGCGGCACCCATGGGTGCCGCCCTACGGGTGCGTAACAAGGGGTGCGGTGCGTATCGGCGGCGGGGTGGGGGCACCCCGCCCTACAGAGGGCAGGAAGTGCCTATGGCGGGTCGTTGAGGACGCCGACCCCTACGAGGTGTAACAAGAAATGCGGCGCGTGACCGGCGGGACGATGTGGGCATCGTCCGCTACGGAGTTGATAAAACGCCTGTAGGGCGGGGCCAGTGTGCCCCGCCGCCGACAAAAAACGGACTCCCTGCCTGCGCAGAGAGTCCGTTTGGCTTTTCATTAAAGCTGGCTTTTCATTAAATTCAAATGGCGAAGTTGCCGTTTACGAAAACGGGAACTTCCCGTCCGTCCTGGGTGGTGCCTATGATGGAGAGATCCTCCGTGCCTACCATGAAGTCCACATGGGTGACGGAATCGTTGAGGCCGCGAGCCTTCAGCTCCTCCTTATCCATGTCGCGGCCGCCCTCGATGCAGGGGTAAGCCTCGCCGAAGGCGATGTGGCAGGCGGCGTTTTCGTCGAACAGGGTGTTATAGAACAGCAGCTTCTGATTGGAGATGGGGCTGTCGTAGGGCACCAGCGCCACCTCGCCGAAGTAAGCGGCGCCCTCGTCCACGGAGATGGCCGCCTCCAGCACCTCCTGCCCCTGTCGGGCGCTGACGGAGGTGATCCTGCCGTTTTCCACGGTCATGCGGAAGCCGTCGATGATGTTGCCGTCGTGCACCAAGGGCATGGAGGCCACCACCGTGCCGTTGGCGCCGGTGCGCAGGGGCGCGGTGAAGATCTCCTCCGTGGGCATATTGGCCACAAAGGGCTGGCCGGCAGAGGTGCAGTCGTCTCCGGCTTCCCAGATGTGATCGGCGGGCAGCTCCACCGTCAGGTCGGTGCCCAAGGAGTTGGTGTAGTGCAGCGTCTTCAGGCGCAGGGCGTTGAGCTTCTCCTTGCGCCGAGCCAGCATGGCGATGTGCTCCTGCCAGTGCTCCACGCTGCGGCCGTCGCCGGTGATGCGCACGGCCTTGAAAATGGCGTCCCAGAGCTGCTCCATGGCCTGCTTCTCCGGCACATCGGGGAACACCTGCTTTGCCCAAGAGGGGATGGGGATGGAGGCGATGCACCAGGGGAAACCGCTGCTCATTTGCAGGCGGTAATACTCCTTCAGCGCCTGACCGCTCACCCGCAGAGCGCGCACACGGCGGTCGGGATCCACGCCCTTGAGATGCTCCGGATCCTCGGCGTCAATGGCCAGATAGGCAGCGCCGGCCTTGGCATAATCATTGAAAAAATGCTGCCGCCACCGGGGCACCTCGTCAAACACGGCGTCGTCGGCTCGGAGGAACTTCTCCCGCGCCAGATAGTCGTCGTGCCAGTTCATCACCACCTCGCGGCAGCCCACATCATAGGCCGCCGAGGCACACAGGCGAGCAAAAAATGCGCACTCCACGGGGCTGGAGATGACAAGGGTCTGCCCCTTCTGCACATGAAGCCCCACTTCAATGAGGAGCTTTGCGTATTCACGCAATTTTTCGTTCATGGTGTCCATTACAAACACTTCCTTTTTTTATCGCAAAATATTTTTTTACCGAAGAATATCCATGAGGTCGTCGGTGCCGGTGGTCTTGGTGACCACCACCACATGGTCGCCCTCGCGGATGCAGGAATTGCCATCGGGAATGATGATCTCCTTGTCCCTGGCAATGGCGCCCACCAGAACCCCCTGCTTCAGGGGCAGATCCTTCATGGGCTTATCCAGCAGCTCCCGACACTCGGGGCCGGCGGTGAACTCCAGCGCCTCCACCTGCCCACCCATCATCTTATACAGGCTCTCCACGAAGCTGCCCTCGGAGTTAGCCAGCGCGCGGACGTAACGGGTGATCTGGTTGGCCACCAGATCCTTGGGGCTGATGATGCTGCCGATGCGGGTGTCCTGCACCAGATCCATGTAATTGGGGCGGGTCATCTTGGCCAGCACCTTGCCCACGCCTGCCCGCTGGGCGCTGAGCGCCATGAGCAGGTTCTCCTCGTCCCGATCCGTCAGGGACACGAAGGCGTCCGCCGCAAACACGCCCTCCTCCCGCAGGAGGTCGTTGTCCGTGCCGTCCCCCTCGATGACGAGAGTGTCCGGCAGCTCGGCGGAGAGCAGGAGGCATTTTTGATGGTTCATCTCCACGATCTGGGACTTGATGCCCCGCTTTTTCAGCTCCCACACCAGATACATGGCCGTGCGGCTGCCGCCCAGAATGGACACAGCCCGCACCTTCTGCTGGGAATGCCCCAGACTGTGGAGCATGTCCTGCAGCTGACCCTTGGCGCCGATCATGTATAGTTTGTCCCCGATCCGGGGCACAAATGCGCCGTTGGGGATCACCGTTTCGCCGCCGCGCACCGCCACGCAGAAGAGCACCTTGGCAGAAGTGTGGCTGCTGAACTCGCTGAGGGAGCGACCCGCCACGCAGGTCTGGGCAGTGACGTCAAAGCCGATCATGTCGATGCGCCCGCGGGCAAACGGCTCCACGGAGAAGGCCGAGGGGGTGGACACGATGCGGGCGATCTCCTGCGCCGCGGCCAAGTCGGGATTGATGACCATGTCAAGGCCGATCTCCTTTTTCAGCATATCGGCATCCCGACGATACTCCGGACTGCGCACACGGGCAATGGTGTGGTCGGCGCCCAGCTTCTTGGCGATGAAGCAGCAGAGCAGGTTCGTGTCGTCCAGGTTGGTGACGGCGATGACCAGATCCGCCGCCTGTGCGCCGGCCTCCTTCAGCACGCGGATGGAGGCGCCGTTGCCCTCAATGCACATGACGTCCAGCGCGTTCTCCGCCTTGTGCAAGGCGGCGGCACTGTCATCCACCATAACGATGTCGTGGTGCTCCCCCGCCAACTGGCTGGCAATGGCGTAGCCCACCTTTCCGTTTCCCACGATGATAATTTTCATTTTGCGTCTTCCTTCCCTTCCGGCGGACGGATGATTTTCGTTTCTTTATTTGCAAGGCGGAAGCCATTGTACTCCGCGCCCATGATGAGCACCTGGCCGCTCATATACAGCCACAGCAGCACCACCACGATGGTGGCAATGGAGCCGTACAGCTCCGTATAATGCGCCACCTTTTCCACATAATAGGAAAATGCCACGGACAGGGTCAGCCACGCCAGCATACTCAGCAGCACCCCCGGCACCACCTCCCGCAGCGGGCACCGGTGCCCCCGCGCCAGCATGTTCAGCGGCACCAGCACCAGCAGCATGATGACGCCCAGAAACACGAATCGCAGAGTGCCCCACAGGTCGATGAAGCCCTCCGGCAGATGGATAAGCCCCGACACGAACTCCAGCGCCCGACGCCCCACGGTGGTGAGCACGATGCTGGCGGCGATGGTGACGATGAGCCAGAGGGTGAACAGCAGGTTGCGCAGGGTGCCGCCGATGATGTCGGGGGCTGGGGCACGCCGTAGGCCTTGCGCACGGAGTGCAGCAGGCAGCTGGTGGCTCGCATGGGGAACCACACGGAAAAGATCAGGCTGAACACCAGCAGCTGCCGGCTGGGGCTGGTGGACACATACTCCAGATAGCTGCCTATGATGCCCACCACCTGCTCCGGCAGGATGCGGCTCATGGAGAGCATCACACTCTCAACGTCCAGCTCCATAAGACCCACCAGCGTGCTGATGAACACCAGGAGCGGAAAAATGGCAAAAAGCAGATAGTAGGTCAGCGCCGCCCCGTCTCGGGCGACATCGTGGCCATAGTAGCGGTCAATCAGATCCTTGACCATGGCAAAAAACTTCCCCTGTTTTCCGGTTTTTTTTCGTTTGATCGCTGACCCCTCCTTCCGACAGATTCGCACTTATAGTAAGTATACCATATTTGCTCGGCAAAATAAACCCTTTCTTCTGTCCTGTCGTTTTTCAGCGCAGTTTCGGCAGCGTCAGACAGGAGTCCGTCAAAATTCATAAATTTTTTCCCATTTTTTGGAAAATAATTCCTATTGCATTTTTCCGGTTTTATGCTATTATGAAGGAAGGAAATTACTCATAAAGGAATAGAGGGATGAATATGGATAACTTAACTAAAATTGTACGCACAGAGATCGCACGCCAGTACAAAAGTGTGCGCCAGTTCGCTTTTGCCGTGAACATTCCTCTGTCGACCATCAACAGCGCCCTGCACAACGGGATCGGCGGCTCCTCCTTTGACACGGTGGTGCAGATCTGCAAGACGCTGGGCATCAAGGCTCTGTCGGACGACTCCGCCTTCTACCTCACTGACGACACCCAGGAACTGCTGACGCAGTACGCGCAGCTGGACAACTACGGTCGCCACACCGTGGCCACCGTGCTGAAGGTGGAGGCCGAGCGCTGCCGCGAGGCGTCGGAGGCGTTTTCCGGCCAGGCCGCTGCCTTTGGCGGCAGCTTTACCAGCGTGAACCTGCCCGCCGAGAGCGCCGCAGAAGCGGTGGATGCTCTGCGCAGCCTGAAAAATAAAGAGAACGAGTAAGAAGGGGTCGGTTTTATGACGACAGCGCAGCGTGAAGCGCGCACCTTTCTGGCACAATTTCATCATCGTCCGTTTTCCATTTCGGATCTCAAAAAAGCCCTGCAGGCGCAGGGCTTTTCTCTCGTGGAGTACAGCCGGACATCCAACTGCAAGGAGGTCACCACGCTGCTGACCGCCCTGCGGCTGTTTGACTACGCCGCAAGCCAATCCGCCTTTACCTATCAGGACGCCAACCTGCGGATCGTTTTTTTACTGGAGAATCTGTCCCAGCAGGAGCAGATGGTTCTGTTGAGCCACGAGTTGGGGCACATTCTTTGCCATCATCTGGATCATGCGCCCATCACCGGCCCAGGCACCGGCGTGCTGCAGGAGCAGGAGGCCAACGAATTTTCAGCCGACCTCATGCGATACAATCAGCGCTGCAAGCCTCGGCGCATCGCTCTGGGGGTGGGCGCAACTCTAGCGGCGCTGGCTCTGGTGTGCGCCCTGCTGTTTGCCTCGCCGGCCGACGCCAGCGGAACGGTGTATCTGACCCCGTCCGGAAGGTGCTACCACAAGGCAGACTGCATGTTTGTGGAGGGCAAGGACAACCTCACTGCCCTCTCCCCGCAGCAGGCGGAGGCCGCCGGCTATGAGCCATGCTCATGGTGCATCGGCCGCAGCGACTCGTGAATACATATCTTTTAATGCAGCGGGGGTGAAAATGCCATGCAAAGCAAGGCCGAAAAGTGGGATTACATTATTACCGGCAGACCCTACGGCATCATGCGGATGGTGATCGTCGGCGCTTTGGCTGCGTTTTTCATCGTGCTGACCATCGACCAGCTGCAGCCGGCTCCCAACAAGATGGCCTTTGTTGCCCTGGCCTTCGGGGGGATAGCGACTCTCATGACGGTGACCTTCGTAAAGCTCATCAGCCGCTACTTTTACTATAAGATCTGCATCGGCCAGAGGGGTTTTTACTTCAAAACAAACCCGTTTAACGGAAAATACTACGAATACACCGACATCGAGCGCTGCGGCGAAATGGCCATCGAAGCACACCACAGCGCCACCAGCGCCGCCCCGTCGGGAATCTATCGTCACATTTTCCATTTCATTGACCGCAGCGGGAAAAAGCACGAAGCTCTCTATGAAACCTCGCTGTATGAAAATGAAATTGCGATACTGATAGCGCGCATCAACAGCGCCCAAGAGGATGACTAAGTTAAAACGCAACGACGGCAGCCGCAGTTTAAGCGCGGCTGCCGTCGTTTTTTATTCGGGAAAAATGGTTTTTATTTGCCGGCGGCGTGGATGCCGGTGAAGAAATAGCGTCCCAGTCCGTCGCCGAACAGGCCGGTGTACTTCTCCGAGAGGCTCCAGCTTCTGGTGCTGTGGTACAGCGGGATCACGTTCCCCTTCTCCAGCAGCAGACGCTCGGCGTCCTCCAGATAGGCATCCCGCGCCTCCTTGCTGGCGGATACCGACGCCACACCCAGCAGCATATCGTAGGCGGAGGAATCGAAGTTGGCATAGTTGCCCTCGTTGCCGGTGCGCCAGCGGTTGAGAAAGCCCGTGGCATCATTGCGGTCGCTGGTGACCCGCAGGGCGGCCAGCGTGTATTCGCCCTGCTCCAGCGCCTTCGTGATCTCCGAGGCGGACACGCCCCTGAGCGTCACCTGAATGCCCAGCTTCTCTCTCCACGTCTTTTGCAGGAACACGGCCAGAGAATCCGCCGTGCCGTCGGACTCATAGAGCATGACCACCTGCTCCAGACGCTCCAGCATATCGTTCAGATACGCCTCGCCGGTGGGCAGATAGCACAGCGCCGTGTTGCGGTGCAGGTCAAAGCCCTTGCCGCTGAGATACGCTGCCAGCGGATACCACTGGGGCGCGGTCTGGCGCAGCTTTTCCAGATTGGTGCGGGCGAGCTCCTGCTGCGCCATAGGCTCCTCGATGGGCACCGGCTTCTTCAGGCTCAGGCGCTTGGACGGCCGGTCGCCGTTCCACAGCAGATAGAGGATCAGCCCCACCACCGGCACGAACAGCACCAGAATGATCCAGCCCATCTTATAGCTGGTGGCCCCGGGGCGGGACCAGATACGCATGGCCACCACACCGGCCA
>OIGD01003043.1_pt1 | contig 11888 bp, 9 predicted proteins | sample 1582211 | NCBI WGS metagenome assembly OIGD01 (sample SAMN04414078, study PRJEB24778) | human gut metagenome | material: faecal | host: Homo sapiens
ATACCAAATATTTGTTCCTTAACCAAAATAAGAGCAGCAGCCCTAATTTCTCCACCTTCCTCTAAACCAACATAAATTGGACTACAACCATGTTTAGACATCAAGGTACCAAATTGAGATGTTTGATAAAAACTCTTATATGGATGTTTTATTGCATAATCATCGAATTCCTTACGACTCAATTCAATTATTGGCATAAAAGACCCTCCTTTACACTTTATAAGTATATCATATTTTAATTATAATATAAAGAAAAAGTTTGATGATAAATAATTATCAATCAAATATACATAAATTTATTATAGTGATTGTTTTATTTATTTTCCACTTGTAGTATAATTTAAATGAGGAGTGTATAAAATGTTTAAAAATAATAATATATTTATTCTTGGGATGGCAAGAAGTGGTTATGAATGTGCAAAATTTCTTGCTAAAAGAGGAAATAAAATAATAGTAAATGACAGAAACGAAAAACAAGATGAAAACCATATCAAAGAGTTACAAGAATTAGGTGTAAAAGTAATACTTGGATCTCATCCAATGGATTTAATTACAAAAGATATTGATTACGTAATAAAAAATCCTGGCATAAAGGATAGCCATGAATTGATATTAAGAGCAAAAGAATTAGGAATACCTGTACTAAATGAAGTAGAAATGTCCTATCAATTATTGCCAAAAGACATAAGCATAATTGGTGTTACTGGAAGTAATGGCAAAACAACAACAACAACCCTAATTTATGAAATATTAAAATCAGCTAAAAAGCCAGTAGTACTTGCAGGAAATATTGGTTATCCACTAAGTTCATTTATTGAAACAATAAGACCAAATGATATTTTACTTATGGAAATATCTATCCAACAATTATGCAATTTAAGCAAATTCAAAACAAACGTATCTGTTTTAACAAATATATATGAGGCACATTTAGATTTTGTTTTAAATAAAGAAAATTATATAAATATAAAAAAGAGAATATTTAATCATCACACAAAACAAGATATTGCTGTACTAAATTATGATAATGAAGATGTACTTAACAATACTAATGACATCATGTCGTCAAAAATGTATTTCAGCAAAACAAACACTAATGTAACATGTTATTTAAAGGATAATTATATTTTCTATAAAGACGATAAGATAATTTCTATAGATGATATTTTATTAAAAGGCAATCACAACTTAGAAAATATTATGGCAGCAATAATAGTTGCTAAAAAATTCAATGTATCTGATGATGACATAAAAAATGTACTCAAGAATTTCAAAGGTGTAGAACATAGAATAGAATTTGTTGGTGAAATAAACGGAATAAAAGTATACAACGATTCAAAATCTACAAATGTAAAAGCAACTCAAATTGCTCTATCATCATTTACTAAACCAACCATTCTTTTACTAGGGGGTTTAGATAGAGGACATAGTTTTGAAGGATTAACTACTTACATGAACAATGTAAAGTTAGTTGTCAGTTATGGAGAAACAAAGCATAGAATTAAAGAATACTGTGATAAAATAAATAAAGAATGCATAGTAGTAGATGATTTAGAAAATGCAGTAAATATAGCATTTAAAAATGCATTAGAAAATGATGTGATATTGCTTTCACCAGCATGCGCATCATGGGATCAATATAGTGATTTTGAAGAGCGTGGTAGAAAATTTAAAGAATATGTAACAAGGAGAATGAAATGAGTAAAATAAAAAATGTAACAGGAAGAGAAGTGCTTGATTCAAGAGGAAATCCAACAGTAGAGGTAGATGTTATATTAGAAAGTGGAATACTAGGAAGAGCAATTGTACCAAGTGGTGCATCAACAGGAGAAAGAGAAGCTTTAGAACTTAGAGATGGTGGCAGTAGATACATGGGTAAAGGTGTTCAAAAAGCAGTAGAAAACGTAAATACAATTATTAAAAATGCTGTAATTGGTATGGATTCATTAAATCAAAAAGAACTAGATGAGAAAATGATAGAATTGGATGGTACAAAAACCAAGTCAAAATTAGGTGCTAACGCAATATTAGCAGTATCAATGGCTAATTTAAAAGCAGCAGCATTATATGAAGGAATGCCATTATATAAATATATTGGTAATGGTAGTCAATTACCAATTGCAATGATGAATATATTAAATGGTGGTGCACATGCTGATAACCCACTTGATATACAAGAATTTATGATCGTACCACAAAGAGATACTATGTCTGAAAGAATAAGAGTTGGTGCTGAAGTATTTCATCACCTAAAGAAAATATTAAAAGATAAAGGTATGGTTACAGCAGTAGGAGATGAAGGTGGTTTTGCTCCTAATATTGGTTCTAATGAAGAAGCATTAGAATTAATTGTAGAAGCAATAAAAGATGCCAATTATAAACCAGGAGAGGATGTTTTATTAGCGCTAGATATTGCTGCTAGTGAATTATATGATAATGGATACTACAACATAGAAGGTAAAAAACTAAATATAAGTGAATTAATTGCATACTACGAATATTTAGTAAATAAATATCCTATTTGGTCAATAGAAGATCCAGTTGACGAAAATGATTGGAATGGTTTTAAATTGATTACAGAAAGATTAGGAAACAAAATACAAATAGTGGGCGATGATTTATTTGTTACAAATAAAGAATACTTACAAAAGGGTATAGATAATAAATGCGGTAATGCAATACTAATAAAAGTAAATCAAATCGGAACAATAACAGAAACATTAGAAACAATTGAATTAGCAAAGAAAAATAATTATAAAACTATAATATCACATAGAAGTGGTGAAACAGAAGACACTATTATTGCACATTTAGCAGTAGGACTTAACTTAGGAGAAATTAAAACTGGTTCAATGTCTAGGACAGATAGAATTTGCAAATACAATGAACTTATGAGAATAGAAGAAGAAATAATTGCCAAAAACTAATATTTATGATAAAGTATAACTGAAGGTGATTAAATGGAAACATTAGTAATGATTATATCAATTTTAATAATAACTCTTGTTTTATTACAAAGTGCTAAAGCAGAAGGTGCTTCTCAAGCATTTGGTGGTGGTGGCTCTGAATTATTTAGTAATAGAAAAGAAAGAGGAAGTGAATTATTTGTAACTAGATTAACAGCAGTATTAGGTGCAATCTTTATGATTATTTGTCTTATAATGTCACTTTAATTAAAATATTTTCAAAAAAGGGTTTTTATAAATCCTTTTTTATTTTATAATGTAATTATAGGAGGGTAATGATGAGAGATGAAATATTAAAACTACTTAAGGAGAGTGAAGTGCCACTAACCGAGTTAAATATACAAGATAAATTGTCAGAAAAAGTTTCACTAGATAAATTATGTGAAGAACTTAGAACTATGGAAAAATGTGGGGATCTTTACGTTACAAAAAAAGGAAAATACACAGTATATGAAAATACACATTTAAAAGTTGGAAAATTATCAGTAAGCAAAAAGGGATTTGGCTTTGTAATAATGGAAAATGAACCAGATATTCACATTAAAAAAGAAAATATGAATGGTGCAATACACAATGATTTAGTTGCGTGTGAATATATATCTGAAGAAGAAGGAAGAATAGTAAAAATCATAGATAGAAGTTTTGATACTATTATAGGAGAATATACAATTGGTACTGATAATAAAGGCAAAATAATACTAGATGATACTAGAATGAAAATAGATATAATAATTGATGAAAAGAATAGAAATGGTGCTATGCCAGGACATAAAGTCATAGTAAAACCATATACACAAATAGGAAATAATAAATATTATGGAGAAGTAATTAAAATTCTTGGTCATAAAGATGATGTTGGAATAGATATATTATCAAAAGTATATGAACATGATATAGAACCAAACTTCAGTGAAGAAACTCTAGAAGAAATAAAAAACATAAAATCAGAAGTTACAGAAGATGATATTGCTTTTAGAAAAGATTTAAGAGACAAAGTAATATTTACTATAGATGGAGATGATGCTAAGGACTTTGATGATGCAGTTAGTATTGAAAAATTACCTAATGGGAATTATAAACTAGGTGTTCATATAGCAGATGTTACACATTATGTAAAAGAAAACACTGCTTTAGGACGAGATGCAGAAGAAAGAGGAACATCAGTATATCTTGTTGATAGAGTAGTTCCTATGTTGCCACACATTCTATCAAATGGTATTTGTTCATTAAATCCACGTGTAGATAGATTAACGTTATCATGTGACATGGAAATTAATTCAAACGGTAAAGTGCTAAATTATGATATATATGAATCAGTTATAAACTCTAAATTAAGAATGACTTACAAAAAAGCAAATATGATTTTAGAAGATGGAATTATACCAGAAGGATATGAAGAATTCATAAAAGAGCTAAAAGACATGGCAGAGTTGTCAAAAGTATTACGAAAAATGAAGTTACAAAGAGGCGAAATTTGCTTTGATGTAAAAGAAGCAAAAATAATTGTAGATGAAGAATGCAAACCAATTGAAATTGGTGAGAGAGAACGTGGCACATCAGAAAAAATGATAGAAGACTTTATGATTGTAGCAAACGAAACAGTAGCAGAATATATAACTAATTTTGGATATCCTATGATGTATCGTATACACGAAGCTCCTAGAGAAAAGAAATTAAAAGAATTTTTAGATTTACTTAAAGCACTTGGACATAAAGTTAAATTTAAAGGCAAATTAAAAGATATAAAGCCAAAACAAGTGCAAGAAATATTAGATGGATTAAAAGATTCTCCTGATTATGAAATGTTATCAGAATTAGGACTTAGGGCTATGCAAAAAGCAATATATAGTACAGAAAATGCTGGTCACTTTGCACTTGCTGCTAAATTATATTGTCACTTTACAAGTCCTATAAGAAGATTTCCAGATGATACAGTACACAGAGTATTAAAAATGATATTGCACGGTGAGGAATTAACAGCAAATGATTTAAATAAACTTCAAAAACAATTAGAAAGACAAGCAGAACACTCATCATTAAAAGAAAGAAATTCCGTTGAATGCGAACGTGATGTAGAAGATATGAAAATGGCTGAATACATGCAAGATCACATCGGGGAAACATTTGAAGCAAAAGTTGCAAGCGTAGTTCCTTCCGGAATGTTCGTAAGATTAAAAAACAGAATAGAAGGAAGAGTACATGTTGGCTCTATGGAAGGAGATTATTATATTGTTGATGAACCATCACAAAGTATAATAGGAAAAAAATCTGGAATAAGGTACACTATTGGTGATGAAGTAGAAGTAAAAGCAGTAGATGCATCAAAAGTAGAAGGTACTATAGATTTTGAATTAGTGAAGAAAAAGAGGTTAAAATATGAAAAGAAGAGCTAAAAAGGGTCCTATTATAGTAACACTATTATTATTAATAATGTTGATTTTTGGAAGCTTATATGCATTTAAAAATGTATTTACTAAAGAAAAAGAAAACGAAAAACCAACAGAGTTAGATAAGGACAAACCAAAAGAAGAAAAAAAATCTTTGACATTTACATTAGCAGGTAACGTATTAGTAAATAGTAATATGTGGTATGATACCCTAGCAGAAAATAAAACTTATAATTTTAAATATGTATTTGAAGATTTAAAGTCCATAATGAAAAGATCACATATCAATTTCTACAGCCAGCAAAGCATAATAGGTGGTAAAGATTTAGGACTTAGTGCATATTACAATTATAATTCACCTACTGATGTTGGTGATGCGATGACTGATATTGGATTTAATATGGTATCACTTGCTAATTATCATGCTTTTGATAAAAAAATAAAAGGAATAGAAAACTCAATAAAGTATTGGACTGATAAAAACGTTGCATATTCAGGTACTAGTACAAGTGAAGAAACTAGAAACAAAAATAATATAATAAACAAAAACGGTGTAAAAGTTGGATTATTATCTTATACAATGGGTACAGACGAAGTTTATAAAGGTACATACGAAATAAACATTTATAGCGATGAACAAGCGAAAAAAGACATTAATGATTTAAAAGATAAAGTTGATATAGTTATGGTTTCTATTGATTGGGGTAATGTTGGTAAGATAGAAGTAACTGATAAGCAAAAACAAACAGCAACATATTTATCTGAATTAGGGGCAGATATTATAGTTGGAAATACTGGATACTCAATACAAACAATAGAAAAAATAAATAATACTATAGTGTTTTATTCACTTGGTAATCTATTATCAGGACATACAATGGTTGATTCTAGAATAAGTGCTGTAATAGATTTTAAAGTTAATTTAACAGAAAAAGAAGATGAAAGAAAAATAGAATTCAAAAATATAAAAGTATTACTAACTTACGCATACAACAATGATAATACTGATTACAAAGTAATTCCATTTAATAAGTTAGACAAAGAATTAAAAAATTATAAAACTTATTATGATAAATATACAGAGATACTAACAAAAAACGAAAAAGAAGTTACTCTTTATAAAATAGGTGACGAAAATGGAAATACAAAACAAGAAAGCTAACTATGATTATTTCATTGAAGATACCTATGAATGTGGAATTGTCTTAAAGGGCTCAGAAATAAAATCAATACGAAATGGTAAAGCAAATATAAAAGATAGTTATGGTATTATAAAAAATAACGAATTATACATTTTAAATATGCATATATCTAAATATGAAAATAGTGGAGTATTTAGTCCTGATGAACTAAGAACAAGAAAATTATTAGTTCATAAAAAAGAAATATACAAACTAAAACAAAAAATAAATCAAGAAGGATATACACTTATACCATTAAAACTATATTTTAAAGACGGTAGAGCAAAAATACTTATCGGAGTTGCCAAAGGTAAAAAAAATTATGATAAGAGAGAAACTATAAAACAAAGAGATATTGATAAATATAACAAAAAAACTATGAAATATTAGTTTTTTTTGCTATAATAAAAGACATGGGGCCGTTATTGGTTTCGACGGGAATATTAGAGTATGAATTGCAAGCCGTAGGTGCTACGTTAAACCCAAAATAAAAATAACTGGAAACAGAAATCAATTAGCTTTCGCTTAATTTAGAAGGCAGTCCTATTATTCGTTTTCTTGTGACGATATATGGGCTTGATAAAGCAAGATATATTATTTGCTTGATTGAGGTAAATAATGAAAGTTATCAATCTAGTTAAAAATTTATTTGTTTATTTTTATGTTTTTAGCGAAATGATTAAATAAACTAAACTTGTAGATATTTATATAGCTATATTTTCGGACAGGAGTTCAAGTCTCCTCGGCTCCACCATTAAAGATTTATTCGAACTAGAAATAGTTCTTTTTTTCTCGTTTAAAAATATATAGTGACCGAAAAGTGACTGAAAAGTGACCGAATATGTTGATATTATTTTTAAAACTGTATATACTATAATTGAGGTGATAATATGTACATAGAAGATGAATATACAGAATTGAAAATTGAGTTAACAAAAGATATAAAAAAAGAAATAATTGCATTTGCAAATACTAAGGGTGGAAAAATATACATTGGTATTGATGATGGCGGAAATGTTATTGGCCTAAATAACGCAAAAGGAGATTTAGAATCTCTTTCAGGAATGATACGAGAAGGAATTAAAAGTGATTTAACATTATATACATCAGTTAATTTAATAAATATAGATGATAAAGATATTATAGAAATTAATGTAATGGAAGCACCTAACAAACCATATTATTTAACTGATAAAGGCATAAAGACTTCTGGTGTGTATTTAAGATATGGAAATACAAGTGCTCCTGCAAGTGAAGAAGTTATAAAGAAAATGCTTATTGAAAATCAAGGAGATTCATTTGAAACACTTGTTTCTCAAAATCAAAATTTAAATTTTGAAACGCTTAAATCAATTTTCAATAAAAATAATATCTCGTTAGATAATAATAAATATAAGAGTTTAAATATTATTAATTTAAATAATCAATATACAAATTTAGGATTATTATTATCTGATGAATGTCCTTATTCAATAAAATGTGCGATTTATAATGGAACAAATAAGTTAGAATTTAAAGATAGAAAAGAATTTACTGGATCAGTTTTAAAACAAGTAAATGAAGTATTTGATTATTTAGACTTATTTAATAAAACTAAAGGAAGAATTGTCGGATTAGAAAGAATTGATACAAAGGATTACCCTGAATATGCGATAAGAGAATCATTATTAAATGCAATTATTCATAGAGACTATAATTACAAAGGAAGTATTCTTATTTCACTTTATGATGATCATTTTGAAATAACTTCATTGGGTGGTATTGTTAAAGGGTTAAGCTTAAATGATTTATATTTAGGAATATCCGAAAGCAGAAATCCTAATTTGGCAAATATATTTTATAGATTAAAATATGTTGAAAGTTTTGGAACTGGAATTGGCAGAATAATTCAATCATACGATAATTATAATAAAAAACCTATATTTGTAGATACGGATAATGCATTTAATGTAACATTATATAATGTTAACTATGTTGAAAATCATGAAAAAACATTACCTTCTAATTTAACGCAAGAAGAAAAAATAGTAGAATATTTAAAGAAAAATAAAAAGATAAATAGAAATATAGTTGAACAATTATTAGATATTTCATCGACGAGAGCTAAAAATATATTAAATAAAATGTGCGAAAATAAATTAATTGTTATGGTTGGAAGTGGAAAAAATATTATATATGTGTTAAAATAAAATTAGATTGATTTATGTATTAGATTCGTTAACAAAGTTGTAGATCTCTACGTCGTCAGCACCATTAAGAAAATAAACTCTTATTATATAAGGGTTTTTATTTTGATTATCAATTTCACTTATTGCATTTTTTTAAATATTAAAACAGACATCACTACATAAATAATAAAAATTTGATATTGAAAAACAAATAAGAATGTGATATCCTTAAACTAGGAGGCGTATGATATGAATCGAGTGTTAGAATTTTTATCAGAAAATTATATTTATGTAGCGGGAGGTTCACTTGTTTTAATAATAATTTTAATTATAATTATTTAATAGATAAAGAATCTTCTACATTAAAAACAAGTGATTTAACAAAAGAAGATATTTTGTATTTAGTTTATGGTGCTTTAAATACAGGAGATTATATTGAAGGTAGTTATATGCCTATTGATGATTCTGGTAAAGATGATAATTCTCTTCCTGTTACTGATTCTACTGGTAAAAAATATCCAAATTACAATTCAGACAAAAAATTAGTTTGCCCAAATACTAAAGAATCATCTGACTCTGCTTATGCAGTTTTAGAAGGTGAATTTCAAAAGTATATGCAAATAATTGGAATGACAGTAGATGAAATTGAAAAAATGAATGCAAATTTATGGAATTGTGGTAATTCTGCAAGTGTTCCATTTAAATTTACAATAGTAGCTAAAGATATATTTGAATCTAAAATTAATAAGTTATTTGGAAAAATTAATAATAATATATTTAATGAATCATTTTTTACGAAATCAAATATTTCTTGTGGAACGATGGATACAATATATGATAAAAATATAGAAAAAGCATTTATACAAGTGCAAGGTGGATGTACAGCACAACAAATTAGTGAACATTTACTATTAAATGTTGAATATAAAAATGATAATTTAATATTAACAGTTATTACTGGAAAAGATGTAACTATTACAACTAAGGATATGTTATATGAAAACCAGGATAAATATGATAAATATGAAGTAACTTTTAAAAAAGATAATGGTAATTATATATTTGATAACATTAAAATAGTATAGGAGGAGTTATGAAAAGAAGTATAAAAATAATTAGTTGTCTTTTAATAATGTTTTGCTTTTTATTTTTAACAAACATAAAAGCAATTACTACAGATACAGAACCACCAATTTTAAGGAATATATCTTTTATAGAAGAAAATAAAAAATATACTTGTGGTGATAAAATATATTTAAATATAGATGCATATGATGAGGTTTCTGGTATAGATAAAGAAGATACAAGTATTGCTGTTGAAAAAATTTGTAAAGACAAAAGTTGCTCAGGGTTGAAGGAAAATTTAAAAGTTTATTACGATGAAAATGATAAAACATATATAATGGTTCCAGAAGTATGCTATAATGGCGAATATTTAATAACTAGTATTACTTTTGGAGATAAATTAGATAATTTTTCTGTCTATACATTTAATGGGAATAATACCCACTTTGGGACTACTTATAAAAAGGTGGAAGAAGTAGATAAAACATTAAAATTTGAAATAATAAATGGAAGCGCAGAGGTAGAAAAATGGGATAAGAAAGCACCAACTTTAGTAAGTTTTGAAGTTGATAAAAGAAGTGTAAAATATGGGGAGAAATTTACTATAAGAGCAAATGTAATTGATAATGAATCAGGAGTTAAAAGTGTATCTGTAGGTATTGGTAGAGATAATGAAACAAGTTATTTAGATTTACAAAATATTGGTAATGACATATATGAAGGAGAATATTTAGTTGAATCTGGAGATTTATATAAAATAGAATATGTAACAGTGGTTGATAATTTGGATAACCAAGCATTTTATGAAACTAAGGATACATGCCCTTCCGAAGATTTAATAAATACCATTTTTTGTTCTTTAGATAATATAGAAATAAAGGCAGAAAAAGTAGAAGGATATATTCCAATAAATGAAAGAGATAAGGCAAGACCAGAAACAATAAAAATTAATAAATCAAAATATTCTGTACCTTCTTATGGAGAGATTGAATTAACTGTATCAACAAATGTATTACTTGATGATAGAGTAACAATAACATTTACAGATGATAATAAAAATGAAATAGGTGTAGAAATATATAATGTTGGTAATAACACATATAAAGGTGATATAAAGATAAATCAATATGTAAAAGTAGGGAAATATAAACTTGCTACAATACGTTTATATAGAAAAGATAAAAATAAACCTTACTATTATGTATATACAAATGATTTAGGTAATAAATATGATCAAGCTGCAAAAACTGGCGATTTAGAATTCGATTTAGAATTTGAAGTATATGCAAATAATATACCAGATGTTATTACTGGTACACAAGCAGAAAACTTACTTGAAAGCATTAAAAATGCAAAGGATGATGCAATTATATATGTTGATGCTACAAATGATTCAATTATTAAAAAAGAAGTTTTTGAAGCAATTAAAGATACAAATAAAGAACTTCACATTGAATCTTCAGGAATTGAATGGATTTTTAAAGGAAAAGATATAACAAATCCAAAACAAATAGATACAAGTATATCAGTACTTTTTGATTATGATTATAATAAAACTAATATGAAAGATTATATTGATAAATCAGTTGTAATACTATTTAAAGATAATGGAGAATTACCTGGAATATCAACTATAAGAATAAAATTAGATTATGTATTTAGGTCATATATTGGAAATAAAATTTATGTTTATTATTATGATGAAAATTCAAAATTTGAAGATGTAACTGGTAAAGAACTTGAAATAAGTGAAAAACTAGATAAAATTGGATTTAAAAAATCATTAATAGCATTTGTAATTATGTGCGTTTTACTTGTATATGCGATCATTCCAGGACTTCCTTTATCGGGATTCTTACTTGATTCATCACAAAATATGTATATTAATAAATTATTTGGTGCTAATTCACCATTTGTAAAAGGATTTTTATATATTGCATCACTAATATTCATAATATGTGCATTTATATATGGTACTGCTACTAAACAAATTAAAAATGGAAAAGATATGATAAAACATATACAAAGCAGTTTAAATGGACTTGGCGAAATGTTATTACTTATATTTGTTGCATCGCAGTTTATTGCATTATTTAAATATACTAATATAGGTAATGTTGT
>OIGD01003049.1_pt1 | contig 11877 bp, 13 predicted proteins | sample 1582211 | NCBI WGS metagenome assembly OIGD01 (sample SAMN04414078, study PRJEB24778) | human gut metagenome | material: faecal | host: Homo sapiens
ACTATAAAAGGTCTTTTAAAAGATTATGAAAAAAATAATTGCAATATCACTTTTTATGTCGATTATATTAGAGTGTAATAGTAGTATTTGTTTTGGTTTGTCAGAATATGATGATTTTAACCAGGCTGATAACGAATTTCAATATGATAGACCTGTTGACAATAATGCATATGAAAAGATAATTAATCAATATAAAAAAAATAAAGAAAAAAAAGAAAACAAAATAAAGAAAAAAAATAAATATATAGACTTGCCTGAAAACCAAGGTAATAGTGAAATGTCAATATTTATGGAAACACTAAAAGAGCCATTAACCGTTTGTTTTTCTCAAAATGCCTATGTTTATGAAACAGGCGAAAAAATACCTATCGGGTATTATAAGCTTGAAGCTCAAAAGGTTGATGAAGATAATAATTTGTATTATATAAATTTATTTCAAGGGCATAAACTTATAGCAAAAGTGCCATCAAATGTCACGGATAATGATTTTGGAATGGAAACCATAAATTTTGCAAAGGTTATACCATATGACAAGAAATATTTAAAAATTATTTATGGAAGTTTAAAGGTAAACCTTGAAGCAAAGGTAATTTTAGAGTAAAATAAAATAAAGAAAATAAAATGTTTTAGGATAAATTATAAATATGGATTCAATGGCTAAAATTTTGATAGTAGACGATAACCCTAATTATTTAGGTGATGCTTTGCCTATGTATGGTTATGAAGTGGATATTGCTAAAAATGGTGTTGAGGCATTGCATAAACTCACAACGCCAAATGAGCCAAATAGTAAATATGACCTTGTACTTTTGGATGTTATGATGCCCAAAATGGACGGCTGGCAAACTCTAAAATATATACGTAATAATGACAAAATAAAAACTATTCCGATAATTATGATAACAGCTGTCAATGAAGAATCCAAACAAATTATGGGATTGAAAACAGGGGCTGATGATTATATTACAAAACCCTTTATATTGCCTAATCTGCTTGCGCGAATTGATGCAGTTTTGCGTCGCAGCAGTTGGAATAAAAAAATAATCAACGAACAAAATATAAATATACCCATTGATGCTGATGTTGAACAATTGACAAAACGAGAAAAAGAAGTAATAAGTATGTTAGCACAGGGTGCAAGTAACAAAGAAATTGCAGATAAATTATTTGTTCGTGATGTTACAATAAAGACGCACTTAAACGCCATTTTTAAAAAATTAAAAGTAACAAATCGTACACAAGCTGTTTTACTTGCGATACAATTGGGTATTATAGAAAAGGATGATTAAATAAAATATAAAGGAGTTTTTCAATGGGCAGACAATTAGAAAAAGACAATCTAGTTAATTTAATTATGACAAACCCCGAAAAGTTTAACGAAATTAAAGATGATGAAACAAATTTAGCAGAAGCTGATTTTTCGAATTTGACATTATCTGATGTTGACTTTCAGGATGTAAATTTAGAAGGTGTTGATTTTCGTGAAACAACTTTAACTAATGTAAATTTTCAAAATTGTGATTTAACTTCTTCAAATTTTTCACATGCAACTATTGTTGAGTGTGATTTTTCAAACGCAGTATTAAATGGTACTGATTTTAGTTATACAACAATTGAATATTCTAATTTTCAGGATGCAGATTTTGCAGGTGCTATTTTACTTGAATCTGATTTTTCAAATTCCGACTTATCATCAAGTGAAAATTTGAATGCTTCACGTTTTGATGAAACAACTATATGGCCTGACAATGAAAATCTTCCACATGATTTTGACACATCAATTAGTCGTGACTTAGCATCTATGCAAGATGATGAAGATGTTCAGGAAAGTATCTATTAATAAATATATATAATTTAATAAAGAATCATTAAAAATACCAGTAATATAAATTACTGGTATTTTTGTTTAAATTATTATTATTTTTATATTTTTTAAATATTCATATCTTTAACAGATAAAGCAATACGATGTTCATCAGGTGTAAACTTTTTAATAATAACATCAATTACATCCCCTGTTTTGTATAAATCAAACGGATTAGGATTCTCTCCAACCATTTCAGCCGATGGCAACAAAGCTTCAACACCCGGGAAAATGTTAACAAAAGCACCAAAAGAAGTAACTTTATTAACTGTACCTTGAATTTTTTGTCCTTCTTCAAATTTTTGTTTTACCTCTTCCCAAGGATTTTCAGTCATTCGTTTTAAAGTAAGACTAATACGTTTTAGGTCATAATCTATTTTTAATATTTTAACATCAATTTTTTCACCTAACTTTAATACATCAGAAGGATGATTAATACGTTCCCATGAAATTTCAGAGATTGGTAAAAGTCCATCTACTCCATTTATATCAATAAAAGCACCGAAATCAGCAAGGCGAATGACTTCTCCATTAATAACTTGGTCAATTTCAAGATTTTCAATAACTTCGTTAACAGCAGCTTCACGTTGTTCAACAACAGCCATCCTTTGAGATAAGATTAGCTTATTACGTTTTGGATCAGCTTCAAGAACCTTAGCTTCAAGTTCTGTTCCAATAAGTCCATCAAAAGGCGCCCCCATACGTAAGTGACTTGAAGGAATGAAACCTTTTAATTCCATAACATCAACTATAACGCCGCCTTTTACACTTGATAGAACTTTTGTGCGAATTGTATCATTATTTGCTTTAGCTTCAGTTAAAGCAGCCCACACTTGAGCGCATTCAACACGTTTTAGCGATACTATAATCTGTTCTTCATCATTATCTGTTATTTTTAATATATAAACATCATGTTTTGAACCTATTTCAAGCAATGTTGAAGGGTCTTTTTCAAGATTATTTGTTATTTCCCTATCAGGCAAAAAAGCTTCGGTTTTTGCACCAATATCTATTAAATAACCATCGTTTTCACGTTTTAAAATGCGTCCTTCCACAACCTGGGCTGCATCAAGTGATTTTTCAAATTGACTATTAAGTAGCATTTCAAATTCATCATTAATTTGTTTTTTTTCCATTAATTTTGTCATATTCTTAAATTTATCTCCTTTCAATATGTTTTTAATTCTAAAATAACGTTTTCAATAATATTATCAGGTGTTGAGGCTCCGGCTGTCACACCTATATTTCTTGCATTATCAATAATCTCTTTATATAAATGAAGCTCATTTTGGGATTCAATATGAATAGTATTTGTTATATCCTTAAGCAATTCAGCTAAATGTGTTGTGTTTGCGCTTTTTTTGCTTCCAACAACAATCATCAGGTCTGATTCTTTTGCTATATTCATTGCTTCATTTTGACGTGATGTTGTTGATGGACAAATGGTATTAAAAACCCGTAAATCTTTAACTATTGGAATTAAATAATTGACTGTTTCCTTTAGAAGTTCCAGTTTTTGTGTAGTTTGAATAACAACACCTATTTTTTTATGTGCTTTTATTTTATTTTCAAGTTTTTTTAATTCGTTTATATTTGATACAATGAATACATCATCACCTTGTGAATATTTTTGAGCATTAGCTTTTATTGCAATAACTTCAGGATGATCGCTTTTTCCTAAAATTATAAGTAAAAAACCTGATTTGACAAGTTCAATAGCTTTTTGTTGTACTTTTTTGACATCAGGACATGTCATATCAACAATTTGAGCTTGTTTAGTCATTAAAGTCTCAAATACACCTGGTGAAGCGCCATGACTTCTTATTACACAAATATCTGAAATGTCATCAAAATTATTATCATTTATTGTCTTAATACCAAGGTTTTCAAGTTCGCTAATAACATTTTGATTATGTATAAGCTCACCCAATACACATACATTTTTGTTCGGGTTTTCAAATTTTAATTTTATAGTTGTTTCGACTGCACGTTTAACACCATAACAAAAACCTGCTGTCTTAGCTAATTTTATATTCTTTGGCAAGTTATTAATTTTCCAATCGTTTGGTCTCATTTTAAATATTATTTTAAAATGGTAATATATTTATAGCATGAACAAATATTTAAGACAAGTAATTATAAAAATATAAAAAAAGTTGCAAGTATTTTTTGTTTTTGTTATCATAAAATTGTACAAAAATTGACAAATGAATATTAATATGTGCCTGTAGCCCAGCTGGATAGAGCGTTTGGCTACGAACCAAAAGGTCGGGGGTTCGAATCCCTCCAGGCACGAGTTTATAAAAAAGGGGTTAACTTTTGAGTTCACCCCTTTTTTTAATATTTATATATATTTGTTTTAAATCTTCCCTACATTTTAGCTTGTGTTGTTTGAGACAAAAAGTTAAACTTTTTAGGTAGTGAAAAACCAAAAGTACAACTTTGTTCTTCTTTGTCACTTTTAGCAAATATGTCTCCATTATGTCCCATTATTATTTGTTTGGATAAATATAATCCTAAACCCGAGCCTGATTTATGGAATTTTATATTGTCTTTACGTTTAAATTTTTCATATAGATCAAGTATTTTATCATCAGGAATATACCCGCTTTTATTTTTAACATTTAGTATGATATTATTTTCATCTTCATTTAATATAAGTTCAATATTTGATTCTTTGTTACCATAAATAATTGCATTTGAAAGTAGATTTATTATTACTCTTTTCAATTGGAATTTATCCCCGAATATATTGTTATTATTTAAAGTTGATTTTATTTTAATATTTTGTTCTTTTTCGATTAAAAGATTTGATATTTCATTTATTGATTCATCGATAAGTTTTCTTAAGTCAAATTCTTCAGATTGTATTTTTATTTGTCCGCTATCGTATAAATAGGTGTCTAAAATAGTGAAGATTAGGTCCTACATATATTTGCAAGAATTTTTGATCTGTTCCAAAAATTCTATTTGATTTTGATTTAAAGAGCCAAAAGTTTGGTTTAGAAGCAGATCTATTGCTTTTATTTGTGCAATTGTTGGTGTTTTCAAATCGTGTGTTAGGGTTGCAACAAAGGTTTCTTTCCGTTCTTCTAGATTTTTTTCTTCATCAATATTATAAAGTAGTACAACAATATTTTGGACTTCATTTTCATCATTTAAGACGGGAACTTTTACAATTTGATACCAACCATTTTTTCCATTTTTTAATTCTAAATATCTTTCTTTTTTTAAAATTTGTTTATTTGCTATTAAAGTTTCATCTTCCTCTTTAATATGTTTAAGATTATGATAAAAGCTATCTGACTTTTCTCCAATGATATCATCAATTTTAAGAGCAGTAAGTTTTGAATGAGATTCGTTAGTTAAAATAATGTTACCCTCTAAATCTTTTAAATAAAGACTAACTGATACATTATCTATAATTGTTTTCATTTGAGCATGCTGTAATATTATTTTGTTTTCTAATTTTTTTGTATAAATAAAGTTTATTATTTTAACGCATAAATATGTAAAAATAACAAAAAAACTTATAATAAGCGCATCTTTAATAGGAATAGTTACATTTGGTAAAAGTTTTGGTGATATAAGTGCAAAGTATAATAATGTTATTGAAATTGAAATGATGATATAGTTGATTTTTGGATTAAATTTCATAAATTATAAGAATATTTGTCTTTTTGTAATCATATAAATATATAATAAAATACTATATTTTACATAATGTAAATGGAGGATTAATTAAAATATTTTAGTTAAAGATTAGGATGCAACAAAAAGAAGTTAAAATACCTACAATGATTAATGCGACTGTAGAAAAAGTAATCTGAATTTCACGTTTTTTTTCAACACAACTTGATGTCCCCATAACGTGACTTGAAGCGCCTATTGCTATACCTTTTGCAATATCACTTTTTATTTTTAAATGTTTTAAAATATCGTGTGAAAATAATGCTCCAAATAATCCTGTAAGAAATACAATACAAGCTGTTATTTGCGGGAGTCCATGGATTTGGTTTGATATTTCAACAGCAAGCGGTGTTGTTATGGATTTGGGTAGAATCGACATTATAAGTTCTTTATTTAAATGCATTAAATTTCCAAGGAAATATGTTGATATTAATGCGCTTAATATAGCAACAGTAAAACCTGAGTATATTGCACGTTTATTTCTTTTAAGAAGATGAAGATTTTTATATAGCGGATAGCCAAGTGCTATTGTTGCAGGTCCAAGAAGCATTGTCAGTATGCCTGCACTTTTATTATATGACTCAAACGGAATATTATAGTATTTTAAAAAGAATATTATAAAAACACCTGTTATTAATATTGGAGGTATTTTTTTTAAATATTTTGATATTTTTATTGAAATAAAAAATACAATAAGCGTTAAAGCAAGTCCCCATAGATTAGAAAATGTCATTTTATTTTTTTTACCTCATATTTATTTTTTAATTTTGACAATTTTACATATTTTATTATCGTTTCAACTGTAATAGCTGTTAATACTAAAACAGTTATTGTGCTTAATATTATAATCAAAATCAGTTTTAATAAATCATTTGCAATAATTTTATAATACGATATTATTCCGACAAATAAAGGAATAAATAATAAAGGCATGTATTTTAAAATAAGATTTACGCAATCTTCAACATATTTTTTGTTTATAATTTTGTATTTAAGGAAAATAACAAACATTATAAGCCCCAAAATAGCAGATGAGACAGGTAAACCTGTGAATTTTATTATATAATTTGAAATAATTTGGATAAGTATTATTATTAAAAAACCTATTATTACTTTTAAAATTTTTGTTAACATTTTATATATGACTTTTTGTTTTAAACCTAAAGTTAGTTTACCATGAAAAATAAGAAGATAACATTAAAGAATATAAAAAAATGCGTATAAAAGTTATATTTGGGTTATCATTTTTTTATGCAAATATTTAATGATAAATTATTTTTAAATCCCATAAAAATAATAAAAGCTTTTGACAAAGAAAGTTTTGTTGAGGCTTTTGATTTAATTCATCATTTTCAGATAAAAGATTTTTATTTATTGGGTTATATAAAGTATGAAGCATACAATTTTTTTCTTGAAATTAACAATAACTATAAATCTAAATTACCTGTGTTATATTTTGAGGTTTATGAAAAATTTCAAGAATATAAATTTGATATAAAAGAAAATAGACAAATTAATATTGCAACAATTGAAGATATTGATAAAGATAAATATATAGTTGATATAAATAAAATAAAAAACTATATAAGTATGGGCAAGACCTATGAGGTTAATTATACATATCCAAGTATTGTTTGTACAGACTGCAATGATGATTATCTTTTATACAAATCCATTTTAAAACATCAGAAGACAAATTATAATGCGTATATAAAAAATGAATATGAAACAATATTATCATTTTCACCTGAATTATTTTTTAAAATAGAAAATAATAAAATTATAACAAAACCAATGAAAGGGACAATAAAGCGTGGCAAAAACAAAGATGAAGATTTGGAAAATATAAATTTTTTAAAAACCGATGAAAAAAATATAGCTGAAAATGTTATGATAGTAGATTTGCTTCGCAATGATTTAAGCAAAATATCTAAAACAGGAACCGTTAAAGTTGATAATTTATTTGAAATTGAAACACATCCAACCCTTCACCAAATGACATCGACAATAAGTGCTTTAGTTGATAAAAATGTGAAATTATATGAAATTTTTAAAAGTATTTTCCCCTGTGGCTCAATAACTGGAACTCCAAAAATTTCGACAATTAAAATTATTAACGAACTTGAAGATAATCCACGCGGAATATATTGTGGTGCAATAGGTCTAATATCAAGGGATAATGTTATTTTTCAAGTACCTATAAGAACGTTATATAAACAAAATAACAAACCACATTATATAGTTAATACAGGTGGTGCCATTGTATGGGATTCAAGCCCTGAAGATGAATGGGAAGAAGCAAAGTTAAAAAAGAAATTTTTAGATACCCCGTTTAAGCTTATTGAAACAATGAAAGTTAAAAATCGAAGGATCTATTTAAAACAATTGCATTTAAAACGTATAAAAAAAGCAGCAAAAAAGTTTGGATTTAAAGTAAGTCATAAACTTAACAATTTGTCTTCAAAATATAATTCATGCGTTATGAAAATAATAATGGATAAAAACGGCAGACTTGATATAGAATATAGAGAAATAAACAGTATAAAAACAAATATTATAAAACTAGCAAAAAATAAAACAAATCCAAATAACATTTTTTTGTATTATAAAACAACAAACCGGATGTGGTATAGTGAAACTATGTCAAAAATTGGTGAAAATAAGATTTTTGATGAAATATATATGAATCAAAAAAATCAAATAACGGAAGGTGCAAGAAGTAACATATTGATAAAAAAGGGGGATTTTTATTTTACTCCATCTTTAAATTGCGGATTATTAAACGGATGTTTTCGACAATTTATAATAAAAAAACTAAAAGTTATTGAAAAAGAGCTATATATTGATGATTTAAAAAATGCGGATAAAATATTCTGTCTAAACTCACTTCGAGGCATATTTGAGGTAAAGTTAGAAATATGATAATTATTGATAATTATGATTCATTCACATATAACATTGTTGAGTACGTAAGAATTTTAGGTGTAAAGCCAAAAATTTTTAAAAATGATGAAATTGAAATAAAAGATTTAAAAAATATAAATTTTTCTTCAATAATAATATCTCCTGGTCCTGGGAATCCATATGATGGAGGTATTTCAATTGATGTAATAAAAAATTTCTATAAAACAAAAAAAATTTTAGGTGTCTGTCTTGGACATCAGATTATAGCAGCTTGCTTTGGAGCAAATGTTATAAAATCCATAGAACCTGTTCATGGAAAAACTTCAAATATTTATTTTGAAACAAATGAACCTTTATTTTCATCTTTTAAACAAGGATTTAATGCAACTCGTTATCATTCACTTATTGTTGACAATAATTCAATAAATAAACAAATAAAAGTTATAGCAAAAACAGAGAATAATTTAATAATGGGTATTAGAATTAAAGGTTATAAAATATATGGTGTTCAGTTTCATCCAGAATCAATATTAACTGAAAATGGTATAAAGTTAATAGAAAATTTTATTGGAATATAAAAAAAGAACGATTATTTTTATAATCGTTCTTTTTTTATATTTTATTGTTATTTTTTCAGAAAGTCTGGAATATCAAGTATATTCCAACTATTTGATTCTGACTTTGAAAGTGGCTTTATATTCTGCTGCTGACTATTTGACTGATTATTTACTGCAGTAGAAGATAATTTAGCTTGTGAGGATGAAGAAACACCAACTCCAGTATTTTGTGGGGATAATGATGCTTGAGAAATATTTGAGCTTTGCGAATTAAATGCATTTTGGAAGAAATCAGCAGCACTTAAAGGTTTTGTTCCCATTCCGTTTTGCAATCCAGTAATATCTTTTCTCATATCTGTATTTTTCATTTCAAAACCAGTAGCAATAACAGTAATTTGTATTTCACCCTGGATTCTATCATCAATAACTGACCCAAAAGTCACAATAGCATCGTCAAGAACAGCATCATGAATAATTTGTGCAGCTTCAGTTACTTCATGCAATGTCATATCTGGTCCGCCTGTAACATTCATAATAATACCTGTAGCTCCGTTGATTGAAGTTTCAAGAAGAGGTGAGTTTATAGCTTGTTTAGCAGCTTCCATAGCACGTCCTTCACCTGAACCTCGACCTATACCCATTAATGCAGAACCGCTTGACTGCATAACAGCTTTAACATCGGCAAAGTCTACATTTATAAGACCAGGAACTGTAATTATATCTGAAATACCTTGAACACCACGAAGTAACACTTCATCAACAACCTGAAATGCTTCTCTCATTGTTGTTCTGCGTTCAACAACTTCAATAAGTTTATCATTTGGGATAACAATTAAAGCGTCGACTGTTTCTTTTAGTTTTTCAAGTCCTTGCAAAGCCTGATTCATTCTGCGTTTACCTTCAAAACCAAATGGTTTTGTAACAACACCTATAGTTAAAGCACCTAAATCTTTAGCAATGCTTGCAACAACGCTAGCGGCTCCTGTACCTGTACCGCCACCCATGCCTGCTGTTATAAATACCATATCAGAATCAGCAAGTGCTTGTTGGATATTTTCTCGTGTTTCCTCAGCTGCTTTTTCACCAACACTTGGATCACCACCTGCACCTAAACCGGCTGTTAATTTATTTCCAAGCTGGATTCTATTTTTTGCAGCTGACATTTCTAAAACTTGCGCATCGGTATTCATTGCCCAAAAGTCTACACCTGCCAAGCCGGCTTTTATCATACGGTTTATTGCATTGCCGCCACCACCGCCTACGCCAACTACCTTTATCCGAGCCGGTGATGGTAAATTTGAAAAGTTTACACTTCCGGTTCTCTCACTATTTTTTGCCCCAAATAAGTCATTACTAAAGTTTTCCACGAGTTTATCCTCTTTTTTTATTTTTTTGACTAACAATATATTTCTTTTACCTTATATTAAGTAAAAAATATTTAAGAGTAAAGTTTTTTACATCTTTTATTACTAAAAATTAATATATCGTAAAATTAGTTTACATAGCTTTTTATATTTTGTTTTTTTAAATTAAAATATATTTGAATAAGAGGTAAAATAATCATTAATAATATCAATTAATATGGGCATTATCCACATTAAAATTGCAACACCAAATACGGGTTTAAATAGAAAGCTTAATTGAAATACGTTTATTTGTGGCGCGGTTTTTGATATTACACCCAAAATGATATCCTGCCCCATTGTTGCAAGTAAAACAGGTGAGGCTATTTGAAGCCCCATGTATAATAAATTTGAAGTAATTTTTATTATATTTGTCAATTCAAAAATTTTTGTTAATGGAAATTCATAACTAAATATAGGAAAAATTTCAAAACTACGTAATAATGCGTTAAACAGCCAATATATACCACCAACTTGAACAAATAGCAATACAGCTATTAGTGAAAATAGTCTACCCATTAGTGATACCATGCCCTGAGTTGTCGGGTCCATGATTTGGGCTGATGATACACCCATTTGCATATTTATCATGTCACCTCCTGCTTCAACTGCTAGCACTATACAATTTGCCATCCAACCTAACATAGCACCAAATACAAAATTTAAAACAGTTTGAAGCAACATTGATTCACTTGTTATTATTTTTGTTGGTTTAAGTACTATTGTTAATATTATAGCTATTATAAACACAAAGGATAACTTGATTACACCTGGAATCTCTTTACGGTTAAATATAGGTGCAAAACGTATGAAGCCAAGCAAACGTATAAATATCAGTATTCCAAAACTTAGCATACGGTTTATTTCAGGAAATATTAAACCAAAATTTTTTAATATTTCATCCATATGCTGTCCAGCTCCATATCATTTAAACCTTCTTGCGGTATTAATACTATTGGTTTATCTATTTCAAATAGGTCATCATATACATTTTTATTATTTCGTTCATTTATATTTATAATATATTCAAGTTTTTTGTCATTATTAAATTCAAAACTTAATTTTCCTAATCCTAATTCTTTTCCATAAAGTATAAATTGATTTTTATCATTATTTAAGGTTGCTATTTTTTCAAGTTTTAATACTTTGGGTGTTAAATTTTTATAAACTGATACATTTTCGTCAAGTAAAATAATATATTTTCTATTTAGATTTATATTATATTCTTTTATTTCACTTATAATGGCATAACAAAAATTGTTTTGTTTACAGTATACAAGGAAACAAAATATAAATATAAAAAATATTTTAGCTATAAACATATATTTCACTTTTTAACTTATCGTCCTTGTCTGTTTTTTAGTATTTGTTTCCACTCCATAATATTGGGTGTTGGATTTTCTTGTCTATTGCTTTTGATATTTTGTTCTTTATCTCTTTCAACCGCATCCGGAATTGA